>Ga0302286_10000324_pt1 | contig 39063 bp, 20 predicted proteins | sample III_Fen_E2_3_FD_198765 | JGI IMG/M metagenome (GOLD analysis project Ga0302286, IMG submission 198765) | Peat permafrost microbial communities from Stordalen Mire near Abisko, Sweden - III_Fen_E2_3 | ecosystem: Environmental > Terrestrial > Soil > Wetlands > Permafrost | place: Sweden: Abisko...
CTTTTTTGTTTTTTTTGAAATGTTTAAGCATTCATTTGTATGAGTCGAATGAATTCTTTTTTACTCGTCATTACGAAAGTGAAAGCTTGAAATATCGACTTTGTATTCAAAGGAAATTTCTGTTTAGACCATAAATTAAATTTCCTTTTTTATGCTTATTTGTTTTCGTTTATTGTTTTGCTATCTCTTCAACGGTCGAAGCATTTCTTTCGAATGCTTTTTTTAGATCGTCAACAATGGCTTGTGTTCCGGGAACATTCATTTTAGCTGCTTGTTTTGCCGAATTGTAAATACTCAATGCTGCAACATAAGCATCGGTTCCTGCTGCTATGCGGGTATCATTTAACATATCGGCTATACGATTAATTTCGCGAGATAGGTTTTGAAGATTGATAAATAGGGTTAAGTCTTTGTTTAATTCAACTATGTCGACAAAAGGAGGAACTATTTTAGCTTCCTTTTGTGCATATTGCAGGCACTTTGCTACAAAGGGAGTACGCGAATCGTCTAACGATACCATACCTTTTTTCGACACATTTTCGAGTTTAATCAAAAATGGCATATTGTTTTTTACTGAGGTTAATAAACCTAATGTTTCGGTAACTTTTGCCGGTGTTATTTCGGCCGAAATGTAATTACTCATATCCTTTTCATGTTAAAAATTAAAACTGTTTTTTTTAGTCTCTCGGTCTAAACGTTAGCAAAAATAACAGTAATGTTTATTTTAACAAATTACAAGCATGGGAAAATATTAACAAGTTTTAAAGATGGAAAAAGTTAAGCCGTTCGTCTTCTTAGAACCAATGAATAAATAAGGTATTCTCAAATAATATTTTGGAAATGAATTAAGACTTATTTAAATATTTAATAACCTTCATTTAGAAAAGTCTAACTGTTTTGAATTAAAATATCCAAAAATGAATCGACCTAAATGAGCAATTTTAAGTTAAATTAAAGTATATATAAGTAATGTGAATGAATTATTGTCGTATTTATTTTGTCTAAAGACATTGTGACTTTTCGTTACACAGCCCCAGTTTGCTTTGCAAACTGGGGCTGTGTAAAAATGCTTCGCTCCCGCAAGTGTTACGAAGTACACTTGTGGGTAATTATAAATATTCTACCTCGAAAATAGAATTCTCGGAAAAGTTTTTAACTTTTCGTCGAAGCGTCTGTTAGTAGCATTTCATTCGTAATATTATCAATAAATGAAGGTTTACAGTGGCAAAGTTGTAAACTTTGCAGGAAACATTATTGCTTTAGTAGTTGTTTCTAATATACCCACAAGTGCCCTACGGAACACTTGCGGGAGCATGGGGAAATCAGATTAATTTTTCTGATATAATATATCTATTTAAAATAGGTACTAATGATAGACTATTTTTCTCATTAGAGATAATCTTATTAATTGAACAGTTTAATCTATTAGGATTAATAAAATATAAACTACAATAATTCTTTAAATCAAAATGATTATTTTTAACCGTATTTTTATCAGAAATTTTACAAGCCCAATTAAGTGATTTGAATGGATCATCTTGATTGTTAATTCTAAGATTAGAATCTTCATAATGATGCATTATTGATATTTTCCCAACAGAATAAAATTGTTTTCTTATAAACATTTTATAAGAAGCATCTTCACATCCTCTAAATATTAAGCCATTATTACTAAAGTTTTTTAATTGTATTAACCATCTTTCCAAATCCTTTTCATTATCAATTTGAATCTGAGATTTTATTTGAGATATTTTATCATTAAAACTGATGTAGTTTTTAAAACTTGAATTTAATACTTCATTTTTCATTTTATTTTATTTTATTTTATTTTATTTTATTTTATTTTATTTTATTTTATTTTATTTTATTTTATTTTTAAATTTAATTATTTGTTTATATAGTTAATAACGCTGTTTAAGAAGATAAATGAAAGAACTTGCCAATTCATTATTTCTTAATTTAATCAAATAATCCTTTTACCTTCGCTCCCGCAAGTGTTACGAAGTATACTTGTGGTTTTTGTACTTCAATTATTATATATATTCGTTAACCCGAAAAGTTTTAATAATTACTAAAAGCACTATGTTGTTTTGTAAACGATAAGTTCCCCCCCTCAAAAACCTTATCAACGAGCATTTTTACCTCAACGTCGAGGTAAAAGACCTCATTGACGGGCAAAAAATGCTCATCGATGAGGTCTTTATGCTCGATCGAGAGGATAATTTGATGATTTGAGAGGTAATTTTGCTCATCGATGGGTTGATTTACCTCATCGTTGAAGTCTTTTTGCCCATGGCTGAGGTAAAAATGCCCGACGATGAGGTTTTGGAGTACAGGGGGGTACTCCGGGAGTACCCCCCCCTAGTTACTTACCCCCCCTTTTAGGTTTTTTAAATTATATTTTGATTAATAATTTGACATATAATTATACGAAGCTAGCGGGAACTTGCAGTCCGTGCTTTTGTATAATAACGAACGGACTACAAGTCCGCTCGAGCCTGTTTTAAATACAACTATACTTCATTCTCATAACTTAATTCGCCCCAATTACCCCTTACAGTTTTACTTGAAATCCAACTAAAACCGATTGCGATAAAAAACTTTGGGGGAAAAATGAGCAGAATTTATTGGGATTAAAATCTATGTCGTAGTACAAACCTAGAGCAATAGACTTTTGTAGATTAATATTTACACCAGCCATAAATGCTGTTGATTGATATGAGAAATTTAAAAAATTGACTCCATAAGCAAAAACAGGTCTGACATTTCCTTTGGGGTACATATATTCAACTTGTACAGGTATTTTATTTACGATAAATTCTCCATCTTGTGTTTTTAATTGAAAAAATAATTGCCCAGTTCTGAGATATAATTTCTCGTTAGTTCGAGGTAGCCAAAGATGCATCAAAACACCACATTGAAGTTGTATTTTAGAATCAACATTATCGGTAAAATTAATTGCTCCATTAACAAATTCGAGCTTGATTTGTAGCAATGGAAGTGGCTTTTCGAATATGATACAAGCTGTGTCTTTACACATTAGGGTATGATAATCTTTGGCCAATTTTATCAGATTGTCGTGTTCGGGTTTACCAAATTGAGCAATACGTGGTAGTAGTTCTGGAGCATCTTGCATATAATAATTCAATAGGCCTATATGCTTTGTTGATGTATAGAAATAGGGAGCTTCATCGATATACTTTATTCCCGTTTCGTAGGGAATCTCAACAATTGCTGTTCCCTCTTTTTCTATGAAGTAATGGTCGCCATTTTTATCTCTCACATAATACATGTTTATTTTCCCTTTTATCAGAAATTCCAGAAATACTTTTTTCCTATTTAATTCCTTTGCGATAAAATATTTACTATCATTAAATCGGTATGCAACAATATCGCTGGGCGAGTATTTTATTTCTTCAGCAGTTTCATGCAAACGAAATCGACAAGTTTCAGCCATCAATTCATCACCTCTATAATCAATTTCACCTTTTATGGTATCGTTATTTGAGTTGATAATATATCCAGCTTTAAAGTTGGTTTGTGCGTTAAGTATTCCAGTTATAAAAAGGAATAGGAAAGATAATATTCGATGGGGTTTCATGGAGTTGAGGGTATTTAGTTTTCTTTAATATTTGTACAAAATATGATTTACATTTTTATTATATAAAAAAATGGCAAACCCATTATCTTTATTAAGCCTAAAAGGCTTGAATTTGAATAGCCATGGATGTAATCCATGGGAAAAAACGTAGATTATTAAACCCCGAATGGGGTTCAACCAGCATGTGTATTATAGCCACCAATTTTACTGGCGGTTATTCAAATTGAATCCCTATCGGGATTGTTTTAAATTTTCTTAAAATCACTTTAGTCTTTTACAAATAACCTATATACTACCTGTTCGAAAACTTATTTTTATCCTTCATCAACAAATCGATAGCTTCGTCGAGTGAACCAGCACGAATAACTTTCCCCGAATTGACGAAATAGATTTCATCGGCATTTTCAATGGTATTAAGACGATGGGCTATGATAACACGAGTTGTTGTATTAGGAAGTTTTTGCAAGATAGAATCGAGCAATTTCTCGGTAACAGTATCGATGTTTGCAGTTGCTTCATCGAGTATTAATAAATCGGGCTTACGCAACACGGCACGCATAAAGGCTATCAATTGTTTTTGCCCAAGACTGATGCTTTCATTACTACTTTCTACAGGCGTATCTAATCCTTGATCAAACACTTGCAACAGACTATCCAAGCCACTTTCTTGTAAGGCTTCGAGCAATTGAGTGTTGGTAAAATCTCTCATCTCGGGATTTGCGTACAATATATTATCACGCACCGTACCGCTAAACAAAAACGGTTCTTGCAAAATAAATCCTATGCGATGTGTTCGCTCTTCAAGTGGCATTGAGCTTATATCTTTACCACAGAATAAAACAGAGCCATCATTGGGATCATACAATCTGGCCATTAACGATGCAGTGGTTGTTTTTCCACCACCCGTTGGACCAACAAAAGCGTATGTTTTACCTCGTTCCAAATTGAAACTTACATGATGCAAAATCTCAGTATCTTCGTTATAGCTGAATGACACATCTTGGAAAGACAGCAAAGCATCAGAACTAAGACCGTTGGTTTGTTCCTTTATCGGTAAATCGTTTTCGAGATTTAAGATTTGGTTAATTCTATCCCATCCTGCCAATGCGGTTTGAAAATTGGTCCACAAATTGGCCATCGATCGTAAGGGATTGTAAAAATTACTGAGATACACAAAATAGCTTATCAATAAACCTACCGTAAATTCGCCTTTACCAATTAAGAAAATGCCAAAACTCAACACAATCAACTGCCCAATATTTGCAGCAAAGGAATAGGAAGGCATAAACATAGCACTCGACAATCCCGCCTTTACTGATGCATCGAAATTATCGTTATTAACCTCATCAAAACGTTTGCGAAAATAATCGCGACGGTTGAAAGCAATTATCAATTTAAAATTGTTCAAACTTTCTTGCACTTCGGCAGTCAACAAACCTAATGTTTTCATGCTAATCGACGTTTTCGATTTTACCCAAGGCGAAGCAAAACGAGTAAATAAAAACACAAATAAAGCTGGAATCAAAGCAACAATAGCTAATTTGAAATTTATGACCAACAAAAATATTCCTGCAGCAATCAATGAAATAATATTAAAAACAAATACCATCAATGATTGCGAAAAGAACATATTGATACGATCGGAATCGTTATTGATGCGTGAAATTAAATCGCCAGCCTTGTTTTGGTTAAAGAAATCGACCGGTAATTCTTGAATTTTATTGAATAACCGATTACGCAAATTAAACAACATTCGCTGACCAACGCCACCCATTAATTTTGTATGTAAATAACCCGTAACCACAATGGTGATGTAAACAAGCAACAATATTCCTGAGAATACTATTACACCATGAAATTGCTTTGTTTGAATATAATTATCGACCGTATAACCAACCAATCGTGGTGCAACCATTATCAATATTGTATTGATGGTTATAGATGTTAATGCAATAAGCAAATTACGACGCTCATCGCCAATCAATGACAAAAGTTTTTTAATAGTTTCGAGTGTTGTAGCCTTTTTTTGTGGCTTTGGCAATGCTGCCAATTTATAGTGGTTGGGTTGTTTTTTCATATTCTAGGGAAAAGGATATTGCTATTCAATGTGACGTTTTATTATTTTTCGTAATGACTAGTGCTGCGTTGCGAATCGAATATTTGCACATATTCGGTACAATTATTCATCAATTCGGTGTGCGTTCCTTTGGCAACCAAATCGCCTTCCATCAACAACACTATTTGCTCGAAATGCGATACCGAAGCTATTTTTTGAGTCACAGAAATAAGTGTCAAATCGGGATAATTCTTTTCAACATTATCAAGTATTTTTTTCTCGGTTTTGTTATCAACACGAGCAGTAAAATCATCGAGCAAAAGAATCTTTGGATCTAAAGCCAGAGCTCGAGCCAGCATGATTCTTTGTTTTTGACCTCCCGACAAACTATTGCCACGTTCCGAAACCACGGTATTTAATCCTTCGGGTAATGAGTCGATAAAATCTTTCAATTCCGATGTTTCGATGGCTTTTGCCAAACTCTCGTCGGTAACCGAATCGCTAAAAGCAATATTTTCGCGTAAGCTTAAATTAAACAGAATACTATCTTGAAACACAAAACCAATTTGGCGAGATAAGCTTTCCTTTTTATAATCGTCGATAGAAATATCGTCGTATAGGATGGAACCATTCAATGGTTTATTTAATCCCGTAAGCAAATACAACAGCTGACTTTTACCTGCAGCTGTAGGTCCAATAATTGCCGTTTTCTTTCCTTTAACAACCGTAAACGAAATATCTTTCAAAATAGACTTTTCGCCATATTGAACAGTAATCGATTTTAATTCGATTTTGCCCCCCAATTCTTTTATCGTTGTACCATCTTCTTCGGTATCTTTTGCATTCAACACTTCTTTAACCCTCGTGTACGATGCTCCTGCTTGAGCAATCATATTGCTCATATTACCTAAAGCCATTATGGGGAAAATGAGCATTATAATATATTGATTAAACGAAGAAAAATCGCCAAGAGTCATTGTGCCAGCAATTATTGAATGTCCACCAACAATTAAAACCAGCACCGATGCAACATTCATCACAAAGAAAATTGCAGGCATAAGCAAAGCCGAAAGCGTACGAATGCTCAGTCCCAAATCTTTCGCTTTTGCATTGGCATTATAGAATTTCAGATATTCAATTTGTTGGGAATTTAAAACACGGATAATAGCAGCCCCCATCACACTTTCGATAATCACACGATTAAGCCAATCGACCACTTCACGAGTTTCTTTGAACATAGCATTTACCTTCGAAAAAATGAAGTAAAACACTAAAACGATAATTGGCACAAAACTCAAAACCATCAAACCCAATTTCCAATTGATAGATATCAGCATGAATGAAGTTCCAATTAAAATAAAAACAGATGAAGCAATGGAAACGATACCTTGCAACACAAACGATTTCACACCATCAACATCGGAAGTAAGGTTCGAAAGCAATTTGGAAGGATTGGTACGTTGAATATAGGCATAGCTTTGTTGCGAAATTTTGTCGGACAGTCGTTTTCTGATGTCTCGCCCCACTCGCTCGGAAACATAGGTTTGGGTAATGCCTTGCAAATAAGCGAACACAAATATTACAACAGCTGCTCCACTAAATTGGGCAATCAGTTTTATATAGTCAAAATGTCCTTTTTGAAAGTTATCGATACAATGCGAAATAAGCCGAGGAATGATTAAATTCACCGTATTACCAAGCAAAGCAAAAAGCAACAACAAAAACGTAATTCCTTTGTAGGGCAAAACCAACTCAAACAAATTCACCTTTGGCTTTTTACCTGGTATTGCGTTTCCTTTTATATTTTCTGACATAGTGTTTTGGGTTTTAATTTTTTAGGAGTGTGTTTTTAAGCCCCCCGAGGTTTTGAAAACCTCGGGGGTCTGTTCGCTAGATTAGCAAAGTTGATAACAGAAAGTTAGTAGCAGTTAGTAATTTGGTGGTATTTTTTCTGCAAGTTCGCTCGATTGAGGATGTCGCTGATGACTCGAGACCTGCGAGGTTTTAAAAACCTCGCAGGTCTTTCTCTACTATGCACTAACAGGACTATCGTATTCAACCAACGATTGTGTTTTATAGTGCGATTCGGTATTGAGATACTTTAAATTGATAAAAAACAAACTACCAGCATTGGTAAATCCAGCCTTTTCAAGTAATTCTTGTGCAGCTTTTAGAGTTCCACCAGTAGCCAATACATCGTCAACGATCAATGCTTTTCCTTTACCTTTTTGGGTTTCCAGCTCAACCGTTGCATATTCCGATTGACTGATTACACGAACCAATCCATCGGGTGGCAATTTGCCTTTTTTCCTTACCAGATGTAATGGCTTTTGCAAATGAAAAGCAAGTACCGAAGCAAATATAAATCCACGAGATTCGATTCCAACAATAACATCGACATCACTAAAATGAGTAGTAAATAAATCGGCCATCTGCAACAAAGCCTTTTTAAACAACACTTTATTTTCTAATATTGGCGTAATGTCTTTAAACGAAACTCCTGGAATTGGGAAGTTCGGTACTACTTTTATATTTTTTTTAATATCACTCATGTGAACGGGTTTGTCTTAGAATGTTAAAACCTTAATCGATTCTGGTCCATTACCATTTCTACGATCCAAGATTTTTACTTCTTTTGGATCTACACGAAATACTAAACTACTTCCTAAACCATCTTTATCGATGCGTTCTTTAAATTTAGGACTACGACCACCAATAACTGCAACAGCCTTATCAATATCTGCTTGAGATGATAATTGAACTGCCGTTCCTTGAACATTTACACCAATATACTTCGAGCCATCTTGGTTTTCGTGTTGAAAGAATCCCGTTACATTTGGGTTATTTGCAATATGTTTTACTTTATTGGTTGTTGCTTTCGTCGAAAAATATACCGAATATCCATCAACACCAAAAGCACCTAAAACTCTTAATGCAGGAGCATTGCTTTCGCTTACTGTTGCCAATACTAAAAGCTTAGTATCGTTCAAGTATTTTTCAATTTCTTTATTATCTACTGACATATTGTTTGATTATTTTGATTGTGATTTATAAATCTTCTTTTTTGAATGAGCGATATTTTTAAGAATTGCTCCACTAAAATCTTGTAATAGATTTACAGCTCCTGAATAGCCTGTATAACTATGATTTAAAAATAGAGAATCGAATACAGGCGATGCAATTTTAATTAACGAAACCGATAATTCTTTTGCAACGTTTTGTTCTAGTGAACTACCTAAAATTAGTTGTGGTTTTGCATTGCGTAACACGTCATCAATTTCTTTACCATTACTCGAAAATATCACATGGGTGTCGAATGATGCATTTACAGGTAATGTATCTTTTATTTGCTGACGAAGCTCAATTTCTGGTTCATCGGTAATGATAACCGTAGTAACAATCTGACCAAAACTTTCTTGTAAAAATCGACTAATTCCTAATACATTTGATGTTTCACCAACCAATGCAATTTCTTTTTGGAAATCGAACGATAAGTATGTTTGAGCCAATTTTGATAATTGATATGTTAATTGCTTCTCGTTTTCAGAGATTACTTTTTCAATCAGCTCTTTCGATACTTTTAATTTCTCACCTAAAAGTTCTATAAATTTCGATGTATCGGGCGAACCAACGGGTATATATCCAAGATATAGATATGGTGTTCCAAATTTCGTTTCAAGCTGTTTTGCAGCTTCCAATCCCCAAGGTGAAACAACTACGTTCAACTCGGCATTAGGAACTTTCTTCCAATTTTCTTTCGATTGGTCGTAGCCTAAAAGAGTATTGGCTTGCAATCCAATTTGCGAAAGTATTTTTCGGATTTCTTCGAGATTTCCTTCCCAAAATATATCTTGATTTGGAACAACTCCCAATATATTTACTAAACCTTTTTGCTTAGTAAAATCGATAGTTTTAAATGCAATTCTATCGAGTATCGATTTAACTGCCCACTCGTAGCCTTTATAAACATTACCTTTGAAACCAGGAGTTAAAACCGAAATGACAGGGAAATTTTGATCCTGACCTTCTTTCACCATTGCAGGAACATCGTCGCCAACAAGTTCGGGTGCACAACCCGATACCACAACATATAAATCGGCAGCTTGAACTTTAACAGTGTTTTTAATTTGCTCACGTAAACGCGACGAACCACCAAACACAACTTGCTTTTCGAAAACTGCTGTTGCTGGAACTTCACGCCATCCACGATGAAACAATCCATTATTTCCGGTTAAAAAATTTTCGCTTTGTTTCGATTGAATACTACAGCCTGCGGTTGAATGAATAATAGGAACTAAACCATCGATGGCATTCACCACTTTTAATGCTCCGTGCAATGCACAGCCATTTCTATTTTTATGTAAGATTTCGTTTGACATAGTATTTATTTAACCTCCTGTTTAATAAACCAATTCGTACTTTTTTTAATCCACTCTTTGGTATATGTTTTTTGTTCGTTGCGAGCTATGAGTTGAGTGAATGATGTATTTGATAGTGTTTTCGATATTTTATCGACAAACTGAACTACTCCATTAAATCCAATGATATTGATAGAATTGATATTTATTACTGGAATTCCATTACGAATTGCAACTGCAAAATCGCCTGTTCCAATATAGATATCGGGATTAATTTTTCGGAGTAAATTTTCTTCCTCAAAAAGCTGACCTTCGCCTACAAGTATTGGTAGATCGGGTCTTTCGGCATTTAGTTTTTCAACAAACGACACATGTAACTGATCGATATAGGTAAGTTTTATTGCAACAACATCGTAGCCTAACTCAAGCAATAAGTCGTAAACAGCAATTGTATAAGCAGGCGATATGTTTATAAATACCTTCTTATTATTACCATTCTTTTTCTTAAGCAATTCGGTCAATTTCGATTTTTCACGTTCCAACAATTCTATTACTTTGGTTTGTTTGCCAGTAGCAATTGCAATGTCACTTATCCATTGCGAAGTGCGAGCTATACCAACAGGAAGAACCGATTGTACATAAGGAATAGTAAATTCACTTTCGAATATTTTTCCAGGATAATCGGCTTCATCGGGATTTATTGGAATAGAGAAAGACGCATTCTTCGTTTTTTGAATATTCTCTAATGTAGTATTGCGAGGGAAAACATTGGTTTGCAAACCAAGCTCCTGTAACAAACGATTTACTTCCGATACATTTTCTTCACTTTCTGAAATTGAAAGTAGATTAACATAATCTGCCTTTTGCGATTCGGTATTTGCAAAAGAATTTCTTTTAAGAATATATTTTGCAATTGCATGCGAAACGATATCAATACCAGTTGTTCCAATTTTTGAACGGAAACCATCGGTATAAACGGGAACTATCGATATGCCAAGTTCCTCGGTCAATTCATCAACTACCGACTCAATATCATCGTTATTAATCGCAACAATAGGCGTTGCAACAACAAAAACTATTTTAGGATTATGTAATTTATAAACTTGTTTGATAGCATTACTCAGTTTAACATCACTACCTAATATGGAATCGCGTTCATTGAGGTTACTAACAGCCCATTTTCCATTATTTCTATCAACAATTTCTAACGATAATCTACCTACTCCACAACCAGCTCCACCATGAATAATTATAGCAGAATCGGGTATTGTAGAAATAATATTTACGGCATATAAAATATCGCTTGCTGTTTCTTGCGAAAATGTACGAACACGTTGTAAAAACTGTGTTTCTTTATTATTTTCTTTTACAAGGATATCTAAAGGCTCAAAAAAGGCCGAAATTGCCTGTAATCTTTTCTCGCGAATTAGCGATGTTTTTTTCTTTAACAAACTCATTTAATAAATGTTAAATGTGATTAAATACTTGCTTGTTGTAATACTTCTCCTTCTTCTTGTTTTAGAATTTTATCGCCCCACTCACGAGCCCAATCACGAAGATCAGTCACATTTAATGGTCTTGGAACAACAGTCTGAGTATCTTCAACTATTCGACGTGCCAACACACGATATACATCAGCCTGTGCAGAATTTGGATGAGCCTCAATTACCGTTTTACCATACAACTCACTTTGAGCTACTGTAACAGAACGAGGAACATATCCTACAACGTTAGCTCCAGTCCTATCAGCGAAATCATCAATCAACGATTTTGCATAAGGAGCATTTAAGCTATTTGCTATAATTCCACCTAATTGTGCACCACCTGTTGAAGCATATTTCGTAATTGCTTTAAATAAGTTATTTGCAGCATAAATAGCCATAAAATCTGATGAAGAAACAACATACACTTTATCAGCTAATCCTTCACGAATTGGCACTGCAAACCCACCACAAACTACATCTCCTAGTACATCATACAACACGAAATCGGGTTTGTATTCTTCAAAAAGATGTAAGTCTTGCAATAAACTTACTGCTGCATTAATACCGCGACCTGCACATCCAACTCCTGGGACAGGGCCTCCTGCTTCGATGCATACAACGCCTTTAAATCCAACTACCGAAATATCTTCTAAACGAACTTTTTCTCCATCACGTGTACTATCTAAAACTGTTGGAAGATAGTTTCCACTTCTTAATGTATTTGTTGAATCACTTTTAGGGTCACATCCAATTTGTACAACTTTATATCCTGCTTCTGCTAGTGCAGCTGCTATATTCGACGTTGTGGTCGATTTTCCAATACCACCTTTTCCATAAATGGCAATTTGCTTTGGTTTACTCATTTTTATAGTATTTAAAATCAATATTTTTATTACTTAGCAAAGTTAAATTATAGTTATTCTAGCTGAAATACCACATAAAAGTGAGTTACATAACATGATTGTGGTATTTTTAGGCATTAACTACGATTTTGGTAGGAATTATGCTTCTTTAACAACTATTTTCATCAAAAAAATAGAGAATAATTACAGTATAATAATGAGCGTTCCAGCTATTATACAAGCAGCTCCTATTCCTGTTTTAAAGGTCAATGTTTCGCCTAAAAAAACGATTGAGAAAACAATAGCCAATGCAACACTTAGTTTATCAATTGGGGCAACTTGCGATACTTTTCCAATCTGCAAAGCTTTAAAATAAAATATCCAAGATAAACCAGTTGCACAACCCGATAAAACAAGAAACAACATGTTATGTTTTGTTAAAGTACCTATCGTATTAGTACCTCCTCGTACAAATGCAATTGACCAAGCCAAGATTAAGACTACAACGGTACGTATTGCAGTAGCAAGATCGGTATCGACATTTTTAATTCCAATTTTCGCAAAGATTGCAGTTAGTGCTGCAAAAAATGCAGATAATAAGGCATATATCCACCACATAGTTTTTTTTTATTTAATGTTAATTTGCATTATTTGAATGAGACCTGCCAAGTTTTCAAAACCTCGTAGGTCTTTTGGCATACAACTAAACGGAAAAGCCGTGCCTTATAATAAGCACAGCTTCAACGTTTCATTCATAAATTAAAATTATTCCCAACCGTAATTTTGTTTCAAATTAGGATTTGCTTGTATATCAGTTAACGGAATTGGCAATAGTAAAAACTTTTTAGGATTTGCAGCAAAATTTCCAGCTTTAAGTTTACACCACGAATCTTTTGGAGCTCCTTTTACAGGATCAATTAAAGCAGGAATTGCCTTATTAATCAAATAATCGCCCGAACCATTTTTACGAACTAAATCGAACCAACGAACAGTTTCTTCATGAGCAAATTCAATACGTCTTTCCAAGAATAATGAATCACGGAAATCATCTTTGCTTAAACCTGCAGTTAAATCGGCAATACCAGCACGTTTACGAATTTTATTAATCGCAGCATAAGCCTCAGCACTTTCGCCTAATTCATTTTGTGCTTCAGCATAAAACAATATTACTTCGGCAAAACGAATAATTGGAATATTTATACCATCGTAAGTAAAGGTAGTTAACGATGGTGAATAATTTAATGGATTCCATTTGTTGAAATGAGGATCGCGAGTATCTAGCTTTTTAGCTGAAGCAGAACTTAACACAGAATCAACAAATGTAACTTTTGTTCTTGCATCATTATCTCTAAAGTATTGACGTAATGTAGCATTTGGTTGAACATTTGCATTACCTTTAGGACAACCCTTATAGTAGCCATATTTTGGTGCATCAGAAATACCTAATTGATTACTATTACCTGTTCCACCAGTTGTTCCATCAGCAGTAAAATAAACATCGAAGATGTGCTCTTTCGAATTTTCAAAAGCAGGATTAAATACATCAGAATATTTTGTAAATAATGAATAGTCACTCTTTATTTTATTATACTGTTTAACAGCTTCTTTCCAATTTTGTTGAGTAACTGCAACACTTAATAAAAATGCATGAGCTGCACCACTTGTTGCACGGAAACCATCGCCACCTGTAAATGTTTTAGGTAATAAGGTAGCAGCTTGGAAATCGCTTCTGATTAAAGCATAGATAGCTGAAGTATCTGCTTGAGAAACTAAAAGATCAGAATTTAGTGATGTTGTAGGCTTATCGAGCAATGGAATATTACCAAATAGACGAACAGTAATATAATACGTTAGACCTCTTATGAATCTTGCTTCACGCACCAATCGATTTAGAACTGCAGTATCGCCGTTGATTTTAGGTAATTTATCGATTACAATATTAGCATTATTGATAATTTCCCAAGGTTGTCTCCATATTTCTTGAAGTTTAGTATTCGATGAATTTGCATAAAATCCACAAATTGCACGATAATCGGGATCGGGAGCTGTAGCACCAGTTACAACATCGTCACTTGCACAACCATAGGTAATTGCTGGCATTCTGTTTAGGAAAGCAAATCCACCATTAGGCAAACCTAAAGTAGTACCACTGTAATTATGTGTAAGATTACTATAAAGAGCAGTTACTGCAGAATTTGCATCGGCAACCGTTTGATAAAAATTATCAGTAGAAATTTGAGACTTCGGATTCTCATCAAGCGTAGTACATGAAACTATCGTACTGGCTATAAGTAATATATATATTAATTTTTTCATATCAATTTCTTTTTTTGAATTACTGTTTTATTAGAATGTTATATTAACTCCTCCAATTAATGATTTTGCTGAAGGATAAGCACCTAAGTCAATACCTTGACGACTAGCATCAGCATTGTATGAGTTAACATCAGGATCAAATCCTTTGTATTTAGTAAATGTTAATAAATTAGTACCTGTAACAGATATTCGAAGATTTGTGATTTTTAATTTAGAAACAAGTTTCTTTGGAAGTGTATATCCTAAAGTAATAGATTTAAGACGAATATATGATCCATTGTAAACATACAAATCGCTGTTTGTACTATTATTAATAGCAGCATTAGGACGTTGATACTGAGCAGTAGTATTTGAATCGGTATAGTGATTGGCAAATCCAGATATAGAGTTTTGAGAACCATTAGGAGTTTGTAATTGTCTCAAGATGTAACTGTATATTTGGTTACCATACGAACCTTGAATAAATATTGATAAGTCGAAATTAGCATAGCTAAAGTTGTTTGTAAATCCAAAAATGAATTTAGGTTGTGGACGTCCAATAACAACTCTATCACCTGCTTCGGTTATTTTCCCATCACCATTAGCATCAACATATTTTATATCTCCAGCTTTAGTACTTGCTCCCAATAATGTTGTACTCAAATCTTTAGGTAAGTTATCTTTTGTATACAAACCATCTGTTTGAAGACCATAGAAAGTTCCTAACGATTCACCAACTTTAATAATACTTCCCGACTGAGTTCCACCACCAATAATAATTTGATCAACACCTTTACCTAAAGAAACTACTTTATTTCTATTTACAGAATACGTTAGATTTGTAGTCCAAGTAAATTTGCCTTTAACATTTTCGGTATTCAAACCAAGTTCAAATCCCTTATTTTCAACTTCTCCAACATTTTTTAAAGCAGCAGTATATCCCGATGTTTGAGGAACATACGTACTAATTAACAAATCGTGAGTTCTTTTGTAATATAAATCGGCAGTGAATTTTATGCGATTTTCAAAAAAACCTAAATCAAGTCCACCATCATACTGATCGGTAGTTTCCCATTTTAAATTTTCGTTAGCAAGTTGTACCGGAGCATATCCAGTATTTGTTGAACCTGAACCATTAGGATAAACATAACTTGAAAGTAGTGATTTTGATTGATAAGGATTGATTTCAGAGTTACCTGTTCTACCATAACTTAATCGTACTTTAGCATTGCTAAGTTTAATCGTTCTATTAAAATCTTGTAAAAACGATTCTTTATCAATTTGCCATCCAACTGATCCTGATGGAAATAAACCCCATTTATTATTATCACCTAAGCGAGAAGATCCATCGGAACGTAAACTACCTGTTAAGAAATATTTATGATTATAATTATAGTTTAAACGACCAAGGAATGATTGTAAAGTCCAATCAGAATAACTCGATTGTACCGTTCTATTCGTTGCACCAGATACATCATAATATTCAACTTTATCATTTTCAAATTTGGAAGCTTTAATAATACTTCCCGTTGTTTGTGATGTTTGCTGTGTATAACCTGCTAATACATCAACATTGTGTACATCTTTCAATGTTTTGCTATAACTTAATGTATTTTCATTTAATAGATTTGTAGTAAATTTTGAACCTATTGCTGCATCACCAAAAGTAGAACTCGATGCATAAACCGTTTGTGGAACGTAACTATATTGAATATTATCAAGAAGGTCAACACCAATTAAAACTTTTGCTTTTAAATCTTTTAATAATTCATATTCACCAAAAGCACTTCCTAAAGTACGTTTAATGATCGATTCGTTTGTTGAACTTTTCAAATAGGCAACGGGGTTACCTGTTCCTGTACTATAGGTATTATAAGAAGTATAAGTTCCTGTTGAATCTTTAACTGGAATTACAGGAGGCATATATAAGATACTTGTTATTACACCAGTACTTGCCTGATTTGATGAAGAATAGCTAGGATTTAAATTAATACCTATATTAAAGTTTTTCGACAATTTACTATTCAAATTAACTCTTCCAGTATATCTTTTCAAATATGTATTAAGTACAATACCTTGTTGATCGGTATAACCTAACGATGTTGAATATTGTGTTTTATCATTTCCACCACTAATTGAGATTTGATGATTTTGTGTTGGAGCAGTTCTGAAAGATTCATTTTGCCAATCAGTACTATTTTTAGCATAAGCATCAATTTGAGCTTGAGTGAAAACAGTTTTACCTTGAGCATCGTTATAGTATTTAGCAAATTGTTGTGCATTTAATAAATCGACTTTATGAGCTAATGTTTGATAACCAAAAGAACCATCGTAGGTTACTTTTGTAGCTCCTTTGCTTCCCTTTTTAGTTGTAATAATTATTACTCCATTTGCTCCGCGAGATCCATAAATTGCTGTTGCCGATGCATCTTTTAAGATATCGACAGACTCAATATCACCAGGATTAATACTCGATAAAGGATTGGTTCCATCTGAAGTTCCAGCAGTAGCCGTAGCTGCACTATATAATGCACCTGCGTTTGCGGAACCATTGTTGTTATAAACAGGGAATCCATCTATAACATATAATGGATCGTTTCCTCCTGTAATTGAGTTTCCACCACGAATACGAACAATAGACGTTGCTCCAGGTGCACCTGAAGTAGATGTTACTTGAACTCCCGATACTAGACCTTGCAATCCATCAACAAATGACGTTGGTGTTGTTTCCTTTAATTGAGTTACTTGTATTGATGCAATAGCTCCCGTTAAGTCTTCACGTTTTTGCGTTCCATAACCAATTACAACTACCGCCCCAACTTTATTCACATCTTCAGCCAAAGAAACCGTTAATGGTTCATTTTCATATACATCAATTTCTTGATATTTATATCCTAAAAAGGTAACAACTAAGGTTACTGGCAAAGCTTGACTAACACTTACTTGATAATTTCCATCTAAATCGGTTGCTACTCCACTCGCACTTCCTTTTACCTTAACAATTGCACCAATTATGGGTTCATTTGTTCTTTCATCTACAACCTTACCTTTTAAACTAGTAGTCGTCTGCGAAAATGATGCAGTTGAAAACCCTAGTAAAAGAGTTAGAATTAACACTCGCGATAGTAATGGAAATGTATCACTATTTCGCAGATTTAAAAATTTGTACACTTTTGTCATATTTTACATTTTTAAGACAAAGTCTCCCCCTAACCCCATCAATCGATGGAGTTTAGGAAAACCTATTGGTTTATAAATTATTGAATTATATTTACTTAGAAGCAGTAAGAAGGATTTCCGATAATTTTAGAATTTCACTCGATTGAACGTCTTTATCTAAATTAAGGAATCCAAATTGATGATTGAACTGTTGACCATTATTCAAAACCCACGATATAAATTTCAAAACCTCAGTATTTTCAATCGTTTTACTTACAACGAAATTGATTTCTTGAACAGGAATTGTTTCAACTTTTTCACTTTCGAGGGTTGATATAACACCATCAATATTATTTAATGAAGCGTTTTGATCTTTACTTAAATCGGCTAATGGAAGAATTGCTAAACCATCTTTCAATTTACGAGTATTTATGTCATACAGATAGCTAAGATTATTGAAAGTTATTCCTATTGAATCATTCTTAACTGATGATAACAAAAAGATATCATCGCCAGCAATTTTCTTACCTCTTAATTCATTAGCTTGACGACCAAAGAAACTGGCAAAAGCTATTGCTGAGCATGAATGACTTTCGCGAGCATATACATTTACTGGACTTTTTGTTTTTTCCTTAGAATCTTCGAAAATACTTTCATCGAAAAACAATTTATCTAATTCCTTTTTATCTAGTCCATGTCCTTTCAGTTTTTTTAAATATGTATTCGATTGACCAGCAACTGGTAATAATGCATATTTATTTACAGGAATTGTTTGTTTATCGGCAACATCAACAATCGTTGGTTGATGTGCCACAACCGAAATATCAATCTTTTTAATGTCGGTATTTTTATTTACAAGTAAAATTTGAACTTGAGGATTTTCCTTTGTGTATTCAGCAATCCATTTAGAGATTACTGGATAAGTAAACTTTGTTCCGGTTATTACTATTGGTGTTTGTGCATTTACTAAAACTGAAAGTAAAAGTAAAACTATGGTTGATTTTGCAATTTTTGTATTCATCTTTAATTATTTATACGGTTTAAAATTCATTTGATTAATTCTTTTGTTTGTTGTTAGATACAACATCGCATTCGGAACTTGCTACTTTTCATTTCAAACTTTTTCATAACATCTTTTTTTCGTTTAACATCTTATTAAAACATCATTTAATGACATAACTTAACGATACAAAAGTCTTGAGAATTAAAGAAGTACAAAATACCATAGAAGGTGTAATTTTCATACCATAATTGTGGGACAACAAGAAGTAACATACTATGTAATTAAAGAATAGCCAACAAAACATTTAAAAACCTTAAATTCTATCACTTACAATCGTTCATTTATTTTTGTAATCATTAAGAACAATCAACTTAGAAGAAGAGATTCAAGTTTTATGATCGAATATTTATATAATAAAAAAGGGATACCGAAATGATATCCCTAATTATTTTCCAACCATAAAATTTTTATTTTACCGATTCAGATAGTGCTTTCCCAACATTAAATTTTACAACTTTCTTAGCTTCAATTTGAATTTGTTTTCCCGTTTGTGGATTTCGACCCGTACGAGCTGGACGAACTGCTGTTTTAAATGTACCAAAGCCAACTAATGTAACAAGTTCACCTGATTTTAAGGCTCCCGTAATTGATTTTACAAGCCCGCTTAAAGCTTTTTGTGAATCTGTTTTCGTCAATCCCGATTCTGATGCTATGGCATCAATTAATTCTGTTTTATTCATAATATATTGATTTAATATTAATTACACTATTCATTTATAACAGAACAAAAATCTTGATAATTAAACAAATACAAAATACCACAGAAGAAGTAATTTAAATACCATAAATATGGGGGTGACAGAGCTATTAAATTAGCCTCATTATCTCTTTTTATTCTTTTCATAACAGATTTCATCGGATTCCTATGTGCGACAAAACGAATAACACCACCCAAAGTTATGACTCAAAGAACTATATATATAACTCTTTGTTGTTTTTTGATTTTGGGTTTTGTGGAGTTGGATGCATTTGAGGTGCAGATGATACACTACCTTATTTGACAAAACAACTTTAGAAAATACAAAAAGGCGGAAAACCAATTGATTTACCACCTTTAGACTTTTAAAATTTTGAATTGAATTACTGTACTAAATGAATACCTTTTCAACAACTCATTTCTCCAGCATTTTTCTTTGCCGATAATAGATTATAAGCACCCTTTACAACAACTTTTGCTGTTTTGATATCGAAGTCTTTGGGCAAAATAATTTCGGTATATCCACCATCGCTCACACCTTTATGAACTTCAATCATTCGATATTCGGTAAATGGTTTCCCTCCTTCTTCTTTGTTTTTATCGAACACAAAAATATAATCCTTATCCTCGAATGTTACAACAGATTCCGATGGTAATGCTGTAACTTTGTTATTTGTAGCTTCAATTATTGCATTAACATACATTCCTGGCATCACATTTTTACATCCACCCGAAACTGTTGCGTATACCTTGTAGGTTTTATCAACATTCATCGATTTGCCTGTTTGGTACACAACAGCATCGTGTTGTTCAGTTTCGTTATTAATATAGAAACGGATTTTTTGACCAATCGAAACTTTCTGAATATCCTTGTCGAAAAGAGTTAGTTCAAGGAATAGTTTGTCGGTGTTTACAATTTCAAATAAAACGTCAGTTGGATCAACGTATTTACCAATGTTTATATTCACCGTTTTTATATATCCCGAAATAGGCGAAAAAATAGAAACACAACTACTTATATTATTATCATTTAGATTTTTAACCTTAATTCCAATGAGCAATAATTTCTGTTCTAATGCATTAACTTGCGATTTCAGACTTCTGTAGTTGGCCGTAACTTCTTGCAAATTCTTTTGCGAATACACATCGTCTTTATACAGTTCCTTGTGTCGATTATATTCGGCTTCGGCATATTCGAGTTTACTTTTTGCCTCCAAATAGCTTTGCTGAATATTTACAAATTCTTGATTTTCAACAATTGCCAAAACCTGTCCTTTGCTTACTGCATTTCCAGCCATCATCGATGTGCTTTTAATAAATCCACCCAATGGCATACAAACCGTAGCCAAATCTTGCGGTGCAACAGCAATTACTCCATTTACTTTTAAGGTTCCACTCAGCGAATGTAATTCGATTGAAGCTGTTTCGATATTTGCAAGTTTAACTTGATCGGCACGTAGTTCAACAATATCGCTGGGAAGGTTTTCTTCTTTTGTATTGTTTTCAGCTTTTTTACTACTATTGCATGAAATAAATGTAAAGAATAAAACAGTAACGATGGTTGATGATATGCTTTTATATTTTGTCATAAAATTCGATATTAAAATATTTTACCAATAAGAAATTCAATATTTATAATGGTTTGGTTGTAATTATTAAGAGCATCGAGATAGTTTTGCTTAATGCTTAATGCTCGATTTAGACTAACAATGTAATCGAGATAATCAATTGCACCAACTTTGTAACCTTTACCTGCTTGCTCGATAATGCTTGTTGCTTCGGGAATAGCTTGCTTCTCGTAGAAATCAACACTATTGCTGTATTTTTTATATTCACCCATTAATGCATTATAATTGCCAGAAACAGACTGCGTATAAAATTCGGCATTTGTTTTAGCAACTTCTTCCTTCAAAGCTGCCGACTTTGTTTTAGCCGAATACGGGAAAATCCACAAAGGAATTGCAATACCAGCTTGAAATCCAGTAAATCGATCACTACCGCCAAACGTTTGAGGCACTCCATTAACATCTTGAACTCCTCGCATTGTTTGACTAAAGTAACCAACACTAAAATCGGGCAACATTTTACTTCGTTCCAATTGTTTTTCGTATCGTGAAATTTCAATTTGCTGTTGAATGTATCCCACCGTTGGACTTGCTTTTACATCATTATTTTGAGCTAATGCTGGAAATTCGATAGATTTTAAAACCGAATCGCTAATTGATATTGAGGCTTTCGTATTTAAAAGTGTTTGCAGTTTTTGATTAAAAATCACAACATCGGCAGTAACTTCTTGCAACTGATTCTTGACTTCCAAACTTTGCGAACGTGCCGAAATCATTTCAAGTTGTGTAGTCTCCCCTATTTTTGCACGAAGCTCTGCAGCTCTAAAAAAACCCGAATACAAACTATCTTGATATTGCAATAATTTTTGTTTTGAATACAGATATGCCAATTGCCAATAAACCTGTTTTACCTGCGTTGCAATTTCAAGCTGTGAGCTTTTTAATTGCCATTCGCTACTTTTTACATTTGCATTAGCCAATTTACTTTGATTAGTATAAACTGTAGGAAAAGCAAATGACTGCGAAACACTAATGCTATTGTCTTTTGTATAAGAATTAAATTGTCCATATTGCCCTTCGATATTGGTTTTTGGAATATCCCAGGCTGCTGCTTTCAATACCTTTTGAGCTTCTACAGAATAAGCCGAGGAACGAACCGACAAGTTGCTATCTAATGCCAGTTGAATTGCTTGCTTTAAGCTTAAAGATTGCTGTGCTTCGGTTTTAGTATAAAACGATGTGCCCAAAAGAAACAAAAGCAATAATGCTAATGGTTTTGAAGATTTGCGTTTAAATGAAAATCGGAATCGACGAGTCGAAAATATTATGTAAAATACTGGCAAAATGATTAAGGTTAAGAATGTTGCTGAAATTAGTCCGCCAATAACTACCGTTGCCAAAGGTTTTTGCACTTCAGCACCTGCCGATGTAGACAATGCCATAGGTAAAAACCCAAGTGAGGCAACTGCTGCCGTCATAATTACGGGACGCAAACGTGTATGTAAAGCTTTTTTTACTCGTTCGGTAATGTCCGAAATTCCTTCTTTTTCAAGACGATTAAACTCGGCAATCAACACAATTCCATTAAGAACAGCAACGCCAAATAATGCAATAAAACCAACACCTGCGGAAATTGAAAAGTTCATACCTCGTAACCAAAGTGCAAACACGCCACCAATTGCCGACATTGGCACAGCCGAGAAAATAAGCAAAGATTGACCAACCGACTGAAATGTAAAATATAACAGAACAAAGATCAAAAGCAAAGCAACTGGAACAGCAATTGCCAAGCGATTTTTCGCTGCTTCGAGGTTTTGAAATTGACCGCCATACGATACATAATAACCCGTTGGAAGCTGAACTTTAGTATCTATTTGTTTGGTTACTTCTGCAATTACGGTTTGAACATCGCGGTTGCGAACATTAAATCCAATGGTGATTCGGCGCTTAGTATTTTCTCGCGAAACTTGCGCTGGTCCCGATTTTATGGCAACATTAGCAATTTGTTCAAATGGAATTTGACCACCATTGGGCAACGAAACCGAAAGATTTTTTACATCATCTAAACTTTGACGATAATCTCTATCTAAGCGAACTACCAAACCAAAGCGTTTTTCTTCATCGAACACAACACCAGCCTGACTTCCTGCAAAGGCCGCACGCAAGGTACGATTCACATCTTGAACCGATAATCCGTATTGTGCCAAACGGTCGCGATTATAATCAACTTGAACTTGTGCCAAGCCGGTAACTTTTTCAACATTAATATCTTCAACACCTTCAATACGTTGAATTATTTTTTCGATATGTTCGGCTTTTGTTGCAAGTACATCCAAATCATCACCAAATAATTTAATTGCAATATCTTGTTTAGAACCCGACAGTAATTCATTAAAACGCATTTGAATGGGTTGTTGAAACTCAAATTTTACTCCTGCCAACGGAATAAGTGCTTCTTGCATTTTTTCAACTAATTCCTCACGAGTTTTAGCTGTTTTCCATTCGCTTTTATCTTTGAGTGTGATAATATAATCGCCTGTTTCCATTGGTGTTGGATCGGTTGGAATTTCACCAGCTCCTATTTTACATACAGCGTGTTTTACTTCGGGGAAATTTTTAAGCAAGATTTTGTTAGCTTTCTCAACTTGTTCGATAGTATTACTGAGCGAACCACCTTGCAAGGTTATTACACCTGCCGCCAAATCACCTTCTTCGAGCTGAGGAATAAATTCGCCACCTAAACGGGAAAACATAAATAAACTAACCAAGAATAAAACAATTGCACATATAGAAACGAGACGTTTATGCTGTAAAGCAAAAGATATTATTGGATTAAATGCACGATGAAATCCGTCCATCAATCTATCAGAAAAATTGCGTTTGTGTTCAGTATTCTTGCTTAAAAACAATGCAGAAGCCAAAGGAACATAGGTTAATGAAAGAATTGCTGCTCCAAGTAAAGCAAAGGCTACAACCTGAGCCATTGGTCGAAACATTTTACCTTCAATACCTATCAAAGCCATAATAGGTAGATATACAATGAGGATAATTATTTGTCCAAATGTTGCTGAACTCATCATTCGTTTAGCAGAATCAAACACGTTTTCGTCCATTTGTTCCTGCGTAAGTTTTTTTACGCCTTGATGATGGTGTTTACTCAGGGTAATTCGATGAACTACACTTTCAACAATAATAACAGCACCATCTACAATTAAACCAAAATCTATTGCTCCAAGACTCATCAAATTGCCCGATACGCCAAAGAGATTCATCAACGAAATGGCAAATAACATAGCCAATGGAATTACCGAAGCAACAATTAACCCTGCACGAAGATTCCCGAGCAATAAAACAAGTATAAAAATAACGATTAATGCACCTTCAATCAGATTCCGAGAAACGGTTCCAATGGCACGTACTACAAGGTCAGAACGGTTCAAAAATGGCTCGATATTTACACCTTTAGGCAACGATTTTTGTATAGCAGCTATACGCGTTTTTACATTTTCAACAACTTCATGAGCATTCGCTCCTTTTAGCATCATAACTACACCACCAACAGCTTCGGATGTATCGATAACTAATGCACCATATCGAGTTGCACTTCCATATTGAACGGTTGCAATATCGCGAATCAAAATTGGAATGCCCGATGCATTATTCTTTACAACAATCTTTTCGATATCGTCCAAGGTTTTTACTAAACCAATACCACGAATAAAATAGGCGGTTGGTTTTTTATCGATATATGCACTTCCCGTATTTTCGTTATTGCGTTCCAAAGCTTGAAAAATATCGGTTAACGACAAGTTCATACTTCTTAATCTATCGGGATTAAGGGCAATTTCGTATTGCTTTACAAAACCGCCATAGCTATTAATGTCGGCAACGCCTGCCGTTCCAAGCATTTCGCGACGAACAACCCAGTCTTGAATGGTTCGTAATTCCATAGGGTTATATTGCTTTTCATAAGCCTTATCAACTGCAAGTCGATATTGGTAAATTTCGCCCAAACCCGATGAAATTGGGGCAAGTTCTACTTTTGCCAATCCAGCTGGAATAGCTTCTTCAGCTTCTTTGAGTCGTTCGCTCAATTGTTGTCGAGCCCAATACACATCAACACCATCTTTGAAAACAACCGTTATAACCGACAATCCCAAACGCGAAATTGAACGAAGTTCAATAATATCGGGAATATTGGCAACGGCAACTTCAATGGGTGCCGTAATAAAACTCTCAACCTCTTGAACGGCTAACGATGGAGCTAATGAAATAACTTGAACTTGATTATTTGTAATATCAGGTATTGCATCAATAGGCAGTTTCGTTAAGGAATATGTGCCCCAGCCAATTAATGCTACTACAAACAATCCAACGATAAATTTATTCTTTATCGAAAAATGAATGATACGTTCTATCATAATGAATTGAAAATTTGAAAATGAGTTAATTTGAAAATGTTCGTTTTTATAGAATAATTAGCAAACCCTTCGACTAGCTCAGGGTGACAAATAGCAAATAGATATCATGCTGATTGTCGAAGCTTTAATATACAAAAAACAAAAAAAGGGAATTAACTTATTTTGGGCGGTTGCCAAATACCAAAATGTTCAGATGAACTATTCGAGGAATTATATTCAAATTGATGTTCTTGAGTAATTGGGAAAGAATCAATATTTAATTCATTATTCAGAAAAGCTACAGGTGATGCACAGCAAGTACATGTGCAGAATGGAGAACAATGATCTGTATCATTTTGATGTGAATCAGATGTTTGAGTAGAAATTTCGATATTTTGACCTACATGTACAGAATGATCATCGATACATGGCATAATTGTGAGAATCACAACATAAATAGATAATATGTAGGCAAAAAACTTCATTATTCTAAATGCAAATATAGTTGAATTATGTATTACACATAGTAGTAATAAAAAAAACGTTAGTTGAACTTGATTTAACAATTCGTATAGCTAGTGCAAGTATTGATTAACAACAGTCTTTTATATTTAATTCTCGATGTTAGAGAAATAAATATTGAACAAAAAAACCATAGATTAAGTAATTTTAAATCATAAACATATGGTTATATAGTTATTGAAACACACAAAATTCATGTTTCGTATTGTAATATTTATTAGCCTTTTCTCTCATTGTTTCCAATCTTTTAAGGGCTTCAGTCAATGTTTCAATATTCTTAGCAAAGTGAAAACGAATGAATTGATTTATATCATTTTTAAAAAAGCTCGATCCTGGAACTGCTGCGACACCAACTTCTTTTGCCATCCATTCACAAAATTCCGAAATATCAACAAGAACATAATATGCTGCTTGAGGTACTGTATGTTTTAATTGCAATCGATCTAAACCTGCTAAGAAAAAATCACGATATGTTGTATATTTTTCTTGTAATGAAGTGTAATATTCGTCATCGAAATTAAGAGCGGTAACTACAGCTTCTTGCAACGGAGCTGCTGCACCAACTGTTAAAAAATCGTGGACTTTTCTTGCACCATCTATAATCTGTGCTGGTGCAATAATATAACCCAATCGCCAACCAGTAATGGAATAAGTTTTTGACAATGAACTACAAGAAATAGTTCGTTCGAACATTCGAGGTAGCGATGCAAAATAAATATGCTTATTGGGTTCATACACTATATGTTCATACACTTCATCGGTAATTACGAAGCTATCGTATTTTTCAGCAAAATTGGCTATTATTTGCAATTCAGACAATGTAAAAACTTTTCCCAACGGATTCGATGGATTACAAAGAATTATTGCTTTGGGATTTTGCTTAAATGCATTTTCCAAAGCATCAACGTCGAATGTAAAATCTGGTGCTTGTAGATGAACATACATAGCTTCGGCACCCGACAAAATGGTATCGGCAGTATAATTTTCATAAAAAGGTGAGAATATTATAACCTTATCGCCCGGATTTACAACAGTCATCATTGCAGCCATCATAGCTTCGGTACTTCCACAGGTAACAACAATTTGGGTTTGTGGATCAATAGGAAAACCCATATATTTTGATTGTTTTCGAGCCAATGCTTCACGAAAATTAGGTGCACCCCATGTTATTGCATATTGATGTTTATCGCCCTTTGCAGCTTCAACCAAAGCGTCTATTAATTCTTTTGGTGGATCAAAATCGGGAAAACCTTGCGACAAATTAACAGCATTGTTTTCTATTGCAATTCTTGTCATTCTCCGAATTACAGAATCGGTAAAATGATCGATTTTATGACTTAGTTCAGGCATATATTTACGCATTTAAATTTGACGTTAAATTAAATAAAATAACGATATGAATTAGAAAAAATCATCCAAATTAAACAACTAAGTTGGCCGTTTATAATTATATAAACTACTAATTATTATATTTTTAAACAATTACAATATTTCAAAAAACAAATTAAGATACTCAATTTACTCTATACTTAAACAATACTAAAAAAGTATAATTTTAAAACTATTATGAGATAATTAACCTCTAGTTTGTAACATTAATACCATACATGTTTTAAAAAAACACTACATTTATGTATTAATTTGGAATAAAGGCGTTTTTCATTCTTATGCGATATCTATTATTTTATTTACTCATTTTTCCTTCACTGTTCCTAGTTGCCTCGGAGAGTAATTATTCTTTCTCAAATTTTTCACCATCCGATGGTTTAGTTCACAAAACGATAAATTGCATGATGCAAGATCGTGACGGTTTTTTGTGGATAGGAACCTCGAATGGAGTTAGCCGTTTCGATGGATATAGCTTTCGAAATTTTAAACATAATAGTAAAAATCCACGTTCTCTCAATGGAATAAGTGTTTTTGGGATAGTGGAAGGGAAAGATGGTCTTTTATGGTTATCAACCGATGTTGGTATAGAATATTTCGATAAACATACCGAAGAATTCCTATTATCGAGTATTCCTGAAATTAAAAACAACAAATTCGACAAGAATATTCATATTGATGAAAATGGATTATTATGGATAAATAATTCAAATACAAACATCATAGCTTTCGATCCACAAACCCAAAAGATAAAATATCATATTACTAAAATTCCAGGAATAACTATCAATAGTGTTTATCAGTTTATAATACAAAAAGAAACACTTTGGATAGCATGTATGGAGGGAATCGTTGCTTTCGATTTAAAAAAACAAAAACTAACATTTATCGAGAAACAAAATTTTAATTATTGTTCTACAATTCATAAAGTCAATGATTCAATTATCATTATGACTTTTATGCACGCTGGAGTTTATGTGCTGAATACCATAAGACAAAGTGGTTATTGGGTGAAAACAAGTACCCTAGAAAAAAATATTGGAATTAAAACGATACCTTATGATGCATATATTGGAGCAGATAATTCCCTTTGGATTGGATTGGCATCGGGGATTGTAAATATTAAAAACAACACATATAATTACTATAATAATTATTCTTTAGATAAATATTTTGATGGCGATTTGGTCTATAATTTACTGAGAGATTGTGACAATAATATATTTCTTGGAACTATAGAAAATGGAATATACTTAAAACGACAAAACACAGAATGCTTCAAACTAGCTACACGATTGTTTAAGAATGAAGTAAAGAAAACCGAAATATCAAACTTTGATGTGTTTGATAATGGGTCTTTGCTATATAGTAATTTCAATGGTTTATTTAGTTGCATCGATTATAAAAATCTAACAGTTGGTTGTGCTCAAAAAATTAATAGCATGGTTTCTGTTGCTATTTATCCAATAGATGGAAAATCATGCCTAGTAAATAATGCCGATTCTATCTATATATATGATTCGCAAACTAAAAAACTTACTTGGGTTGAAAATTCTACAGCAACATCAATAGGCTGTCAAGATAAAAAAGGAATTATATGGCTAGGTTCCTGGATTGGAGTATTAAATGGTTACGATCCGAAATCGCATAAATCATATAAATTATATGTTGATGCTAATAAAAAGAATAATATCCCTGTTCTATCGCTCTATGCTGATAGTGATGGTTCGTTATGGGTTGGAACAGTAAGTGCCGGTTTGATACACATAAAAAATCCAACAGATAAAAATCCAATTTACGAGCAATATAATGTAAAGCCTAATGGTCAAAATTCAATCGCCTCAAGTATTATATTATGTATTTACCCCGACAAATGGAATAACCTTTGGATTGGAACTAATGGAGGTGGTATCTCAAAATTGAATAAACAAACAAAGATCTTTGAGAATTTGACAGAACAAAATGGACTTAAATCAAATAATATTGAATCATTAAATATTGATAACGTTGGAAATATCTGGATTGCATCAAATGTTTTAACTAAATATGATATACGAAAGAAAACATTTACACATTATTCGGAATTTGATGGTATTGATGCCAGTTTTATATGGAGAGGAGCAAAACGTTCCAAAGATGGATTATTGTTATTTGCCAACAAAAAAGGAATTATCGTATTTGACCCAAACAAGTTGCCAATAAGAAAAGGCGTTGCAATGCCGATATTAACTGGTTTACGTATTCGAGGTATTTCGATGATGGTTGGCGATTCAATTAATGGAGAAGTACCGTATACGAAAAACATTACCTATTCTAAAGAGCTCATTTTGCCATACTTGTTTAACTCATTTGCAATAGAATTTGCAAGTATTGGGTTTCAAGAGTCAAGGAATATCTTGTATGAGTATATGCTAAATGGAATTGATCCAACGTGGATTTCTGCCGATACTCGAAGTCGTTTGGCATCATATTCGGGACTACAACCTGGTAATTATATTTTTAAGGTTAGAGCTAGTAATGGTGCCGGTGGATGGAGCGAGCCTCGGATTTTATATCTCAAAATTATCCCACCATGGTGGCTAACTTGGTGGTTTAAAATAGGAATCATCCTCTTCATGGTAATTATTGTTTTTGCAGTAATTCTATCTCGTTTCAAATTAATTAAAAAGCAGAATAAAGAGCTTGAAGCTAAGGTTTTAGAACGTACCGAAGAATTAACTACTGCAAGTGAACATCTTTATTTGCAAAACGATCAATTAAAAGAAAATCAGATTGTTATCGAGATGAAGAATCACGAATTAATTGAAAACGTACAAGCAAAAGATGAGTTAATGAAGGTTGTAAGTCATGATTTTAAAAGTCCTCTTACTGGAATTTTGGAAATGGCTGAAATTCTAGTAACAGACAATTTGAATACAAAAACCGATAAGTCGAAGAAAATTGCCGAATCAATTCTTTCAAGTGCTAAATCACTTGTCGATCAAATGTTTACCGTTCTCGATTGGGCACAAAATCATAATGAAGAATTAGTTTCTAATCCAGTTGAAATAAATTTAGAAATGCTTTTAGACGATGCAATTTCATTAGTTAAAGAAAGTGCATTGCAAAAAAACATATCAATAACAAAACAGATTGAAGTTACAACAAATGCATTTATTGATCCAAGAATGATAAGTATTGTCTTTAGAAACTTACTTAAAAATGCAATTACGTTTACAAATCAAGGTGGTTCAATACTTGTTTTGATTCAAGAGCATGATAATGGAATCGATTCCGTTTTTATTGATACTGGAATAGGAATTGTTAGTGAAAAACTGGAGACTATTTTCAATAAAACAACATCATATAGTGAGAATATTGGTACTGATGAAGAAATTGTAGTCGGTGTTGGACTTGATCTATGCAAGTCGTTTGTTGAAAAAAATATGGGACAAATAAAAGCATCAAGTCAAAAAGAAAATGGTTCTATTTTTACGGTGAGTTTACCTAAAGGAGAAAATCAAGTAAGCAATAAAACAAAAATTCAATCACTAGAATTACAAAAAAACACAAATCAAGTTGACTCAAATGATCCATTTACAATTTTGATTATTGATGATACTATTGAAGTATTAGAAATTATTGAGAACCTTTTTGACGAAAATGTTACGGTAGTTAAGGCTGAAGAAGGCAATAGAGGATTATATATTGCCCAAAATATATTACCCGATATCATTATTTGTGACATAATATTACCAGGTAAAACCGGCTTGGAAATATGTAAGGTTCTAAAATGCAATGACTTAACAAGCTTTATTCCGGTATTATTAATATCATCTAAAAATGGTGATGAGATTGCAGTTAAGAGTTTTGAAAGTGGTGCAAATGATTTTATTGAAAAACCATTTAATCCCTATACTTTAAAACAAAAAGTGCTATCGTTACTAGAGTTTCGGAAACACATTAGAGAAGAAATTTTAAAAAGCTTCGAAAGTAATCAACAGACAAACATGCCGATAGATTACGATAATAAAATTATTAAAAAAGTGATAGATTTTATTAATAGTAACATCTCGGATCCCGATTTAAATGTTGAAGCAATTGTAGATAATATTGGAATAAGTAGAGCTCACTTATGGCGAGTTTTCAAAAAAACAACAGACAAATCCCTCGGCGATTATATTCGCGAAATAAAAATGCAGAAAGCTGCAGAAATGCTTAAAACAGGAAAATATAGAGTATCAGAAGTTGCAGCTGAAGTAGGATTTTTTGATGCTAAGAACTTTTCAAAGAATTTTTCTAAAGAATATGGAATGACCCCTTCTCAATATATTGAATCTTCAAAAAATAGTTAAATACGTTTTAATTGAATCAATATATTGTAACATATTAAAAAAACATACGCTGTCTATTTTTTTATTAATCTTTAAAACTTTCTTTTCGACAATGATAATAAATTATTGACGAGCAATTTAGTACTTTAAAGCAGAAACATTATATAAAAACTTGCGTACAAAAAAAATAATTTTGTCCGCGTTTGAAAAGTTATTTAAGATGAATACTCTTAAGTGGATATTTTAGTTTGATTGCCATGATTATATTTGAATAGGTGTGAAAAAAAGATTTTACTATTTTGTGATTTTACTGTTTATAAGTAATGTTGTCGTTGCAGGATCACCATATAATTCTGCAAGTTCAAATTATATTAGAAAGAATTGGACATCAAGTACTACGTGGGCAAGTGGGAATATTCCACCAACTTCAAGTTTTACAACTAATGACCAAATTAATATCAATTATGGCTCACCTTATCAAAGCATTAAGTATGCTGGCACTTTAAATTTACAGGCAGGTAGCAATGTCAGTTTAACAATTGCAACTGGCGATACCTTAATTTGCGATGGATTAACTATTACATCAGGTTGTAATGTCACAATAAATGGAGTGCTAATTGTAAATGGTAATTTTACAAATTCAGGAGGTATAACTGTTGGCAATACAATTATAGTAAAAGGGAATTTAGATAATACTAGTGGAAACATTAATAATGGCACTACATATACATTTGGAACTGTTATAAACGCTGGTAGTGGAAGTAGTACACGTAAAACGCAAACAGACTTTAACACCGACTTTGCTAGTAGCTCAAATGTGTATAAGTCATCATCAAATGCAGCGTCTTGGTATGTAGCCACATATACATGGGATGGTGGTGGTGCTGATAACAATTGGATGACTGCTGCAAACTGGGTTGGAGACGTAGCTCCAACAGGTGACGAAAATTTAGTCTTTGCGGGTTCAACACGTACAAGTCCAGTAAATAATTTTACAGCAGGAACAAGTTTTAAATCTATTTCTTTTTCTTCTGGAGCAAGTAATTTTACCCTTTCGGGTAATGCATTCACCCTTTCGGGAGGGGCAACGGCTATTACTGCAAGTAATACTAGTAATACAATGACTATTAACAACAACATCACAATTAATACTGCAGATCCAACAATAACCACATCAACTGGAGGTTCGCTTACTATTGCTGGAACAATTGCAAATGGTGGATATTTGATTACAGTTGCAGGAACAGGAACAACAACAATGAGTGGTGTTATAAGCGGAACAGGTGGATTAACCATTTACACCGCAATTGACAATCTTACAGTTGCTTCGGGAGTAAATACGTTTACTGGAATTGTTACTATAACTGCAGGAGGACTCCGAATTACAAATGCCAGCGGTTTAGGTTCTGGAACCAAAACAACAGTTATAACGTGGGGAACATGGGGTCAACCAAATTTAAGACTTGATGGAAGTGGTGGAAATATTTCATTACCATCAACACTAAGTTTTTTAACAAGTACACATGATGGAAATTTTGGTGGAATTGTAAATGAAGCAGGGAATAATACAATAGCTGGTAATTTCTCATTAACAAATGGTGGTGGTGAAACCCGTTTTTTAGTAAATGCTGGTACATTAACCGTTTCTGGAACGATAACACCGACTATGTCAGGACGTGGAATATATTTTGATGGTGCTGGCAATGGAACTTTTAGCGGGGTTTTTGCAGATGGAAGTTATGCCCCAACATTAATAAAACAAGGTTCTGGAACTTGGACAATATCGGGTGCAAATACATATACTGGTACAACAACAATAACAGGAGGAACATTAAAACTTGGTGCAACAGGTGTAATTCCAAACGTTAGTGCTGTAACAGTTACTTCGCCGGGTATTTTAGATATGAATACCTTTAGCGAAACAGTTGGCTCAATAACTGGTACAGGAACAATAGATAATGTATTGGGAGCAGGTACACCAACACTTACTTGTGGTGGCGATAATTCTACAACAACGTTCTCGGGAACAATTCAGAATACAACAGGTACGCTTTCTATAACAAAAACAGGAAGTGGAACTTTAACTCTTTCGGGTGGTAATAATCTTACTTACGATGGAGCAACCTCTGTATCGGTAGGAACTCTTATCCTTGTTGATTGTGGTGCTTTGGCTTCAGGAACGTCTCCTGCCAGTTTCGATATTTCATCGGGTGCTGTATTAGAATTTAATGCAAATTCAAATACCTTAAATTTGGGTTCTACTGCTACTTCAGGAACTGTAATAACAGGAACAGGAACATTAAGAAAGACTGGTGGTTGGCCTTTAGGTTTATGCAATCAAGGGTCATCATCATATAAAGTTTATTTAAATATGACTGGTGGATTGATAGATATAGAAGGTGGAGTTATAATGAATGGAGGCTGGGCTGGTGGAGAATGGACAAATAATAAAGCTGGATTATATATTGCTTCGGGTGCAAGATTTGATGTTTGGAGTGGGAATACTGTATATATAGATGCATTAACAGGTTCTGGGTTAATTGAGAAAGGACAAGGTGGAGCGGTAACTATAAATGTTGGTGTAAATAATGGTTCAGGAACTTTTTCAGGAATTATCCAAAATCCCTCTGGCTCTATTTTAATAACAAAACAAGGTAGTGGCACACAAACCTTGTCTGGGGCAAACACATATACAGGAACAACAACTATAACAGGAGGAACATTAAAACTTGGTGCAGCAGGTGTAATTCCAAATGTTAGTGCTGTAACAGTTACTTCGCCTGGTATTTTAGATATGAATACATTTAGCGAAACAGTTGGCTCAATAGCTGGTACAGGAACAATAGATAATGTATTGGGAGCAGGTACACCAACACTTACTTGTGGTGGCGATAATTCTAATACAATATTTTCGGGAATACTTCAAAATTCAACAGGAACGCTTACAGTTACTAAAGTTGGTTCGGGAACACTTACTCTTTCTGGAACTAATACAAATCAAATATTTTATATAAATGCGGGAACAGTGTCAATAACAAGTTTAACTGCTTTGCAACATCAAACATTTATAAATGGGGGTACTCTACAAGTTCTTCATAATGGTGTAGGAAATAATGGGACAATAACAATTCCAACTCAATTGGTAGTAAGTAGTGGTAATATTGGAACAATAAATGTTGCAAATAATGGAGCAAATACAGGGAATACTGTTTCTTTTGGATCGTTAAATCATTCTGTTGCAACGCTTAATGTTACTGGCTCAAATGGCTATTCGGTTACCATTCCAACTTGTACTCTTTCTGGTGGCGCTGCTGGAATTTCTGTCTTTAATCCAACTACTGCAAATTTACTTATTGGTACACTTACAACAGTAACAGCAGCACACACGGCACAACTTGATGGAACAAGTACAGGTAATATTATTTCAGGAATAATTTCCGATGGTGGTGGTTTTGTAACAACATTAACTAAAGTAAATACAGGAACTTGGACACTTTCAGGAGCAAATACATTTACTGGAACAACAACTATAACAGAAGGTACATTAAAACTTGGTGCAGCAGGTGTAATTCCAAACGCTAGCGCTGTAACAGTTAATTCGCCAGGTATTTTAGATATGAATACATTTAGCGAAACGGTTGGTTCAATAGCAGGAACAGGAACTATCGATAATGTTGCTGGAGGTGGTACGCCAGCACTTACTTGTGGTGGCGATGGAACAGGTACAACTTATTCGGGTGTGATTCAAAATACAACGGGAACACTATCATTTACAAAATTAGGTGCCGGTACGCTCATTTTGTCAGGAGCCAATACTTACTCAGGAATAACAACAATAAGTGCGGGTACATTACAAATAGGGGCAGGTTCAACCACGGGAATACTTCCTGGAAATGTAACAAATAACTCAATTTTAACATTTAATAGAAGTAATACTTTTACTTATGCTGGCATTATTTCTGGAACTGGAGCTGTAAATCAAATAGGTAGTGGATTATTAACAATATCGGGAGCTAACAGTTATGATGGATTAACCACAGTTGGTGCCTCGTCTTCTTTATATGTTGCAAATAATTTAGCCTTAGGTAGTACAATTGGTGGGACTGAACTAATTGCTGGACCATCAGCTTTGACAACAAATTTATATTTAAAATCAAATATTACAATTACGGGTGAAACACTTACGATGAATTCTAATAGTACTGGAGATCTTAGATCTGCTTTACAAGCTGCCAGTGCTTCTGATACATGGAACGGTCCAATTATTTTAGCAGGAACAGGCTCTTGTCATTTTTGGGCTACAAATACATATTCTCTCTCAATAACAGGCTCAATAAGTGGGAGTTGTGGAGCACTTTATTTAAGAGGTAATTCTAGTGGTACGGGAACAATTTCAACTGCTATGTCAATTGGAACAACTTCCGTATATAAGCAAGAAACAGGAACTTGGACACTTTCAGGAGCAAATACTTATACAGGAACCACAAACATAACTGGAGGTACATTAAAACTTGGTGCAACAGGTGTTATTCCAGATGTAAGTGCTGTAATAGTTACATCTCCTGGTATTTTAGATATGAATACGTTTAGTGAAACGGTTGGTTCAATAGTAGGAACAGGGACAATTGATAATGTTGCTGGTGGAGGAACGCCAACATTAACATGTGGTGGGAATAATTCAAACACATTATTTTCTGGAGTAATTCAAAATACAACAGGAGTTTTAGCATTTACCAAAGTCGGTTCTGGCGAACTTAATATTACAAATAATAATTTATTTTCTGGCGTTACATCGGTAAATGCTGGAACTTTAGTCTTTTCTGATTTGGGTTCATTATATAATAATGGTACAACTGCTGGTTCTATTGTGGTAAATAATGGCGGAACTATTCGTTTTGATAGAAGTGATTTTATGGGAACACACATGGTTGTTCCTGTTGCAACTGTAACAGTAAATGCAGGTGGAACGCTTTATGCTAATGGAACTTATACAACATTAAATAATCTTACTTTAAGTGGTGGAAGTCTTATTTCGAATGGTGGAGCGTGGCCAACATGGGGAACATTTGCTTTAAAAGGTACCGTTACAGTTAATGGCACATCAACATCAACAATGAGTAATAATGGTGGAAGTCCTAATTTTATTCATATAGGAGATAATACAAATGGAGGTTCAACAACATTTAATGTTGCCGCAAATTGTAATCCTGCATTAGTAATTTCATCTCAAATTGTAAATACATATCAAGCTGACCCAAATTTGGAAGCTCTAAGTGGAATAATAAAAACGGGTGCAGGTACAATGGTACTGTCAGGTCCAAATTCTTATACTGGATTAACTAGTATAAATGGAGGAACATTAAAACTAGGTGCCTCAGGTGTAATTCCTGATGTAAGTGCTGTTACTGTAAATGGTATTTTGGATATGAATACATATAGTGAAACTGTGGGTTCAATAACTGGAGGTGGAACAATTGACAATGTTGCAGGAGGAGGAACACCAACATTAACTAATGGTAGTAATAATTCAAACACATCATTTTCTGGAATTATTCAAAATACATCGGGCACGTTAACTATTTCAAAAACAGGAAATGGAACTTTAACACTTTCTGGTGCCAATACTTATACCGGTTTAACAACCGTAAATGGTGGAATTTTACAATTAAATAATACCTCAGCTCTAGGCACTAATGCCGCAGGAACTGTTGTAAACAATGGTTGTAGTCTCGATTTAAATGGGTTAACCTATGTAACGACAGAACCACTTACTTTAAATGGTACTGGTTATTCTGGTGGTGGAGCTTTAATGAATAGTAAAGTAGCAAATGCCTCATTTACTGGAAATATTACCTTAAGTGGAGCAACTACAATTAATACAACAAATCAAATTACACTTTCTGGAACTATTACTCCATATACCGAAAATTTAACAATAACTGGTGCAAATTCTTTGGTCCTGACAAATAATACTGCAACGATAAATAATTTAGAAATATCAGCTGGCACCATTTCTGCAGGTTCATCAACAATAAATTTATATGGAAACTTTACCAACAGCGGAACATTCACGGCAAATACGAGTACTGTTAGTTTATTGGGTAATATCTCTCAGGTAATTCCTTCTATTTTATATAATAATTTAACAATAAATAATTCCAATGGAACAACTTTAATTGGTGATGCAACCGTTTTGGGAACCTTAACTTTAACGGCAGGTAACATAGATGTTGATGGTCATACATTAACTGTCTCGGCTATTTCAGGAGGATCGTCATCAAGCTATATATTAACTAAATCGGCATATAATGCAGGTAGTTCGTCTGGATATTTAAAAATATTAGGTGTAGGAAATAACGTGCAAACATTATTTCCTGTTGGTGCAACAACAAATAGTTATACCCCTTGTTATCTTCAAAATAAAGGAACATCTCAAGATTTTAAAGTGAGAGTTTTTTCTGGTGTATATGACTATGGTATGAGTGGTTCAATAAAATCGGACTCTGCAAAATTAGTAAATAAAACATGGGAAATAACACCAATTATTCAAACGAATATTCAAGCAAAGATTAAAGTACAATGGAATTCATCTGATGAAGGTTCAATATTTAAAACGAAACGATCAGCAGCTTATTTTTCTAAAAACAGACACATTACAGGAGATAATGCATGGATAGCCCAAGCAAGTGATCCCGTAATTGGTTCAGGACCATATTCAATTGTTACTTCAGGATGGATTACAACTTTTTCGAATGGTGGTGTTGCATGTGATGGAGCTTTGCCTATTGAATTAAGAACATTTACAGTAAAAAAACAAGGAAACAATGTTTCAATTGACTGGACTACAATGAGTGAAACAAATAATGACCATTTTACTCTTGAACGTAGCACTGATGGTGAAACTTGGGATGTAATAAATATTTGCTCTGGAGCTGGAAACAGCACACAGGAACATCGTTATTCGTTCATTGATTATGATCCTTCTAATGGAATAGATTACTATCGTTTAAAACAAACAGATGTTGACGGTGCTTTCACTTACAGCAATATCGAAAGTGTAAAATTCACTAACGATTACATTTCAATGCAAGTATATCCTACTCCAGCCACCGCTGATGAAATTAAAATAGTAATAAATAGCTTAAAAAACAGTAATGCACATATAGAAATATATGATACTTACAGCAGACAACTATATAAGGGAGAAATAGAACTTTCGCCAGATCCATTATATCTTAAATTAACCAATTTCTGTTCAGTAAATCCAGGAATTTATTATTTAACAATGACTTGCGGAGACATGGTTTTAAGAAAAGTGTTTG
>Ga0302286_10000329_pt1 | contig 38937 bp, 31 predicted proteins | sample III_Fen_E2_3_FD_198765 | JGI IMG/M metagenome (GOLD analysis project Ga0302286, IMG submission 198765) | Peat permafrost microbial communities from Stordalen Mire near Abisko, Sweden - III_Fen_E2_3 | ecosystem: Environmental > Terrestrial > Soil > Wetlands > Permafrost | place: Sweden: Abisko...
CAACCGCATAACCATTACCGTTGTTGCTGCTCTGGCTTGCATCGTCCCGTTCAGCATGTAGCCCTTCCACCAGAAAATCAGCGCTGATGAAGCCTGTGAAGCCATCGATGCATACATACCACCATCCATTGCCTTGAAACAGAACCGAAACATACCGATCGCCCGCGAACTGTCGGCGTACCGACGCACTTGCGCTAGGCGCCACACGCATGTTTACAGCCGTATTGTTGGGCGTTTTGATTGTGCCCACCAACAAACCCAGCGGCTGATGTGAAACCGTTGTGTATTCGCTACGCACGTAACCAATAGTATTGCCCATCTGAACACGATACCAGCCATTATCATCCGAGAGGATGTTGAGTGGCACGCCGTTATATAGAATAGAGATCACAGAGGAGGAATAGCTGGGATAGCTGCGCAGATTTAAAAAGGCGGTCGCTTTGGAGTTGGAAACGATAGCGACATTGCCATACGTCAGTTGATCGGTCGTATTCAGAAAGTTCTTGCTCATATAGCCGGACTTACCATCTGACGTATCGACGGCATAAAAGTTGTTCTTGCTTCCTGTAACAGTCATCCAGCTACCGCGGGAATACGTTCCCAACCATTGGCTGCCGGAGCTCGCCCCTGCGCGAAGGTTCAGGGTATCCGTACCAAAAACGACCGCATAGGTTTCCGCCAAGGCTGCGCCGGTCAGCGAAACAGCCAGAAACAGGGCAAGAATCGCCGCCCCGAAGCGCGCCAGTTTACTTTTGTGATCGTTCATCATGGCAACTCGTTCCTTTCGGCGGTAGGTCGTACCTGTCGATTCAATATGTTAACGAACGGTTCTTACGATTTCTTCCCGCGCTTCAAGCGGTTGAAACGTTCTTTTCAAATGATGCCTTTATCCAACTGTTCTATGAATAGAGTACATATACGCAGCCCCTAAACCAAGTAGCGTTTTCATTTACTTTTCCTTACGGTAACGCGCCAGTTCCAGAGCATGTGCTACTGCTATCTCTATTTCAGTACCGAGTTCAGGTTGTATTCCATGGCCAAACGCTACGTGTAAAAAGAACTCTCGTGTGCCATTGTTTCCTGTGATATGACTATGGGTCACCGCCAGCACACAGGTCGCCTCCTGGGCATTGAGTTCGTTGATCAACTTTGCCAGCAGTGGAATATAAGCGTCATCTGCCAACTCGCCTGTGCGACGGGCTTCCGTGCTGTCTGTTTCAAACAAAGGCTTCACAAGGCACACCAGTTCGCCCTGCATTTGCATAATCGATTTGAATTGCGGTATTGCCTTCACGAGGGATAGATAACTCAAGTCGACACTGCCCAGAGTAGGCGGAGGGGTCAGTGCAAATAATTTTTCATCCCCGAGGTTGGTTCGCTCCAGATTGACCACTGCCGCATTCTGTGCCAAACTCCCCGCCAACTGCCCGAAACCGGCTTCCACAGCATATACCAGTGCCGCGCCATGTTGCACAAGACAATCCGTGAATCCCCCAGTACATGCGCCTGCATCAATGCATACACGCCCTGATACCGATATTTGAAAATCCGCTAGCGCGCCTTGCAATTTATAGCCACCCTTGCCCACATAGCGATCTCCCAGACCGCGCACTGCAATTGGCGATTCCAGTGGTATCGTCTGCCCGCCGTTTTTCACCGGAATCCCGTCGCAGGTAACAGCGCCGCTCATGAGATATGGCAGCGCATCTTCCCTGCGGTTGAAAAACCCTTCATTCATCAGCCGTTCAAGTACCTTGACTTTCTTGCTCACCAGATACCCTCCAGCTTCGTCAGCGGTAACCAGCCTAATACTTCACGAATCTGTGCATCCCAATATTCCCATTTATGATCCGCCCCCGGTTGGGTAGTATAATGGATGGAGAGTTTTTCTCTGAATGCGGCCATAAACGCTTCATTGGCTTCAAACAGAAAGTCCGCTGTCCCACAGGATGCATAGATGCGCGGCGCGTTCTTTGCGTCTATCCTTTCGGCAAGGCGCATCAGGTTCCCATCGCCCTCACGCAGACTATTTTCATCACCAAAGATATTGTTCATTTCTTGAAACCAACTTTTGTCCATTTCGTTCTGTTGATATGCTTCCTGCATCATCAAAGGCGCGGAGAGTGCGGCTATCGCGGTATAGCGTTCGGGCTTTAACAGCCCCATTTTCATGACGCCATAACCGCCCATGGAGAGACCCGCCGCGAAACGCCCATTTCGCACTTTACTCAAGGGAAAACACGCTTCCATCACGTTTGGCAGTTCTTCAGTCACAAACGACCAGTATTTTGCGCCATGCGCCATATCCATATAAAACGAGCGGTTAGCTGCCGGCATCACCACGGCCATATAGTAATGTCGTGCATGCTGTTCAATGCGTGTGTTCCTCATCCATGCGGTATAATCGTCACTAAGCCCATGTAGCAGATAAAGCGTAGGGATTGGCTGAAATTCACGATCTACCATGGTTTTATAATCAGGCAAAAGAACATATGCGGCAGTTTCAATACCAAGCGTCTGGCTGTGAAAGTGAAAATCGTTCCAGATCATTGCGATTTCCTCCATCCATATTGTTGCTTTCATTATAACATAACCGTGCCGCTTTGCGTCGCTAAAACACAAGATGAGCCAGTCTGAATCCGTTATTGGCCGACAGACGAATTCCCCGTTAACCACTTTGTGCCAAGGCTGTCATCAATCGATACAATTGCTTTTCTTGAGAGAATTATTCGCTTATTTCATGTCTTCCCGTATTCTATCAACAAGAAATGCGTGCCGCATCCGTGCGGCACGCATTTCTTGTTCACATTTTGAAAGCTGAAATCTTCCAGCTTTATACATGTTTATATCTCACATCTCGAATATTTTCCCTGCTACTTTCGCACAACGCCTTTGCGTAAAATCACATTTGCATACAGCGCGCTTTCCCCTGTCTGTACTACTGCATATGCCTTGCGTGCGCGTTCCATAAACGCTTCGTGTTCCATAAAATCAAAGCGTGCGCTGGGAAGATCGGTCTTTGCGATTACGGCAAATTCATCCCAGATCGGCGCTTTGTTGCCCGCAAACATACCATCCGGCACCTCCATCACAGCCAGCGAAGCATCCACAAAATCATCCAGCGGAAACAGGTGGATGATTGCCTTCATCACTTCTGTACCACCGTGACCATCCAGCCGCAGACAACGTTTTCCGATGGATGAGGAGGGAAAATTGCCATCGGCAATCACAATTTCATCACCATGACCCATTTCTGCAAGCACCTTGAGCAATTCCGGGGTAAGCAGCGAAGAAATCCCTTTTAACACCTTAAGCACTCCTTTCTATGCGAGCGAATACGCCGCGATGCCGATAAACAAAACAATTGCCACAATCGTTTCCACTGAAAGAGCCGTGGAGATGTATTCTCCATGCCCTGTGACATCCGCAAACAGCGGGATAATGAACGGTGCAGGCAAGCTATACGCCAGTATAAATGCTACAAAGAGCACCTTGTCAAACGGAATCACACTGAACACTACCAGTGTGCTAAGCGCCATCAGTGTGGTCATGATCGCGAGTCTAAGTACAACCGTCTTCAGTACCGGCTTCATCAAATCCTGCTTGAAGCTGAGTTCATAGCCAACAATAATCAGGATCAATGCTGATGTCGGCGCAGCAACAAAGGAAGTAATATCATGCAGAACCGGCCACGCATCGGTCGCAGTCAGCCATTTACCAACCCCAATGATCCCAAGCACCACACCAGAAAGCATGCCGATAAACGCTGGATTGGTAAACATATTGTGTAAAATATTCTTCGCGTTTGTCTTCTCGCCACTTGTTGCTTTAAGCGCAGCCAGATACACCGTGTAGCCGAACATTGTCTGCCCAATATCCACCATGGCGAATGTCGGGGTTTTCCCTGCGTATAAAAGGCTAAACAAAGCATAGCCCAACATGCCTGCCTCAAAGTTTGTCGTCAGAAAGGGCAAAAATTTCCCGTAAGGCTTTACAAATCGCCGCATCAGAAAGCCTGACAGTAATCCAAGCCCGCATGAAATATAGACAATGGTAAATGTAAGCGCAATTTTCCCATTGTATTCTGCTGTGAGAAACGCATTAAACAGCACCACAGGCAGTGTTACCTTGCCCACGATTGCTTTTAAACCTTTCAGTCCCTCCGGTCCAAAAACCTTAAACCGGTTGCAGACATAGCCAACGCAAATCATGATAAGCACTGGAAGTACCATTTGAAGGATCGACAGAATCATTCCGTAGCCTCCTTGCTAAGGATATTAATCATCTCTATAGGGCTAACCCTCATCAGCCCGCCTTTTTTTCTATTTGGGTGAATGTTGACAGCCAAGGCATTTGCCTTGGCTGTCAACGGGGGGTTAGGGGGATTAGTTTCCGGACATGGAGGAGGTTTGAGGAGGTTCCCGAATCAGTGGATCGCGTCCTGGTAGAATTCCCAGGCTTGCGTATCGGTAAAGCCCTCATGCACGATCTTGCGAATCGCCTGCGCCATTTCAATGCTGTGCTCACTCTGGAAAATGTTGCGACCCATATCCAAACCGCGCGCGCCGCCCTGAATGGAGCGATACGCAAGCGTCAGTGCCTCGTCTTCGGGAAGCTTTTTGCCACCTGCCACTACAATGGGAACAGGGCAGGCAGCTACGACTTCTTCAAAGTTATCGCAGTAGTACGTTTTCACAATCTGTACGCCCATTTCAGCCACAATACGGGTTGCAAGCTTAAAGAAACGGTCCGTACGCTCCATATCCTTGCCCACAGCCACTACGCCCAACGTAGGAATCGAGTAGCGGAAACCGGCGTTGATCACGCGGCTCAGGTTATCGATGCTCGAGAGTTGGCCATCTGCACCGATGAACGTTTGCACAGCCATGCAATCAGCGTTCATGCGGATAGCGTCCTCAATATCCACCGCAACCACTTCGTGGCTGAGGTCTTCATTGAGCATGCTGGAACCGCTGGATACGCGCAGCGCAATAGCCTTACGGTTATTCGCTGGTACGCAGGTGCGGATAGCGCCGCGAGTACCCATAAGGCAATCAATCGCCGGCATCAGCTTCGGAATAACAATATCCAAGCGTTCAAGCCCCGCAGTGGAACCCATGAAATAGCCGTGATCAAAAGCGAACATCACGGTGTTGCCCGTTTTGGGATCAAAAATATTAGATAGGTGCTTTTTCATGCCCCAGTCGAGGTTACCCGCGCCTTTTACATGAAAACCGCCATCATTGGCAAATGCATCTTCCACATGATAATCCTTTGCAACTTTAAGCCCGTCTTTATCAGCCATTGGGAATCGACCTCCTTGGTATGCATCTAATCAAGAGAAACTGTTTTGTGGCTCCGCCGTCGGTTTGTCCGCCCGGTTTAGCCATGAGCGGAGGCTATGCGTTGCCGCATAGCCCCCGCTGGGGAAAAGGAGTGTAGTTTAGAAATCGTAGTTGTCCATGTTGTCCTTGGTGAACACAACACGCTCGGGCAGCAGCACAACGCCGCTGGTATCGGAGGTGAAAGCGGCCGGATCAAGGATGGTGTTGGGCTCAACCTTCACAGTGCCGATATCGGGCACGTCGATGGAATCGCCAACTTTGATTTCTTTGCCGCTGGCCAGCAGGTAGGCCATGTAGCAACCCAAAGCGCCCTGGACTTTGCAATCCCACAGGCCCCAACGGGTGAGGATACCAGCGCGGCAATAGTCCTTCATGCTGTTAGGAGCGGCAAAGCCAACGATGGAGACTTTGGTCGCGTCCAAACCGAGGTTCTGAGCAGCCTGCGCCTGACCCGGCAAAGCGGTGGAGTCGTTGCAGATGATGCCGTCGATGTCAGCATAGGTGGTCAGGATAGACTCACCAACGGTGATCGCTTTTTCAGCATCCTGCTCGGAATAATAGTTGTCCGGGAACACATTGACCCAGGTGGGGTACTTTTCAGCGATGTACTTTTCGCCCGCAACATGCCAGCTGTTCTGGTCGGTCACGGTCGCTTGGCTGTAATGCCACACATACTTGATGGCATCCTTGTTGACGTCCTTGCCGCGCTCGGTCAAGCTGGTAGCCAGCATGTCCACGAGCATTTGGCCAAGTTGATCAGGGGTGCCCTGGCTGACCATGATGCTACGATGCTCGGGGTTGGCATCGGAGTCCCAAGTGGTCACAACCAGACCGGCATCGGCAGCTTCCTTAAGTGCGTCGTCCACGCCAGCGGCGTCAACGGTGGAGATGCAGATTGCGTCCGCGCCATTGGTGATGGCATTCTGGATGATAGCAACCTGGTTAGCCGCAGAAGCTTCGGGGTTTCCGTCGTAGGTAACAGTGAAGCCGTTTTTGGCAGCGAAATCCTGAGCGCCAACATTGGCAGACTCAAAGAACGCATTGCCGGACAGTTTGGGGATAAACACAACATTGATGCCTTCTGCGAATGCAGTGGTCATCATGGCCACACACAGCACTACGGCCATCGTGGCAGCCAGGATCTTGGAGAACCTTTTCATAGCGATACCCTCCCATTTTGGTTTTATTTCTCACGTGCACTATGCACATAAGGAAACGATTGAATGGCGGTCAGTTTGCTTTGGAAATGACCGTCTGCCGTTTTCTGCGGCTGAAAAGCTTGCGTAGCTTCGGGTTGGTGCCTGCGAAACGGAACGATACCGTAATCACCAGCAACATACCTACCGGAATGTCAAGGTACTGTGTGGACAAACCGTTAAGGCCGAGGCCAATACGCAGCAAGCCGACTGCCAGTGCCGCGAGCGCCGAACCAACAACACCGCCACTGCCGCCTAAATTGCTGGTTCCGCCTAAAACAACTGCGGTAATGATGGGCAGTGTATACTCAGAACCCATATCCGCCTTTGCGGTGCCAAGATAAGCAGTCAGCAGAATACCCGCGATGGATGCGCTCAAGCCGGAGAGCATGTAGGTGCTCATAATCACAGCGCGCGTATTGATGCCACTGAATTCCGCTGCGTTGGCGTTTACCCCGCACAGGAAAATCTTGCGACCATAATTAGTGCGGTGTAACAGTATGTAACTCAGCACCACCAGCACGAAGAAAATGACAAATTGCATTGGGACTGCATTAAAAAGTTCCGTCTTGCTGATGGCTCGAAACGCTTCAGGGAAATCACTGATGCCCTGATATGCGGCGTTGGAACTCATGTTGGATACCGCCAGTGCCATCCCTGAGTAGAGGAACGAACCACCTAGCGTTACCACCATGGGCTGCACCCCTGTGTACGCTACGAAGAATCCGCTCAACGCTCCACACAACGTACCGGCGATCAATGCCAGAATGCAGGCCACGAAGATGTTCATGTTCGCATCATGCCACAGTACACCGACCGTGATACTTGTAAGTCCTACAATAGAGCCTGCCTGGATATCGATACCGCCCGTGATCATGACAAAGGTCACAAAGAGGGAAATGACGCACACTGGGATAAATTGGTTCAGTCCGCTGAACAGACGCTTGATGTTTAGGAACTTGGGACTCAGCGTGCCAAAAATGAGGAATTCAAGTACGATCACCAACACAAGGAATGTTTCCCAGCGGAGGAATAGCTTCTTCGTTTTATTCACCGTCGGTCGCCTCCTTGCCATCAGTCACTGCGTGCAGCGTTTTTGCAGACAGACGAAGCCGTCTGGCCTGTTCTACACCACGCCTGCGGATGAGCGCATCGGAAACCACGATGATAATCAGCAAAACACCGGTAATGGTATCGTCGTAATCGGAGGAGAATCCCATAAATACGAGGATTCGGCTGATGGATGCCATAATGGCTGCACCTACACCTGCGCCGATAACCGTGCCCACACCACCTGTAAGGCTGATGCCGCCAAGCACACAAGCTGCGATAACCTTCATCTCATATCCACTGCCTGCGATCGGAGTCACAAACCCCACGCGGCTCACATACAGCACGCCGCCTACCGCAGCCAGCACGCCGCACAGAGCGAATGCGGCGAACTTGGTCATATCGACCGGAATGCCCAGCAAGGTTGCACCGCCGATATTATCGCCAACCGCTGCCAAATATTTGCCGCGCTTATTGCGGGTCAAGATCAGGTGAACGGACACAATCAGCAATATCGCACCAAGATAAAACCATGTGATACTCCCAAACAACTTGCCCTGCGAGAGGTTTTTAAAGTCGAATGGGATGTTCTCTACCCACTTGCCGTTTGTAAACACGTAGATGAGCCCACGCACCACGCCGTTGATGCCCAGCGTCATAATAATGGAAGGGATTTTCAGCACCGTTACACCAAAGCCATTCACTGTGCCAATCAGCAGGCCAATGAGCAATGCCGTTCCAATGGCCATAAACCAGGGCTGTCCATCGCGGATCATCGTGCTGCTGACCGCCGCTGTAATGCCCAATGTAGCGCCTACGGAAACGTCGATTTCACCGGTGATAATCACCAGTGCAATGCCTACCGCCACAACCGTGTACACAACGCTACTGTTCAGGCAAAGCCAAATGTTTGCAGGAGAAAGGAAATTTGGGTTGATAGCGCCAACCCCAAGGAATATGAAAATGATAAAACCAATCGCCGTAATTTCCCGGGAATGCAGCAGCTTTTTAAGCATCCTTTGCACTCCCTTCCAATACGCCAAACGCGGCTGACATCAAGCTATCCTGGCTGATATCGCACTTGGCAAATTCCTTGTTGATATACCCGCAATACATGGTCACGGCACGGTCACTCAGTTCCACAATTTCTTCCATATCAGAAGAAATCAAAAGGATGGCTAAACCTTGAGCCTTGAGCTGTTCAATGATCGCGTATACGTCGCCGCGCGCCGCGGCATCAATACCACGGGTCGGTTCATCCAAGATCAGCACTTTGGGATTGGTCGATAATGAACGCGCAATCACTACCTTCTGTTGGTTGCCACCGGACAGAGCGCCAATCAGTTGATCACGACCCGTCACTTTGGTACGGAAGGCTTTAATGAACTGGTCGGTTACTTTACGTTCTTCCTTAAAGTTAATGAAGACTTTGGACATTTTCCCAAGGTTGGCAGCGGTTGTGTTTGCAGCCACGTCACTGATACGGAAAATGCCATTCGTAAAGCGATCCTCTGTGACATAGTTAAGTCCGGAATCCAACATTTCACGGGTAGATAATCCGGTCACGTCCTTGCCATCGACATACACCTTGCCGCCTTTGACCGCATCACGACCAAACACAGTCGTCGCCAGCTCTGTGCGTCCTGCCCCAACAACCCCAGCTAAACCAAGAATTTCGCCGGGATACACCTTAAGGCTCACATCACGGAAGCCGTAACCTGTTAGTTGATCTATGACAAGCATTGGCTTACATTCGTTGTAGTTTACTGGCTTGCAAGCCAGTCCATTTTTGTGAATTTCCGCATTCGGAGGCAAAAGACCCGCAACCAGCATTTCTCGCGTAAACTTGGAAACAGGGCCATTTAAGGTAATCACACCATCACGCATGATCAGCACCTGATCAGCAATCTGAAAAACCTCGGTCAGGCGATGAGTAATGTAGATAATGCTGATCCCCTTGGCCTGCAGATCCTTCACAATCGCGAAGAGACTTTCCACTTCGTTAAATGTGAGCGAACTGGTAGGTTCATCCAAAATCAACAGTCGGGCATCGCGCATCAGACCACGTAGAAGTTCAACCAGCTGTTGCTCCGCGATGGAGAGTGTTGCCGCTTTACGATTTAAATCTATCTTCCATTCAAGATGAGCAAGCAGTTCCACCAGTCGCTTGTGCAAATCGGAAGACTTTTCGCGGAAGCCCATCAATACATTTTCCTCGACCGTCATATTCGGGAAAAGCATCGGTTCCTGTGGCACAAGATAGATACCTGCTGCCAAAGATGCGGAAGGTTTGCCGAGCTTGGTGGGTTTGCCGGCTAAAAATACCTCGCCCTCATCAGGCTGATAAATACCCATGACGATCTTCACCAGAGTGCTTTTGCCCGCTCCATTGCCCCCGATCAGTGCAACTACTGAGCCCTTGGCGATGTCCATATCTACGCCTTTGAGCACGCAGTTGGATCCGAAAGCTTTGGTAATGCCACGTACGGAGAGCATGGCATCATCGGGCAGTCGTACCGCTTCATTCATCAACAGAACCCCCAATGGTCTAAACAAATGTTAGATCAGCATCTTTTTTGTTCCTGTGGACATCATACCTTGTCTTTGCACATTTGTCAACGGCATCGACAAAAAAATTTGTAACTTGTTCTTAAAGGGCGATTATAAGCCATGATTATTGGATGTTTATACTATTCAATTCGCTTGATTTTTAGGCGTTATTTGCATCGTGGCTTACTTCTTCCCAATAGAGACAAGTTTTGCGAATAACAATTGACAGCGCCTAAAACAGGTGTTATACTATTCGCACAGATTACTTTTGTTTTTAGTCATAACTTTTGCACCGTTATGACAGAGGGGGTTCTATGGACTACGAAGAGTCTCTGATGATCAAAATCGCGTGGTATTACTATTTTGAAAACATGACCCAACAAAGTGTAGCCGATACGCTGGGCATTAGTCGCATGCGCGTAATCAAGCTGTTGGAAAAAGCCCGGCAGACTGGCATTATCCAGTTCCGTCTGCGTAAAGATGGAGAAACACGTATGAAGCTGGAGCGCGGCCTGATGGAGGAGTACGGAATTAAAGATGCTTTCATCGTACCCTCTTCCATCAGCAAAACCCAAGTAAACACAGGCGTTGCGGAAGCCGCGAGCATGTATATTACCGAAAGGCTAACAGAAAATAGCTTCATTAATATGGGGTACGGCGATACCCCCAGCCGTGTCCTCAATAATCTTGCTACGATGGCGGAACGGCCTATCACCTGCGTATCGCTTACCGGCGGTGTTAGTTATTACCTGCCTGATACACGCAGCAACGTTTTCAACGCCAAACTGCATCTGATCCCCACCCCTCTGCTGGCTTCCAGCAAGGAGATGGCGGATGCCATGCGTCATGAAGCAAGCGTAACAGAGGTCAGTCGCATGATTTCGCTTGCTCAACTAACCGTGGTGGGCATTGGCTCCATGCATGAATCTGCGACGATTTTTAAATCCGGTATTTTGAACCGCAATGATTTTCTATACTTGCAAATGCAAGGCGCGGTCGGCGATCTGCTGAGTCATTTCATTGACCGAGATGGCAAACTGATTGAAACGCCGCTGGAAGAGAGGCTCATCAGCACGTCGCTGAACAAACTTAAAGCGCTTCAAAACGTAATCGGGGTTGCGGCTGGCGATGTGAAAGTGAATGCCATCCGGGCCGCGCTTCGTGGCGGATACCTGGATGTGCTCATCACAGATGACAACACAGCAAGCCAACTGTTAAGCAAAGAAGAAAACGCTTAAATACCCACTGGCCGCAAAATGCACGGCCCATTCCCAATTGACTTGGAAACGGAGGCAGGATCATGGCAAAGCAATACCTGATGGCGATTGACGCAGGTACCGGTAGCGTACGAGCCGTGCTGTTCAATACCGAAGGCGAACAGGTTGGATGCGTACAGCGTGAGTGGACGCATCATGTGGATCCGCGCTACCCCGGTAGCATGGATTTTGACTGGACACACAACTGGGCGCTCGCCAGCGAATGTGTGCGTAGCGTGCTTGCAGAAACAGGCGTCAACCCAACGGACATAGCAGCGGTGAGTACCACATGCATGCGCGAAGGTATAGTGCTCTATGATGCACAGGGAAACGAAATCTGGGCATGTGCCAATGTGGATGCCCGCAGCACCGACGAGGTTGGCGAATTGATTCGCATGAATCCGGATCTGGAAAAAGAAATTTACATGATCTCTGGCCAGACATATGCTCTTGGCGCGCTTCCACGTATCCTATGGGTGAAAAACAAGTTACCGGAACTGTATCAAAAGGTTTCCAAAGTTGGCATGTTCAATGATTGGCTTATCTACAAACTCACCGGCGTACTTGCGGTAGAACCCAGCAATGGGAGTACAACCGGTATTTTTGATTTGCAGAAACGTACATGGGATGCCTCCATCATGCGTAAGGTAGGACTGAAGGACGATATCTTCCCCCCCGTAGCAGAATGCGGCTCCATTGTGGGCAAAGTGAATGAGAAAGGTGCAAAAGACACAGGCCTTGCTCCCGGTATCACAGTCGTAGCAGGCGGTGGCGATTCTCAGCTCGGTTGCATAGGCGTAGGCGTTGTGGACAACAAGCAAGCCGCTGTTTTTGGCGGTAGCTTTTGGCAATATGAATTTAATACCGATATCGGCAAAGCAGATGCCAAATGCCGCGTTCGTGTCAACTGTCATGCGGTACCCGACATGTGGCAATACGAGGCTCTTGCCTTCATGCCCGGGCTGGCCATGCGATGGTATCGCGATGCATTTTGTCAGGAAGAGGTTCGCCGCGCCAAAGAGCTTGGAACCGATCCCTATGTTCTGATGAACAAAGAGGCCGAAAGCATCCCCGCTGGCTCCTATGGCATGATGTGTACCTTCAGCGATGTGATGAACTTTATCGCATGGAAGCACGCTGCCCCCACCTTCACGAATTTTGAATTTGACGCAGCGAAATATAACAAGTATACTTTCTACCGCGCCATTATGGAGAACGCTGCCCTGGTCACAAAAGGCCATTTGGAGCTTGTGCGTGAAGCCACCGGCAATTCGCCTGCTGAAATTGTATTTGCAAGCGGAGCCAGCAAGGGTGGCGTATGGTGCCAGATTGTTGCAGATGTGCTGGGTTTGCCTGTGAAGGTACCGGTTGTGAAGGAAGCAACGGCGCTGGGTGCAGCAATCCTCGCCGGATACGGTGTGGGAATCTATCGAGACATCTCCGAAACCGCCCGCACTCTGGTGAAATGGGAACACGTTTATTTACCCAACGCAGAAAATCATAAGGTATATGAAGCGATGTACGCGCCTTGGCGCGAAGTATATCAAGCTCAGCTCGCCCTGAGCGACCGCGGCCTGACCCGGCATATGTGGATCGCGCCCGGATTGTAAAATTGGAGGGGATTGACTATGTTTATTATCCACGAGAATGACCGTGAGTATCGTTTCGGCGATAGCGGCCCGAAGTATCTGATGAAAGGTCCGCGCATGAATTTCGCCATCGTGCAGTTCCAAGCGGGGCAGGATTTCAAGGCGCATTATCATAACGTGATGGAGGAAAATTTCTATATTCTCGAAGGAGAAGTGGATATCGTGGTTGACGGTGTTGTGCACCATCTAACCCCAGGCCAGCTCATCCACATCGAACCCTCGGAGGTTCACTATGTGGTGAACAACTCCAACGGTGTGGTTCGTATGATTTCTACCCTTGCTCCTTATGTCGATCCCGACAAATTCGAGGTGGATGATTACAAGTATTGACCGGTCTATCCCAAAATGGCAAGCGTCGCAGCTCAAATTCGTAAAGCTGCGGCGCTTTTGGTGTTTTCGTTTTTCAGCAATCACTTCCGCAGGGGGATGTAAAGATGATGAGTTATACATTGTTGTTATTTGACCCACATTTTCTTCAGCCTATAGCAAACGCCACAGCCTGCTTACATCAGGCGGTGGCGTTTGCTTGCGATTGATTGCTAATGTTAGAATATCCTCTTACGATTGATTAGCAATCGTTACCTTCCCCGATGATGCACTGCTTAGACGCTTACGAATCCACAGCCCACCCAGCAATAAAATTGGAAATATGATCGCTACCAACAGTCCTGCGCGCAGTTCTCCACCTGTCGCTTCTGCCACAATACCAACCGTAGAAGGGCCTACTGAACATCCTAAATCACCCATAAGCGCCAGCATCGCAAACAGAGCGGTTCCTCCGGTCGGGCAGCTTTTGGCCGCAAGGCTGAACGTACCAGGCCAGAACGCACCTACCGAGAAACCCACCATTGCGCAGCCAACCAGACTCAAGGCAGGTACACGCACCAATGATGCTACAAGATATCCCGCCACGCATAACACCGCACTCGCTGCCATTACGCGCGTTGGGGGTACATGCCCGCCGATTTTAGAAAAGATTACACGGGATGTACCCATCAGTGCAGCAAACAAACACGGTCCTGCAAGGTCGCCAATAGTTTTGCTTACTTTAAGTCCTGATTCCGCAAATGCACTTGCCCACTGGCTCATTCCCTGCTCACTGGAGCCGGCACAGACCATGAGCAGAGCAAAAACCCAAAAAAGCTTGTTCCTGAACAAATCGCGTACCTTCATGCCCTCATGTCCCTCATGAAGATTGGCGATTGGCACCTGTGAAAAATACACGGCGTTTAATAACGGGAGTACCGCCCAAAGCAGCGCCATCATCGGCCAGCGTTCAACCCCAAAGATCAGGAAGAAAGCGGTCGTCACCACCACCACAAAAACATGACCCCAGCAGTAAAAGGAATGCAGCAGACTCATGGCCGCTTCCTTTTGCTTGGTAGGGCATGCTTCCACAATCGGACTCATCAGCACTTCGGTCAAGCCTCCGCCGATAGCGTATAACACGACCGAAATCAATAGACCGATAAACGGTGTGGAGAACAGCCTTGGCAGAATGCTCAAACCCGCCAGCCCCAATGCCGCTAAAATATGTGCCGTTACCGCCCAAAAGCGATACCCAAGCTTATCTACAAAGCGGGCGGAGAGCGCGTCTACCACCAGCTGCACCAAAAAATTGATCGTCACAAGGAGGGTGATCTGTTCCAGGGGAATATTCAGTTCGCGTTGAAAGGTTAAAAAAAGCAAGGGTGCAAAGTTGTTTACAATCGCCTGTGTCACAAAGCCAAGGTAGCTTGCATACAGGGTATGGGTATAATTTGTTCGAATGCTCATATCATTCTCCCTTTCGAATCTCGGCCATCATACCACAGTATATGCAGAATGAAAAGTAGATGCATCCGTCAATTACTGAAAATCCGTTTGAATTTGAGATCAGCGTTCAAATTTCCAATTCTTGTATAACTTTCTCTGCGTAAGGATCGTCAACCATAATATGATTATCGGTTGACATTTCATTTCTACTTTGCTATGATCGCCATGAACAATCTGACCAATGAAAGGATGTTGCTGAATGTCTCAACAGCAAAGTACAAAACTCACTACCCTTGATCTGGTGTATATCTCTCTATTTGCAGTGCTTATCGCCATCTGTGCATGGATTTCCATTCCATCTACCGTGCCGTTTACACTTCAAACCTTTGCCGTGTTATGCACAATGGGGTTGTTAGGCGGCAAACGTGCTGTATTGGCTTTGCTGGTCTATTTGCTGTTAGGTGCTGTGGGAATCCCTGTATTTGCCGGTTTTCGTGGCGGTCTCGGAGTGCTTTTAGGGCTTACCGGTGGTTATCTGGTTGGCTTTTTAGTAGCAACGCTTTTATATTGGCTGGTCACCAGTTTGCTCCCTGATAAGTTCTGGGTGCGTATCTTTGCCATGGTGCTGGGATTGATCACATGCTATGCCTTTGGCACAGGGTGGTTTATGTTTGCTTATGCACGAGCAACGGGACCCATTGGACTTTCCACCGCACTTGGCTGGTGCGTGGTACCCTTTATCATTCCCGAAATGATTAAAACGCTGTTGGCAGTTTTCATGGTCCGGGTGATTCCGCAACGGGTAAAAGCATTCCGATAAAACGTATAATCGATAACGACCCTATGGATTCCGTGCGATCCTGAACGAATCTTCATGATTTCCGGTATAAAATAGTACATCTAAGCACGACTAAATGACAGTAAAACCAAGCCAACGCATAGATGACAACAACACCCGAAGACAGCTTATCCTTCTGGGAATGCGCTGGCTTCGGGTGTTGTTGGCTATCCAATGATTCTATGCGTCTGTTCTTAGCACATTTCCTGAATGATCAAAGGAGCATCTTTTCTTTCCCCGCTGATTCAGACAAATGAGCAGTCTTGGTCCATGATCAGGTTTTGGATTCACAACCCATCATAGCACTGCTTACGCTTGATTCAGTAACTTTTGATAGATAGCGACATAATCCTTCGCACTGTGTGCCCAGCTGAAATCCGCCTCCATGCCGCGTTTTTGGAGCGTAGCAAGCACTTCTTTGTCTTCTTCAAAGTAGAGTAGCGCACGTTTGATCACGATAAACATATCATGCGCATTATAGTTGAGGAACGTAAAACCATTTCCATCTTTGTTGTACTCATTATAACTGAGCACTGTATCCCGCAAGCCACCCGTTTCGCGCACAATCGGGATGGTACCGTACCGCATGGAGATGAGTTGGCTCAAGCCGCAAGGTTCAAACAGCGATGGCATCAGGAAGAAATCCGCCCCTGCATACAGTTTGTGTGCCAGCGCATGATCCATTGCAAAACGCGCGGCCAGTTTGCCCTTATACTGCCCTTCCGCCCAGCTGAAAAGGTTGGTATAGCGAGCATCGCCCATACCAAGCACGGCAAGTTGAACGTTCTCAGCCATGATATCGCCCAGGACACAATCGACCAAATCAAGCCCTTTCTGGTTGGTCAGTCTGCCGACCATCGCGATCAGGGGAATATCCGGATTCACTTCCAGACCCAGTTCTTCCTGCAAACGGCGTTTGTTTTCCGCCTTGCCGCTCATGTCTGAAAGGCCGAAGGTCTGGTAAATCAGTGGATCGCGTTCAGGATCGTATTCCTCAGTATCAATGCCATTTAAAACACCGTAGAGCGTATCTTTTCGCGCTCGGATAAGCCCATCCAGTCGCTCGCCATAGTAAGCGGTGGTAATCTCCTCCGCATAGCTCGGGCTCACAGTCGATATTGCATCGCTGTATACAAGGCCTGCCTTCATAAAGTTAGCGCAACCGAAACATTCCAGTTTGTCGCTGGACCACAACCCGTCACCTAATCCCAGTACATCCTGAACTTCCTTGATGCCAAATATGCCCTGGTATTGAAGGTTATGGATGGTAAAGATGCTCTTGATACCCGAATAGAAGGGCAGGTGAGCATACTGGATTTTCAACAGTGCAGGCACCATTCCGCTTTGCCAGTCGTGTGCATGAAGGATATCAGGGTGGAACTCCAACAATGGCAAGGCATTGAGCACTGCGCGGCAGAAGAAACCGTACCGCTCGTATTCATCTCCGCCGAGGCCATAGATATACGGTCTCCCAAAATAGTACTTGTTATCAAGAAAATAGTAGGTCACACCATCTTTTTTGAGCATCATCACGCCGCAATATTGTCTGCGCCAGCCGAGTTGAACATCGAAGTGCAACACAAACTGCATCTTCTGCTGCCACTCCTGCGGGATGGCCGAATACAAGGGCAGCATCACACGCACATCGTGTCCCTGTTTAGCCAGCACAGGCGCGAGTGAACCCACCACGTCAGCCAGCCCTCCGGTTTTTACAAAAGGTACACTTTCACTTGCTGTAAAGAGGATATTCATAGTTTTCTCTCCTTGCCAGCCTCCGCCTTGCGTTGGAGGCTCCCGTTTGTCCGATCGGATTCAGTTTGCCACATCCTGTGGCAGGGTATCTGACTCTTCCCCATGCGTATCTTTTCGCACCTTAGCCAACCTATGCCTCTGAACGGGTGTTTAATTCCCAAGCACATAAACATCGATCCAGAAAGCGGCTCCTACAAAGGTTGTGATTAAAAACCCTATCCAATACTAGATGGTCATATCCTTGGATATGACGATCGGGTAAGTGCTGGGTCCGATCAATTTGCCATTGCGTTTGATGACAGCTTGTTTGTCGAGTATGCAGTTTTCCAACTGAACGTCTTCTTCGATCTGGCTATCCTGCATAATCACACAATTCTTGATCTTTGCACCTTTGGCGACCTTCACGCCACGAAAAAGCACACTGTGTTCGACCGTGCCGTCCACAATGCAGCCATCAGCCACCATGGAGTTGATCACATTCGCGTTTTCGAGGTAGCGAGCGGGCAATTCGTCGCGTACCTTGGTATACACAGGATGATCTTCACTGAAAAGCGCATGACGGATTTTGGGGTCAATCACGTCAAGGTTAAATTTGAAGTAACTTTGGACACTGTCCATGCGGTAGCACACGTCCTGATATTCGTAGCCTGCCACCCGCATACCTGCATCGCGTATCATCCGCTGGAACACATCCCGCGTCAGGTCATGGTAGCCGTGTGCCGCGCCGCGATCCACCAAATCCATCAGTAAATCCTTACGCAGCAGAAAGACTTCCATACAGGTGTTCTCATAGCGGGGGCGGGTTGGGTCAATCTCCACATCGGTAATCATGCCATCGGCATTGATATCGAAGTAGATGCCATACTCAGGGCGGCGCATATCAGGTTTCTTTGTATACATGATGGTCACATCCGCGCCACTGTGCTCATGGGCTTCAAACATGTCAGTGAAATTTGCGTTAAAGATGATCAGGCTGTTGCACAGCAACACAAACTCCTGCCGGCTGCGGCGCAGGTAGCCAAAGTTGGAATGCAACGCATCAAGGCTTCCGCTGTATACCCCTACGTTTTCTCGGGTCAGAAAGGGCGGCAGAATATATAGACCATCGTTCTTGCCATGCAGATCCCATTCCTTTCCACTGCCCAGATGATCCATCAGGCTGTGGTAGTTTTTTTGCATAATTACGCCAACATTTTTTACTCCGCTGTTCACAAGTCCGCTCACCAGAAAATCGATGACGCGGTAGCGACCGGCAACCGGCATGGCAGCGATAGCGCGCATCAGCGTGAGCTCCCGGAGGAAGCTATCTCTTTCGCCGGTATAGATGATTCCCATCACATTTTTCATGGCCATGGCGTTCTCCCTCTTTTCCTAACGTTTCTGATTATTCTTCGCGCTGCTCTCCGGCTTTGACAATGCTGCCAGCGGGAAGCTTCACGTTTTGTCCCACCACGGCGATGTTGCCGGTTTCTTCGCCCACCTTGGAACCTGCGCCGATTACTGCGCCTTCGGCAATAATTGCGCGGCACACCTGAGCGCCCCGCTCGATTATGGCATTGGGCATCACGACGCTGTCGCTTATGCTGGCGCCTTGCATCACCTGCACGCCCGCAAACAGCACGCTGTGCTCCACGTGGCCATACACTTCACAGCCCTCGGTAATCAGGCTGCTCTTAGCCACAGCACCTTCAGCAATATAATGTGGCGCCACGCCCGGATTGCGACCGTAGATGCGCCATTTTTTATCATAGAGATCGATGGGCATGGGCATGTTGAGCAGATCCATGTTAGCCTCCCAAAGGCTTTCGATCGTTCCAACATCCTTCCAGTAGCCGTCAAAATCAAAGGCGAACAGTTTTTGGCTGTCTTTGAGCATATTGGGAATGATATTTTTACCAAAGTCATTGCTGCTCTTTGGGTCGCCTGCGTCTTCACACAGATAGGCGCGAAGTTTGTCCCACGTGAAAATGTATACGCCCATGCTTGCCTTGTTGCTCTTTGCCTTGGCGGGCTTCTCTTCAAACTCGTATATCGCATTGGCTTGATCAGTGTTCATGATACCGAAGCGGGATGTTTCTTCCCATGGCACCTCACGTACCGCGATGGTCACATCCGCGTTTTTATCAATATGATAACGGAGCATGGCATTGTAATCCATTTTGTAAATATGATCGCCGCTCAGGATCAGCACATATTCAGGGCTGAACTGCTCGATGAATGCGATATTTTGATAGATGGCATTCGCGGTACCGGTGTACCATTCGCCCTGTTTGCCCTTGACATAGGGCGGCAATACATAAACGCCGCCATGCGCAAGGTCCAGATCCCACGGGGAACCGCTTCCTATATAGGCATTGAGTTCTAGTGGCTGATACTGAGTCAGCACGCCCACAACATCGATACCACTATTGGTGCAGTTACTGAGGGGAAAATCGATAATACGGTATTTACCGCCATACGGAATCGCCGGTTTAGCCATGTTTGCCGTTAAAATGCCCAAACGGCTTCCCTGCCCACCCGCGAGCAGCATGGCGATGCACTCTTTCTTCTTGAGCATGAAGGTCCACTCCTTTTGTGTGATGGGGAATCAATACAGGCAAGCGCGCAATGCTCTAGGACGAGATAAGCATCCATCTGACATTCGTTCATGCGCTGATTTACTTTTTACGAATGGCGCGGCCTTTGGCCAGTTCTTTGGCATCGGTTTCAGCCATATTGGTGGCGGGCCGCTTTGCGGCAGCCTTCGCCTTCGCTTTGGCGTCTTCTACCTTCGATTTGACAGTAGTCGCTTTGTCAGTACCGGCAGCCAACGAAGAAACCTTCTCTATGTTGTTCATGGGTTAAATCCTCCTTTGCTTTATTTTAAACACCTGCGTAGGGGTACCGATGTGAGGCAACCGTTCGGGTTTGAGGATAATTTTATCGTAGGTAAAGTAGCAACAGCTCAATGGCGGCACACAGATTTCCGCATGATAAGGGAAGCCATTGAACTCGCCGCGTTCGGCCTTGATCTCCCAGGCATTATATTGGTTGCTGCCCCCAAACTCCGCCCGGTCAGAATTGAAAAATTCATTCAAACTTCCATCCAGTGGTAAACCAACCTGGTAGATCGGGTGAAATACAGGCGTAAAGTTGATCACACACAGGATTGAGTTTCCATGAGCATCGGAGCGAAGAAAAGCGAGCACGCTGTTGTCCGAATCGTTTGCGGTAATCCACTGGAAACCGTTCCAGCTCTTATCCACCTCATAGAGTGCCGGTGTGCTGCTGTAGATGTGGTTTAAGGCTTTCACGCACGTTTGCACCTGAGGGTGACGGTCATACAACAACAGGAACCAATCGAGCTGGTCGTTATATTTCCACTCAATGAACTGCGCAAACTCACAGCCCATGAACAGAAGTTTTTTTCCGGGGTGTGCCATGGTGTAGCCAAACAACGCTCTCAGTCCCGCAAACTTTTGCCAAATATCGCCAGGGTTCTTGTCCAACAGGCTTAACTTGCCATGTACCACTTCATCGTGGGAGAAGGGCAATATATAGTTCTCATTAAAAGCATAAAACAGGCTGAACGTTAGCTTGTCATGGTGGTATTTACGATGTACGGAATCCTTTTTGAGATAGAAGAGGATATCGTTCATCCAACCCATATTCCACTTAAAGCCGAAACCCAATCCGCCAAGATACGTCGGAGCGGTTACCATGGGATAAGCGGTGCTTTCCTCCGCCACCATCATCACACCTGCAAAATCGTGGTAGATCGTTTCGTTCATGCGGCGTAAAAACCGAATGGCATCCAGGTTTTCCCTTCCCCCATACTGATTGGGAAGCCACTCGCCGGATTCCTTACAAAAATCGTAATACAGCAGGCTGCTAACCGCATCCACACGCAAGCCATCCGCATGGTACACATCCAACCAGAAGCACGCGTTGCTTAAAAGATAGCTGCATACTTCACCACGCCCGAAATCGAAGAGCATCGTGCCCCATTGAGCGATTTCGCCGCGTCGCGGATCAGGGTGGTTATACAGCGATGTGCCATCCAACTTGAAAAGCCCGATTTCATCTCTCGGAAAATGCGCGGGTACCCAGTCCAAAATGACGCCGATACCTGCCCGGTGACAATGATCGATCAATTCCATCAACTGTCGAGGCGTGCCATATCGCGCTGTTGGGGCATAAAAGCCTGTTACCTGATAGCCCCAGGACATATCCAGTGGGTGCTCCATAACCGGTAAGAGCTCGATATGCGTGTAGCCCATATCCAAAACATAGGGGATGAGCTGATCGGCAAACTCCACATAACTCAGGTAGCTGCTGTCTTCATGTCTCCTCCATGAACCAACATGCACTTCATAAACGTTGATTGGGCTAACATAGGGATTATACGTGCGGCGTTTTTCCATCCATGCTTCGTCACCCCACGCGTATCCTTGCATGTCATAAAGTCGGCTTGCCGTGTTAGGACGGAGTTCGCTATAAAAGCCGAATGGATCAGCTTTCATGCGCCACAGATCATCATGCCCCCATACTGCATATTTATAAATCGGGTATCCGTCTTCCGGAACATTTTGCCAAAGCTCATGTTCGGGTAGACGCAACTCCCACGTGCCATCATATAGCTTTTGCATGGGGTGTCGGCTTTTGTCCCAACCGTTGAAGCTGCCAACCAGCGTTACATGTTTGGCGTTTGGCGCCCACAAGCAGAAGTGCCACATTTTTATGTCGCCATCCACACAAGGGTGAGCGCCAAACATCTCGTAAGCATGGCGGCTCGTGCCCTGATGGAACGCGTCGCGTACTTCTGCCGAAGGCGGTACGTACTTCATCGGGTTACCCCCTCATACTGATTTGTGAAGCCTGAATTGCGCTGAGTTCCATTGGATATAGCTGTTCCAAAGCCGAGCTGCCTTACGGCAAACAGCGGCCCGCATCAAACGGCGGCAATATCGAAACGTCGACGCCTGCCCGCTGCGGATGCGCGGACATTGATGGCTTTATCTCACAATACAGATTTTTTCTCTTGTTCTATTTTATGCGCAAAGATGGTCTTTCGTCAAGATGGCTAAGAGGTTTTTTTCGGTTGTTTCCTCTTTTTCATCTATTTTGCTTCACTTTTCCATTTTTCATGCCGTTCTCTTGTCTATTTCTCTTGAATTAAAATGTCGTGCCTTAAGCTTCCATGCCGCGATTGATAAGCATTGGCAAGCACGTGAGTGAGGTATATTACCATACGTAGCTGAAATATCATTCCTTCCCTTCTATCTTTTCCAATTCTCTTCCCATTTCATTCGTTCTATGCATGCATCGGTTACCCTTTGACCACCTTGTAGATGTACAAAAAAGAAACATGCGTAAATAGCAACGTACCCATCCTCAATAGAATAAATTGTGTTCGGTTTCCTGCATTTTTCCACCACCGTGCTTATTGCTGAACGATACTTCCCATGGGTACATTTTGGTTCCAAAAAATGGTTTATACGCATCCACTCACATTCGTACGGGTACTATGCAACCCAATAAACGTCCCTCACTTTTCACCAAGCTTGGATTATGGGGCGCAACGAGGGTACCGCACAGGTAACTTTTCGTTTTCTTGAAAAATGTCTGCATACATGTGTGCCTCCGCTGCCGTAGGACATAAAGAATTCATCGAAAACCCCGGCATTTCAAGGCTGTTTCGATTCCTTCCACAGGATGGCCAGAAGCGATAAAATTCTTTACAATTAGAATGGAAAACGGTAAAATGGCTAAGACTTCAAAGCAGGAAGGTGCAACCATGATCACAGTGATTGTCAACCCCGTCGCTGGCAGCGGTTTTGCGTTAACTGTCGGCCAGAAGGTGGACGCTATTCTCACCTCGCGGGGTATTGAGCACAATATTTACTACACAGAGAGCGTCGGTCACGCAACCCTGTTGGCGCGTGAAGCCGCTCAGCGGGGTGTTGCCACGGTGCTTGCTGTCGGTGGCGACGGTACGCTTAGCGAAACCGCAGCGGGGCTTGTAGGCACACAGACGGCGCTGGGTGTGATTCCTGCTGGCACAGGCAACGATTTTATCAAAGTCATCGGCACGCCAAAAAAGTGGGATGAAGCACTGGATTATGTACTTAACCATCCTGCCCATCCGCTGGATACAGGCATTATTAACGATTCCTTTTTTATCAACGTCTGTGGGGCCGGTTTCGATGTCATGGTCTTGGAATATGCCCTGAAGGCAAAAAAACATATGCGTGGAATGCTGCCATACCTGTATGGAGTTATCGCGGCCATCAAGGCTTTCAAACCTTTCGAGATGCTGATTGAAATCGGTGACGAGCTCAAACTCAAGGGCAAGTACATGCTTTGCAGTATCGCCAATGGTCAGTATATTGGCGGTGGTATCCCTATCATGCCTCGTGCGCTGGTGGATGATGGTTATTTGGATGTGCTGGTAGTGGACACTGTGCCTGCGTGGCGGATTCCCTTCTACCTGCCCGCCTTGCTGGGCGGTACTTTACTAAAAACAAAAATCGCCCACCATTATCGCACACCGCATTGTCGACTTACTTCTCACAATATGCGGTTAAATCTGGATGGTGAAATTGTGCCTATGGAAACCGCTCACTTTGAGTGTAGGCCTGCCTCTCTCCTGGCACACTGGGCCGGTTCCCCCGCGCTTGCGCAGGAGTAAGGCTCCCTTCAACCTGAGCAGGGTAATGGAAAATTTGAATTCATGAGTCGCGAACATTGGCGCGGCTCGTTTTTTTGCTTGCAATATATGGTATACTGATCACGAGGTGAAGTAAGATGGGTTCGCGGTTTCGGTTGGCAATTGCAATAGCCTGTACGCTGATACTTTTGCCCCTCTGTGTATCCTTTGCCACAGAGGATGAATCTGAAACCTCACTTACAGATACGCCTATTTCCCCTTCTGTCTATGTCATCTCTCCCAGCGGCGCTATGAGCTATGACAACGGTAATCACCTGACCGTAAAGGCGGAAGGTCAAAACGTGAAATTCATCACGCTCGAATTGCAGTTAGCCGGACAGACTTTAACCTATGAGGTTCAAAGTGATACGGCGGACTATGTTTTTAGTTTCGATACCCCTCAGACACAAGGTGCAACGCTGATTGTGCGGGGATATGCAGAGGTATCCAAAGCGCCGGGGGTTCCTTACGCAGAACAGACAGTGCAGGTGCTTTCCCCGAAAGCAGAACTGATCGAAAAGATGATCTCGCTTGCTTATGATAATTCCAGAGACAGTCGCTATATGTTCGCCCCCGCTGAAACGGATTATGATATCGGCGTATGCAAAAACTTTGTAATGCGTCTTTTTGACACCTTCAGTGCCGATTACCGAATGCTGGCCTATCCAAACCTGACGCTGCACATGCCGAAGAATAACAGCAAAAAAGCATGTGCTCCCTACGATTACGGCATCGAATGGAAACCTGAAACCGCCGAAGCAGGCAGTCCGTTTGAGATCGCCGCTCAGTTTAAATATAACGATAATCTGTCCGAGGAGGAAAACGCAAAGTTAGCGCGAAATCTATTGATACAGATCCGGAAAGGCGACTTTTTCCAGATCGTAGGCTATTATGGCGGTGGAAACGGTCCGCATAGCATGTACATTATCCGTGATTATGACCCGGAAACAGAAATGATTCATTGGACGGACAGCAACATGCGCGGCACGCGCGTCAACGGCGTACGCTGGGGTTATATGCAGTATAATGCGGATGCCGATGTTACTTGGTGGGTCAACGTGTTCAACATGAAAAAGCGCGGCGCAACTCTTTATCGCCTGCGCGATGACCTCTATAAACAGTAAGAAATGGAGTGAACGCTATGTCGAAACCCAGTTTTTCCAGCAAGCTCAAGATCACACTTCTCAAAGGGATGGAAGCCATCGGCACCTCCGCATCCAACCTGGCTGCCAACGCCAAGCTCAAAGTGAATGAAATCAACCTTGAAACCCGCCGTCGTGAGATTCTCACCAACTTTAGCCTGCAAGCCTTTGAACTTTGGCAAAAAGGTGTAAAACTTCCTGATCCTCTATCCGAAATGCTCACGGAACTGAGTGAGATTGAGGATCGACTGAGTGTGTTGCGCGCACAAAAGTATGCAAAAGTTGCCAATGGCGAATCCTCCGATCAGTGTACACCGCCTGCATCTGCCAATGTGGACACTGCGGATGCTGCCGAAACCGCTGAAGGAACACCAGTTGACTGCTCCATTAGCGATGCAGAAAGCACAGATGATGCGCCTGTAGTTTGCACGCTTGGTGATATGGATACCGCGCCTGAAACACCTGTAGACTCTGAACCTGACCCGACGGTCGAAGCCGAAACGGAATCGGACACCGAAGGCGAACCCTACAATAAAGGCGAGTAATTTTCAGTTAAAAACCATATGACCATGCGTCCAATACCATTGCTGTAAAATCAATTTAAAATCTATCTCCCGCAGGTTTCAAAGGTCGTTGTTCACAAAACAACGATCTTCTTTTGTGCCTTCGCAGCGTATTTTTGCAATCTGCTGATCCTATCCTCCCGTGCATGCCATTGCGTTACTGCTATCTTTGGATGGATACAGGCGCCTATTGCTCTGGTTTTGTATCAAAACGGTATTTTTACCCTATGGTAATCCCACAAGGTTGTTCTGTTCCATTTCGTGTGCTATGCTTAACGCATAGCACCTACAACCATTGGGAGGGATTCGTTTATGTATGAATTAGTGCAGGTTGGCAAGCATAGCTATTATATTAACTGTCCCGCCAAAATCGGTATATATACATCAGATCACAAACATGTATATCTGATAGACAGCGGCAATGACAAAGACGCAGGGCGCAAGGTACGTCAAGTACTCGATCAGCAGGAATGGTCTTTAGTCGCAATCCTCAATACGCATTCCAACGCCGATCATATTGGTGGGAACCGATATTGGCAGACTCAAACGGGATGCAAGATCTTCTCCGGTGGCATGGAAGGTGATTTCACGCGTCATCCGATACTCGAGCCATCTTTTTTGTATGGCGGATACCCCTGCAAAGAACTGAGACACAAGTTTCTGCTGGCACAGGAAAGCGAAACTTCTGAGTTTTCCGACGCGTCGTTTCCCAAAGAAATTGAAATTATCCCGCTTCCGGGACACTTCTTCGATATGGTCGGCTTCCGTACGCCGGATAACACCGTTTTCCTGGCTGATTGTCTCAGCAGTGAGGCAACGTTGGATAAATATGGTATTCCATTTATATACGATGTGGGTGCCTATCTCGAAACTCTGACCAAAGTGGAAGCCATGCAAGCTAATATGTTCGTACCTTCGCATGCCGATGCAACCTCAGATATTCGGGTGCTAGCGCACTATAATCAGGAAAAAGTGCTTGCCGTTGCAAATCATCTGTTGGACATTTGTCGCTCCCCTATCCTGTTTGAACTGGTTCTTCAGGGGATTTTCAATCGCTATGGCTTAACCATGAACTTTGAGCAATATGTGCTGGTTGGAAGCACGATCCGTTCCTACCTCTCGTGGATGAAAGATGCAGATAAACTCCGGGTGCTGTTTGCGGATGGACAGCTACTTTGGGAAACTGTATAAAAGATCACATATCCGTCATTCAGAGGGACTATAAACAGGCATGTGATCATCCGTGACCAAAATGCCGGATTGGCCGAGCTGTTCTGTAACATTGCAGCCAGACTATGATTCTATTGATGCACGAAATTGATGCATTTTGTGGTTTGTAATATGCAGTGGCTATATCCATGCTCTCATTTCATCATGCTATGGATGAAATGCCCTACTCCTGATTTCTATCACCTGTACCATGTGATGCCTGAGAAATGCTATATTTTCGCTATTTCTAAGATGTAACGAACAATTACACACATGATAAGAACCCGCCCTGGAGGGAAGGGCGGGTTCTTTACTGTTGAATCGGGCGGCGTAATCGCGAACGCCGACCCGAGGAAAAGGATGAACTTTACCGTTTGCTGCGTTCTTTGATTTTTGCAAACACAGCCTGCAACACGATGAAGAAGCACAGCAGAATCGCCGATACAACGTTAGCCCAGGAGGACATCAATTTACCGTTGGTCTTGACAAGGCTTGAGATTGTGCCATTGATGAGTACTCCGAAGAAGGAGCCTACCACATTTCCAACGCCACCGGTCAGCAATGTGCCGCCAATGACCGCCGAGGAAATTGCATCCATCTCCAACCCAGTCGCCTGTGTGGTAGTGCCAGCCATCGTGTTGAGGCAATAGCAGATACCCCCGATGGAACACAAGAAACTGGAAAGCACATAAGCTTTCATCCGAGTCTTTTTTACATCCAACCCCATCAGTGCGGCAGACTGCTGATTGCCGCCCACAGCATACAGACTGCGACCGAATTTGGTGTAACGCAGAATCAGGAACACTGCCAGCAGCACACACAGCGCAATGATCACAGGCAGTCTGAAGTACGGTACCATCAGTTTTCCCTTATTGTTCATGTATGCTCCGATGTTAAATGGCATAAAGAACTTAAGATTGGCCAACCAAACAAAGAACTCGCTAGATTTGATAGTTACCTGCTGCGTGCTGATCATCGCGGTCATACCGCGGGCAAAGAACATGCCCGCCATCGTGACAATGAACGGTTGAATGTCCAGATAGCCCACGCAGATGCCCTGTACCAGTCCGAACAGAACGCCGATCGCCAACACTTCTACCATCAGATAAGGTGCGGGCATTCCACGGGTTTCGATGCCAACCGCCAGAAACATGCAATCCATGGCTATCAGTGCGCCTACGGAAATGTCGATGCCACCAGTAAGCATAACAGCCGTCATGCCGCACGCTACACAGATCAAGCCGGAATTGTTAATCAGAATATTCAAAAACGTTTGAAAATGATCAAAACCTTTTTCAGAATACACAAGACAGCCGGCAGCGTACATCACAGCGAACAGGCCAATGGTGATCAACAGCAGCAAGCCGTTGTTGTTCATGGGCCGACGGGCGCGCTTTTCTAATGCCGATCGGTTCATGTGCCAATCGCCTCCTTATGTGCCGCGAGGTTTCGTGCAGCGGCACGCCTCGCAAAGAATGCCTTGATGGCCGGAGCCTGAATGGTAACAATCAGGATCACGATCACAGCCTTGAACACCGGAGCCTGCGCGGAGCTTATGCCTAATGCATAAAGCGTTGTCGTGATAGCCTGAATGCTGTAAGCGCCGATGATGGAACCTGAAAGGCGGAACTTGCCTCCGCCCAGGCTGTTTCCACCCAATGCCACTGCGAGGATCGCATCCAGTTCAAGACCCAGCCCGATGTTGTTTGTATCCGCGCTGTAGATACGGCTGGTTGCGACAAGTCCGGCGATTCCGGCGCAAAGGCCGCTGATAACAAACGCGGTGAAGATAATGCGCCGTGACTGATACCCCGCGATACGCGCTGCGTTTTTATTGATACCCACACTCTGAACGTAGATGCCCAGTGCTGTAAACTTTAACACCAGCGACACGGCAAGCACGCAACACATCGCCACCAGAATCGGCGTTGGCAGAAACCCGCAATATCCTCCCAGAAACTGGAACGAGGGTTCACGGATATACACGATGGTGCTGTTGCAAAGCAGTAATCCGATAGCGCGCCCCGCTGAAAACAAGATCAGCGTTGCCACCATGGGTTGGATATTCAGGTAGGAAACAAGGAATCCATTAAATGCGCCACACAGACAGGCAATGGCTAACCCTGCCAGCAAACCCATCCAGAGCGGATTGGCATAGGTTGAAACGTTTGCATTTCCAAATCCCGCCAGTACCATGCAACACATACCGCCGGCCAAACTCATGACGGAACCAACAGAGATATCCGCGCCCGCAGAGGCGGATACCACCAGCGTCATGCCGATTGCTAAAATTGCGGCTTCACTGCCACGGTTGAGGATATCGATGATACGGCCATACAAAACGCCATTTCTCAGCGAAATGGTAAAGAAGTTGAACACTGCATTGCCATTCACAATATCGAATACGATATTGACCGCCATCACCAGCAGGATGCTGAAAATGGGCAAAAACAAACGCATCTGTGTGATCTTTCTCAGTTGCTTCACGTTTTTTCACCTCCGGCAATTGCGTGCATTACGCCCTCCTGCGACATATCTCCGGAGATTTCGCCCACCTTTTCACCGTCACGCAGCACCGCAAGGCGGTTGCAGGTACGCAACATTTCCTCGATCTCCGAAGAGATGAACAAAATCCCCTTACCTTCGTCTGCCAGCCGAATAATCAGTTTTTGAATCTCCGTTTTGGTACCGATATCGATACCGCGTGTCGGCTCGTCCAAAATCAGAAAATCCGGATTCGTGGCGAGCCACCGTGCAATAATCACCTTTTGCTGGTTACCACCGGAAAGCTGCTTTAAAAGTGTTTCGCGACTTGCGGTTTTGATCTGGAGCATTTCGATGAATTTATCAGCGATCTCACACTGATCCTTCATAGGAAGTAGCTTCATCATTCCGCGATGCGCCTGAATAGCCAGTACAATGTTTTCCCGTACAGACAGGTCTGCAATGATCCCTTCCGCCTTGCGGTCATCCGGCAACATGCCCATACCCAGTTTCATCGCATCGATGGGTTGGGTGATTTTTACGACCTTGTTCTTCACCTTGAGCGTGCCGGTCTGTGAGCGGTCTGCGCCATAGATGGCTCGCGCCAGTTCACTGCGGCCCGAACCCAGCAGACCGGTAAGACCGACCACCTCACCTCGGTTGATCACAAGGTCAAAGGGCTTAATCTTTCCTGCGTGGCTCAAGCCTCTTGCATCAATGAGCACGTTCTCGCAGCGGCCATTACAGTTTTCCGGCTTGATCTTGGCGAGATCGTCAAAATCTTTCCCCATCATCGCTGCAATCAGTTTTACCCGAGGCAGATCGGTAATCGGGTATTCACCCACCAACTGACCGTTTCTAAGCACCGTAATATGGTCGCATACCGCATATACTTGCTCTAAAAAGTGCGTTACAAAGACAATCCCGACACCCTTGTCGCGAAGTTTTCGCATCAGGGTGAAAAGTTTACCCACCTCAATGTCGTCCAATGAAGAGGTCGGCTCATCCAGAATAAGGATTTTGCATTCCATATCCACAGCTCGTGCAATAGCAATCATCTGCTGGAGCGCAAGAGAGTAGTTCTCCAGATTGCGCTGCACGTCTATATCCAGCTCAAAGCTGTCCATCAGCTCTTGCGCTTTTTTAATCATCGTTTTCCGGTCAATGGTATGCAGGGCAGTCATCGGTTCGCGTCCGATAAACAGGTTTTCCGCCACGCTAAGGTTAGGGCAAAGGTTAACCTCCTGATATACCGTGGAAATCCCTCGACGCTGCGCTTCAAGGGTCGAATGGTTGCGGATTGGACCCTCCAGCCCATCTACACAAATTTCGCCCATATCAAAATCGTGCACACCCGTCAGGCATTTGATCAGTGTGGACTTCCCCGCGCCGTTTTCCCCCATCAGCGCGTGAATTTCACCCTTATGCAGGGTAAAATCAACATTCTCCAACGCTTTGACCCCGGGAAAGGTCATGGTAATCCCGCGCATGGTCAGGACGACCCGATCATCCATCGTCATCCATTCCTTTCATTAGGTTATGCGAACGCAGGCGTCGCGCCGTCCGCGCATCGTATCCGCAACAAAACGGTTCGGTTTGTCTTTATCCAATATGGACTTCCATGCAAGCACTTGATGCAAAACTAAAATGCAGCTAAACTACATCGGAATTTTGCAGCAAACTTTTAAAAAGAAGCACCATAAAGCCACTTAGTAATTCATTGGTGTGTAACATACAGAAAAGTGGGAGGAGCTGTAAGGCCTCTCCCACTTCTCCACATTTCCGTTACGTCGCGTAAGCGAATCTTATATTTCTTAGTACGGACGAGCGGTCAAGATATCCTGGGTAAGAGTGGTGGCATACTGGGAGGTGATGCCCGGAGCAACGAACGCCTGGTCAACAACCAGCGTGAAAGCATCAACGGTCTCGCCCTTTTGAAGCTTCTCGATAACGGTCTTCACGAAGTCGGCCTGAATCGGGTTGCACTCAACGTCAGCGTTGATTTTGCCTTCCAAGGTGTAGCCCAAGCCAGCCTTGGTTGCATCATAGGAGATCAGAGTCACATCGCCGCCCACACCGTAGGTGATGCCAGCTGCGTTCATAGCATCCATCGCGCCATAGGCTTCGTTATCGTTCTGGCAAACCAGCACGTTGAACTTGCCGGGATAGGACTTGATGAAGCTTTCCATAACCTGCTGTCCGCCAGCCTGCGTGAAATCGCCGCTCTGGCTGTCCAGAATCTTCCATTCGGAATGAGCCTTGGCGATGTTGTTGAAGCCCTCAGAGCGACCCAGCGCAGCGGAGGAACCAACGGATCCTTCGATCACGAGGATGTTAGCATCTTTGCCGGCAAGGTATTCAGCCAGCCAGTTGCCAGCGGTTTCGCCCTCTTTAACCATGTCGGTGCCTACGCGAGTGGTGTACTCGGAAGGATCGGCATCCACAGAGCGGTCAACGATGATCACGGGGATACCAGCATCTTTAGCTTCCTTGAGCACGGTGTTCCAACCAGCGGTCTCGATCGGGGCGATGATGATGTAATCCACGCCCTGCTCGATGAAGCTGCGTACGGCTTCCAACTGAGCAGCGTTGTCGTTGTCGGCATCGACAAAGCTCAGTTCGTAGCCATTCTCAGCGGAGAACACCGACTTGTAGTTCTCGGTGTTGGCGTTACGCCAGTCGGATTCATGACCAACCTGAGCGAAGCCAACCTTGATGAGGTCTTCGGCAACAGCAAAGGAGCACAGTGCGAACACCATGACCAACGCAGTCAGCAGAGCAAGCAGTTTCTTCATAGAATGGGAACCTCCTCATATCATTTTGCGGGAAGCTGTCCGTACTTCCCGTGCATGATGTTATTGTAGCTGAGTAAGGTTCATAAAAAAAGACATTGGTTTCGCAATTTAGTAGATAATCTTTTGAAGTTGTCCAATTCAACAATTGTTCGGGTTAGATATGTATGGTATTTTCCGGCATCAGGCAGAATTTTCCGATTCCAACCTTGATGTTTTTCAGTATACGTTCGCAAAAGCGCTGAATTACTCACCTTTTCGGTAATCTCTTGGGGAAAGTCCCGCGTTCTTTTTAAACAGATAGCTAAAATAGTGAGGGTCGTTATACCCTACCGCAAACGCCACATCAGAGGTGCGCATCTGTTTATCACGCAGCAGTTCTTTCGCTTTGGACAGCCGTATGGCCGTCAGATACTCGGTAAAGGTAACCCCTGTTTCCTGCGAAAAGACCGTACAAAAGTGATTATTGCTCAGGGCAACATAACCCGCAACTTCTCGAAGCGTAAGGTCAGGATTCGCGAAATTCTCGTCAATAAACGATTTCGCTTTTCGAATGACCACGCCATAGCGTGCAGAGCCCTGATCGTCACGGTAGGTCAGCGCGCGGGAGAGCAACTCCTTGGCCATGTCCATGGCTTCCTCAAGCGTTGATGCCGTGGCTGTTTTGCCTTCCGGTTGAAATGCCGAGGGAATAATCTCCTGTGGATCGCCACCGCAATCCCGAATCAACCGTGAAGCAGACAGCACAATATCCACAAAAATGTAGTTGATCATCAGCTTGCTTTGTGCCGCCGTCTGCCCGATAGAGGCGATATAATCCGAAAGAATTGCGTTAACCTCCGCCCGGTTGGCATGACGTAATTTTTCATAGATCTGTGGCACCTTTACATTTACTAGCGACAGACTTTCCTTAGGCGCCAGGTCCAACACCCCCACAATACGTCGATCGCGGTTCGCGTTTTCCGATTCGCGCAGTGTGTGCAGCAAGGCGCAGGCATCCGCATAGGAATGGGGCACTTCCTTGAGTGCTCGTACCGTAGTTCCAATAGACATCAGTGGTTTGAGTTCCGTATTCCGTTCCACCTCAAAACGCACAGCCTGCGCAAGGCCATAGGTGCGCTCTTCAATATCGTTATCATCATCGCCCATCACCATCATGACAAATCGGCCTTGAAGCTGGCACAGGCAAACCGTTCCACCGCTGCTTTCCGCCAGTCGGCATAGCACGCTCTCCGCAGCCCGCGTTTCCTCTGCACCAATGGGTTCCTGTCCCAGATCAATTACCATCGTCAGGTAGCGGCCAGCAATTACACTCATTTGAAGTGCTCGCGCCCGTTCTGTTACTTCGATATCGTTTGAGCCGGAAATCAGGTCGGTTAGCAACCGTTCCTTGAGTAGTTGTCCGGAGGAAGCGATCTGATCCCGATAGGTACGCAGATTTGCCTGTTGGCGTTTATCTTCCCGGATACGCTCAGCGATATGGTTGAGTACCAGCAAGAGTTCCTGCCCGCTTACAGGCTTGAGCAGGTATTCTTTCACACCCAGCGAAATAGCTTCCCGTGCATAGGCAAAATCATCGTATCCACTCAGAATCACAATATACAGCCACGGCATGGTCGCGCTTACGGCGCGGCATAATTCAAGCCCATCCATAAACGGCATTCGGATATCTGTAATCAGAATATCAGGCTTGATATCCTGAAGCATGCTCAACGCCATTTCTCCATCCGGCGCTTCTCCTGCGAGCACAAAATCCGTCTGCTCCCAAGGAAAATTGCTTCGGATGCCTTCGCGCACCACAATTTCATCGTCCGCCAGAAATACCTTGTACATCTTCATTCCTCCCAAACGGCACGCACAGTGATACGGTTGTGCCGCTTTCGCCACTTTCAATCTGTACGCCTTCCGGCTGATTATAATAGAGCTGTATGCGTTTGTTGACATTGAACAAGCCATAACAGCCGCGTTCTCCATCCGCAGGCGCATCATTTTGCAGGTTGCTTTTCACCTGCTGCAGGCGTTCCGCCGTCATACCAGCGCCGTTATCCACTACGGTCAGCATCATCTTGCCATCCTGATCCCTGCCGGTTACGCGAACCATTCCCCGTCCTCGTCTGTGCTTGATTCCATGGTAGATTGCATTTTCTACCAGCGGCTGCAATAACAGTTTCAAAATCTGGCGATTGTATAACTCCGGTGAGATGTCGATCTCATAATCCAAGATATCGCGATAGCGAATCTTTTGAATGGTCAGATACCCTTGCAGATGTTTGATTTCATCGGATAGCGGAATCCAGTCTCTCCCCTGTGAGAGCGAAATCCGAAAGAAATCGCTCAGTGCACGTGTAATGTGGATAACTTCATCTGTGCGTTGTGCTTCCGCCAACCAGACAATCGCATCCAGCGTGTTATAAAGAAAGTGTGGAGCGATTTGTGCCTGCAAGGTTCTCAATTCGCTGCGTTTCAGGTTTTCCTGCTCACGGCGATTTTCATCAATCAATCCCTGCAATTTCCCGGCCATGACGTTCAAGCTCTCCGTCAATCCGCGTAATTCTGTAACCTCCGGCTTATCCACGCGCGCCAGCAGATCGCCTTCAGCGATTGCGCCTGCAAAATGCTCCAGTTCTGCGATGGGCGTTCGAACAGCACGGGAAAGCGATCGCTGTGCCAACATCGCAAACGTGAATGTAATCGCTACCAATGCTGCTAACAGCCACAGAATTAAAATTAGCTGCTGTTGCAAAAGACGGCTGGTATCCATGGTCGCGCTGATTTCTACCGTGACGTACTTTTCCAGCATATCCCCCACCAGCGAGGCAACGCTGCGCACTTCTTCCAAAAGTGCCTCATTATCCGCCACCATTGCGCCGGAAGCAATCTGCTCCCCCATGCGGTCTATATAGCTTTTAAGCGTATCCATGGTACGGCGGGTTACAGTCAACTCTGTGGATTTTCCGCCTGCTGCAGTGCCCATCAAATCTTCAATCGTGCCGTTCACCTCGTCCATCAGTGCATACTGTCTACCCTCCGAAAAAGTGATGCGACCTGCAACGATGCTCCACATCTCGTCGGGAATATCCGAGGTAACCAGTGGCTTTAAAGAAGAGATGCTCTCGACCTGTGAAATAGCCTGATGATAGCTATCGGCGTAGGAGCGCATTGTCCAGATGCTCACCAGCGTAGGGATTAACATCAGTGCCAGAATTACCATAAAGCTGAATCTCAGCCTTTCAGCCAGGCTGTTTCCCACCTTCAGACGATTAAAAACGCGATCAAACAACGTATGCATCTTTTAGTACCCTCGCGGCGGAAGGCTATCCAGATCCGTATCAAACTCCGAAAAAACACGCTCATCCGAATAAGTGTTACGTGGAATTGATTCACCAGCAGCAAGCTTTTTGGCTAATTCCATGATCTTGTCACCGATCAGTGGCGTACACTCGACCACACAGTTGATTTTGCCTTGTTTGAGCAGGTCGATGGCAGCTTGCTCCCCATCAACTGTCACAATCACGATATCCTTGCCTGGTTTGAGCCCCGCTTCCTCAATGGCTTCCATCGCACCCAATGTCATCGCATCGTTGTGGGAAAACAGAACATCAATATCCTTGTGGCGCGCAAGCAGCCCCTGCATACACTCCTTGCCTTTGGAACGCAAAAAATCACCGGAAACGCTTTCGATGATCGAAAAGCGGCTGTCTCCCTCTAAAACGCCACGAAAACCCGCACCGCGCTGACGCATTGGCGTGGAATCCACAGTACCTGAAATTTCTACGATATTCACATGCTCCGCATTCGCCATTTTCTTGAGTAAAAATTCCCCCGCCCGACGGCCTTCGGCATAGAAATCCGAGCCTACAAAACCCACAATCAAGCTTTCATCGGCGGTATTGATGCGTCGATCGGTAATGAGGACAGGAATGCCGGCTTTTTTAGCTTCTGTCAGCACATTGTCCCAACCATCTTCCACGTTGGGGGAAAAAGCGATCACATCTACCTGATACGCAATGAAGGAACGAATGGCTTTGATTTGCTTTTCCTGCTTTTGCTCCGCGTTTTCATACATCAGCTGTACTCCGGCTCGCTTAGCTGCATCCTGAATGGACTTGGTATTCCCGATGCGCCACGCGCTTTCCGAGCCAAGCTGTGAAAATCCCAGCAGAATCTGCGATCCATCCGGAACACCAGGAGCAGCTCCCTGCACAGATGCACAGGCAGTCAACAACAATGCACATGCGGTTAGCAGCAAACCCATTCGGTGAATCACTTTCCAGCGTTGTCTCACACAAATCCTCCAATCACTATGCTCCTGCACACAGGTTCATTTCAATCATTTACAGGATAAATGCCATCCAAGTTGTAACAAACCTGTCTATTTTGGTGCTCACCTCGCGTTGCAATACAACGGTAATGCGCTACACGCTTGTATCGAGAATAGATTGCATTTTAAAAGTCCGTACACCTCTTGCACTCGATAAGGATGGACTTCAGATGCCAATTAAGCTCAACCTCACTCCTGCAACCTGTCGACTTTTGGCGATGGCAGGGGTTCCAAGGCATTGCGCATTCCTATGCTGTTGCTTGCTGTTACATCCGATGCAACGGTGTCGGTTTCTTGTCGATTTATTCTATCACCTTCCACGCGGCTGCACAAGAACGCATTTAGTTGTCTTTCTCATGCGGACAACTTCGCTTCAAGCCAAAACAAACCGTTGCTTGATATTCTTTCCATAAACTTTCTATTCTGAAATATCGAGAAATGCAGAACCAATTCCCAACCAAGGGCGACAGGTGATCGCTCATCGCCAACAAGTGATGTTTGATTGGCGTACAGCAGAAAATTCGATGCGATCGTTGCTTGCATCCTCACATCTCTGTTTCCTGAAACAACCAGCATGGCACCTGACAGGTCTTTTTGGTGAATGGTTGGGTTCGTTAAAGAGTTGAATCAACCTCTATGCTGCTTCCCCCGAGCAGGGTTACTTCATGGTCGTGACAGCTTGTAAGGAAGCTCGAATATCATCTTTACCGGCAGTTCGTCCAAGTCCATAAAGCCACATCCGTTGGGATGCTCAGTTTTAAATCACGCATCGCGTTCAGGAAAACGATTTTGCTTTGCATGTTTGCAATATATAATGCTAGAGGAGGTTGGAGGTTGCTCATGTTTCAATCGCCTGATGATTGCCTTCATCCTTCATTACACGCGACATGGTCGCTTTGCTGACACCTGCCTTGTGCGAAATAGCCTGTATATTCCACTCCTCATGATCATTTTTCACGGTGAAAACGATTCCAGATCTATCCGGGCTATAGTGAATTCACCACGCAGTGTCAACGTAATCCCAGGTTGGAATCACCAGTGTGCCAACGATCAGATGCCTGCGCTTCCCTCTTGTGATCCGAAAGTGTACATTGTTCCGTTCTAAAACCATTTTGTTCTGGCAATGCGTATGCCATAGAGTCGATCCCAAATTCGGTGATTAATTGAAAATCAGTCGATTGCATACCATTTGCCGCGAACCCCTTTTCGTTTGTATCGTTTTCGGGTATAATGAGTGAATGGAAGGAGGCGCGGATGTGGCAAAGGAACGAATAGGCCTCATGGGCGGTAGCTTTAATCCCATCCATGAGCGTCATCTGGCGATTGCCGCCTGCGCGCTGGACGAGGCCAAGCTCAATCGGGTACTTTTTCTACCTACCGGCAACCCGCCGCACAAACATGAGGGTTTGGAAGATGCCGAGCATCGCTTTGAGATGACGCGGCTGGCAACGTTGCGGGAAGCAAGATTCTCCGCGTCCCGAATCGAAATCGACCGCGAAGGCATCATCTATACGGTAGATACATTGGGTCAGCTTCACCGACAATGGCCGGATGTGGAATTGTTTTATATGATCGGCGAAGATACGCTTTTGGATCTGCCCAACTGGCGTAACCCCGACAAAGTTTTTGAGTTGTGTACCTTTTTGGTATGCCGCCGCTCCACATGGGATGCGAGCAGTCACCCTACGGTCAAAGCACTGGAATCGCGTGGTGCTAAGTTTCAATACCTTTCGCTTCCTCCTTTGGATGTAAGCGCCACAGACATCCGCGAGCAGTTGCAGCAAGGCGTAACGCCCAAGGAACTGCCATTGCAGGTTTTGGAATATATTCGCATCATGGGGCTTTATGGATTGGAGCGATCCCCTGAAGGCGCCGATGTCCTGTATCCGCGACTGCGAATGGCGCTGAGTGAAAAGAGGCTGGTACACTCCTTGCTGGTCGCAGCCACCGCCCGCAATCTGGCGCGGATCCATCACCTGAGTGAAGACGAATGCGCGATGGCCGGTTTGATGCATGACTGTGCCAAGTGTATGCCGTTACAGACCTTGCAGCGCATCGCCAAGGATCATCGGCTGCTGTTGGATAAGGAAACATTCAATAACGAGAACCTGCTTCACGGCCCTGTAGGTGCAGTGGTTGCCGAAACGGAATATAATGTAACCAACCCCAATGTACTTTCTTCCATCCGTTGCCACACAACAGGCCGCGTAGGTATGCTACCAACCGACATGGCACTGTTTCTGGCAGACAAGATCGAGCCTTCCCGTCGCTTTTACCCCGCGTTGGAAGAAGTACGCAGGTTGGCTAACCAGAGTCTGGTTGTCGCCACACTCAACTCTATGCGCTC
>Ga0302286_10000331_pt1 | contig 38828 bp, 28 predicted proteins | sample III_Fen_E2_3_FD_198765 | JGI IMG/M metagenome (GOLD analysis project Ga0302286, IMG submission 198765) | Peat permafrost microbial communities from Stordalen Mire near Abisko, Sweden - III_Fen_E2_3 | ecosystem: Environmental > Terrestrial > Soil > Wetlands > Permafrost | place: Sweden: Abisko...
AGCATACACTCCCAGTCCGGTTCCAAATCCGGCTTTGGTTGCCCAGTCGTGATCATATGCTCGATATGGATTAAACCACGAGCCTTCGGTAGTTAACCCAATTTCAGTTTTAGACTGAGAATAGCTAAACGTTGAAATACAAACGAATAGCAGGATTATAAGCGTTCTTCTCATGCTGTTATTATTTATTTTTTTGCCAAATGGGGTATGATAAACTAAGCTGAAACATCCGATTGCGATAAAAAGTGCCGCTTCTATTCCCGTTTTCTTCGTCATGGAGTCCGTTCATAAAACCTACCTCTTTACTCCCCCGAATGTAGTTCACCGACCATTTTAGTTTATGTCTCTGGTTGCCAATTCCAACGATCCAGTTATATTCTGTTTTTTCTGCCCCTGTATTATAGTTAGTCAGCCGGCCAGCCTCAATACCTCCACGAATAAAGCCATACTTACCATACCGTAACTGAAGATGTACTGGTATAACAAGGTAATTTAACCCATATTTTGCCCAACCTTCGTCATACGAACCGGTATAAACACCTGTTCCCGAGCCTGACTTCGGAAAAGCATAATGTTGCTCCATTTGCTTGTAACGGAACATTAATCCGGCATCAGCCGAAACCCGCCACCAGACAGTTCGTGAAGCATACACTCCCAGTCCAGTTCCAAATCCGGCTTTATTCTTTTGACCGTATTCAGTCTTCTGTGGCATAAACCACGAACCTTCGGTAGTTAACCCAATTTCAGTTTTAGACTGAGAATAGCTAAACGTTGAAAAACAAACGAATAGCAGGATTATAAGCGTTCTTCTCATGCTGTTATTATTTATTTTTTTGCCAAAGTGGGTACGAAACCTTTAACTGCAACATCCGGGTATTGTAATTAACAATTTTAAAATTCCCATCCGGGTATAGGAAATCAAGTTGTTCTTTGTTCCCCCACAGGTAGTTAAGCGAATAATTCAGTTTGCCAAATTTGCTTCCAATTCCAATTTTCCAAAGCATTTCATTTTTATGTTTCATTTGCTCGTGTCCCAAAATCCAGTTAAGCTCAATACCAGGTTCGACAAACAACCAGTTGTTAAGAAAACTCTTCCGAAGGTTAAACGGAACCACCAGCCAGTTTTGCCTATAGGTACACGAACCAACAGAGCTAGACTGACCTGACGAATTGAATATATCGTAAGAGCAATCATACGAAACGGTCCGGTAGTTTAGCCCGGTATTTGCCGAAATTGATTTCCAGATAGTTGCCGAAAAATAAGCTCCAATACCACCTCCATAGCTATTGCCCATGCGGGCAATACTGGGGAAGTTACTATTCTTAGGCATCGATTGGATACCTTCTACCTGAAACCCTGCCGAAAATTTCTCCTGAGCCTGAACACACAGTACTGTAAGTACCAATAAAATAGTTGTAATTGTCTTCATGTTTTTGACTTTTAACTTTTGACTTTTAACTTTTGACTTTACCTACCATTTATACCGATAGGAAACCGATGGGATGAACGGGAAAATACTAAGCTGTTTTGGCACTCCATCCTTTTTATAGGTCATCCATGGGTTTAAATGATTATATATATTGTACCCCGAAAATGACCACTCGTGACCACGTCCGCTGCTACGGTATTTTTTTACCGAATAGTTTAAGTCGAGATGATGAAACGAGGGCATTTTAAAGTTATTTGGGTTCTCGTAGGTCTGGCGTACCTTATCGTTGCTCCATGAACATTTGTCAAAACCAGGAAGAAGTCCTCCCTCGATTTCGGTATCGTTGATCGTGATATGGTTTCCTGTCTGGAAAACAAATGCAATACTAAATTTACGTTCTCCGGGGCGTTTGCTTCTGATTTTATAGTCGATTAAAGCCGAAAAATCATGCCTCCGGTCGTACTTAAACGGAAACCATTGTCCCCGGTTAATACCGTCGAAACGTTGGTTAGACCATGACAAGGTATAAGCCAGCATCCAGTTCAACCGGGCATTTTCTCTCCGGAACATAAATTCGCTACCATAAGCTTCACCTTCGCCAACAGAAACATTATTTTCCCAGTTTTGGTCATTTCCACTTAAAAAAGCGGCTCCCTCATTAAACCGGGTCACATTTTTCATCCGTTTGTAATATCCCTCTGCTCCGATTGTATAACTGGCACCAATGCGCTTTTCGATCCCCAGCGAAAACTGATCGGCTTTTTGCGGAGAAATATTTTTGGTTGAAGCTACCCACAAATCGGTTGGAAGTCCTAACGATGAGTTGGTCAGTAAATGCAGCACCTGACTGCTGCGCATATACCCGGAACTGATTGTTATACCCGGAGAAATAGCAAGATTAATAGCCAAACGAGGTTCAACCGAAGTATAAGTTTTACCTTCGATACAATAGGCTGCCGTTCTGATTCCGACATTCATATTCAGCCGCTCCAGACTTATCGCATCTTCCAGATAAGCTTCTCCAACAAAAGCCTGTTTTTTTGTCCCCTGCCTGAAGTTTGTTTTACTTTCGTCATTTCTCATCCGGAGCATATTAGGCATAAACGACATTAGTGATACCTTCCCTCCCAAACGCAATGTGTGGTTGGGCGACAGATAATAATCGAAGTCTGGCTTAAAACTCCATTCATTTAGCTTCGATGATGTTTTAAACAGGTTAACCAAACCATCATCTTTCGATTTATCTTGTTGCGTATTGTTAAAGCTGCTAAAGTACAGCGAGGTATTTGAAAAAAGCCGGGAATTAATAGTACTGTTCCAGCGAAGCACCGTAGTGGTATTGCCCCATTGATAATGATAACCAAATTTCAAACCATGATCTGTCCCATTGTAATAATTTCGGTCTAGTCCGCTATAAATGCTTAGGAAGACCCGGTTCTTGGAGTTTAATATCCAGTTTGCCTTGGCATTCAGATCATAAAAATAGTATCCACCAACGCTTGGTTGGTTACCCATTTTCTCCGCCAATATTAACGGGCCATCGATAAATGTCCTTCTCACCGAAATAAGGTACGATGCAGTATCTTTTTTGATTGGTCCTTCCAATGTCAAACTACCGGCTATCGGGCTAATCGAAAAAGAGCCTTCCTGCTTTTTCAGGTTTCCTTCTTTCATGCTTACATCCAGTACCGAAGACAAGCGCCCGCCATATCGGGCAGGGATTCCACCTTTATAGATTTCGGCATTTTTGATTGCATCGCCGTTAAACACCGAGAAGAACCCCATTAAGTGATAGACATTATAAACAGGAACCCCATCCAGTAAAATAAGATTTTGATCGCTGCTTCCTCCCCGGACATTATAACCGGCTGTATTTTCAGCACCTCCTTTAATGCCAGGTAAATATTGAATGGACTTTAGCAAATCGCGCTCTCCCATAATTACCGGAATATCGCCCATTTTGGCCATATCCAGTTTCATCATACTCAAGGTCGAAAAATAAGGATGCGAGTTTCGGCCGGCATTCCCTTTTACGGTAACCTCGTCAAGATTCAATGAAGTGGTTAGGGTAAAGTTTATCACCGTATCTTTCAATAAATTCATTTTGACCGACGAAATCTGATAACCAACATAACTTACCTGAATTAAATTTGATCCTTTAGGCAGTTTTATGCTATAGAATCCATACGAATTGGCAGAAACGCCAAGTCTGGTTTCGCTCGAATAAACCGAACCTCCAACCAATCGCTCACCAGATTTCAGGTCGGATATTGTTCCACTTACAGTAACCTGACCTTGCACAAAAATAGCCACAGGAAACAGAAATAACAGAAATAGAAGAATTCTCATAGCTTAAAACTTGTGATGGCTGCCGAACCAAAAATGCCTAAGCCATTTTCGATGTTCGTGTAAATCTGCACTGGCTCGCTAAAAGTTGAATTGTACTCGTTCACTTTTTGTTTAATACTTGATTTCATGTATTTGTCGTAATGCACGTCGGTGTCCATAAACGAAATGCAATCTTTGGGATGAGTTAGATCTGTGTATGTTAATATTTTACCATCCAATCCGTTGTCGTTAATCCGCAAATAATACTCATAATGGAAACCCAGTTTGTCCGTGGCATCGGTTACCTTGTTAAAATCGTCAATAATAACCGAGTTTATATCATAGTGATAAACAACAAATTCTTTGCGGCCAAATCTATTTTCTATTTTAAATTGCCAGTAATGGTTTTCGCCTAACCTATCGTGTATAGTATAGGTAGTAAGATAATTGGTATAGCCATAAATACGAACAGAATCGTTTAGCAGACAGCTTACCGAAGGTTTCTCCGGAACTTTGGTTGATGCATGTAACTCGGGAAACCCTTCGGCTTTAATTGTAAGCTCATAAATGCTTCCCGAACATGGTTTAAAAGTTAAACCATAAATCCCATTGCCGGTATTCTGCATCAATCCAATAAACTGCCCGTCTTTTTTAAGCTCAACTGTAGCGTGGTTAATCTTTACAAACGCACCGGCTTCGCTTATCGAACGGCTAAGGCTAAGGCTTCCCTTAATCAGCGAATCCGGATTTAATATGCAGTTAAAGCAGAGCTTAGGGCTTACTTCAATCCGGGTATCCAGATCTTTTTCGCACGAAACAAATGCAAAAAACAAGCAGACAAAAATGAAATTGTATTTCACCAAATGTTTTATTACCAGCTTCATTAGTTGTATTTTGGTTAACAGCATTCTGATTAAGCAGTACCTTCTTCCGAGATAGATAATAATAAGAAAATGACATCGACAACATATAACATATCTGATATTATTGCCACTGTAAACTTAAAAAATACATTTTGTTAAAATGTATTTTTTAAGTTTAATTGAGGTGTTTTTGGTTTTTTTAAGAATACCCTTTTGTTAAAATAAGTTAAAAGCCAAAATAATACATTTTTACGCTAGGGGTATTTTTTTTGTGAACTGTTATATAAACGTATTGCGGAATTTTTTTTCATAAGTTTGTTCGGTTTTTGATTAGACTTTGGTCTGAGATGAAACTTTAAAGGGCATGGGGTGAGATCCGATGTCCTTTTTAGTTTTATATACCCTGCTCCATTCCAGAATAATCCCACTTACCGACGTTATCCATTTGTTGACCGATCAGCAATTATCGGGCTTCCCGGGATAAAATATCTTTGCCCTTACTTAAATATCAACCCAATGGAAAGACATATTGAACACCGCAAACATTCCGGTTCATTTTTAGCCTATGTACTAATTATCTTCGGGATTCTCTGGATACTGAAGAGAAGTGGTTGGGATATCAATCTCCCGGGACTAAGTATCTTTTTCGAATTGATAAGCAATTTGCCACATTGGATTTCCGGGATGGCTCTTCCATTGCTGGTAATTTTAATTGGAGCAGTGCTCCTTGTTGGACGAAAATTCATAGGAGCCTTGCTTTTGGTTTTACTCTTACTGATTGTCGTCCCAAATTTCCTGATTATCCCCGGAATATTAATGATCCTTTTTATCCCACTTTTCCTGATCATAATTGGCATAATTCTACTCTCTAGTTTATTTTAGCTAATCAGATTGCACAAATTAACCGATTAGTTCGGTCGTTTTACCGATCAGCAGTCGTTTGGAATCCGATTGTAATTACATTTGTAACTAAGAAAAACAGGCAAGATGGTACAAAGAAATAGCAACAAACGATTTATTTTTGGGATCATTCTAATTGTATTGGGTATTTTCCTGATTTTGGAAAGACTTGGGCTGATTTCAGAATCAATGTCCAATGTACTTATCTCCTGGCAAATGCTTCTTGTCGGAATCGGAATTTTGTCAACAATTGGAGGGAATCGTACAACCGGAACTATACTCATTGTTGTTGGAGCTGTTTTTATGGTTCCCGAATTAATTGAAGTACCTCACACAATCCGAAAAATATACTGGCCATTAATGCTGGTCGCTATTGGAATCATCATACTGTTGCGACAACGTGATCACCGGGCACTTCATCAATTCAAATTTCAGAGTCCTAATGAACCGATTGTAAATCCCCCCGGGAATAGTAGTTCGTTTAATTCATTTAATACATTCGATGATTTTGTCATTTTTGGAGGACGCGAAATTTTAATTACCTCATCAGCCCTTGCCGGAGGAAAAGCAACTTCAATTTTTGGTGGTATTGAATTTGATCTGAGAAGAGCCAATTTACAGCCAGGTGGTGCAATAATCGACTGCGTAAGCGTTTTCGGTGGCTGTGGTTTTAAAATCCCGATGGATTGGAATGTTCGGAATGAAGTTACAACGATATTCGGGTCTTTTACGGATAAACGAGGCGAGACTTATAGCGACAAGTACTACGATCCCTCTAAAACAATTGTGATAAAAGGAGTTTCAATTTTTGGTGGTATTGAAGTCAAACACTTCTAGCCATGAAACATCCATTAACCAGCAACTACCGACTACTTACCTTCTATTCCCTATTCTGGGCAGTTATCGGTGTAATCAACCTTGTACTTCAGGTTCTTTGGTACAATCTACCACTAACCTACTCGCTGCTGGATACCGGAACAAACTATATTTTATATCCACTATTGGGTTCAAGTATTTGGTATAGCATTCGATATAACAGTCTGGAAGAAGTAACTATTGCCCGGATGATTATCTTTCATTTCATTGCGGCATCGATTTTATGCGGCATCTGGGTTTACATCAGTTATGCAATTTATCAGCCCTTTGTTTCCAATAGCGACAATTACCTAAATAAAGAGCTACCTTCCAAAATATTTATGGGATACCTCATGTATGCCATTTATCTGGTATTCTTTTATGCCGTTAACTATTACCAAAGCTTAAAAGAAAAAATCAAGAAGGAAAGCGAATACAAAGCCTTAATACGCGAAGCCGAGTTACAAGCTCTGAAGGCGCAAATCAATCCTCATTTTCTGTTCAACAGCCTGAACTCCATATCATCGCTTACGGTTAGCAATCCCGAGAAAGCGCAAGAAATGGTTATCAATCTTTCCACATTCATGCGGTATTCACTGATGCACAATGAAAAAGAAATGGTGCCTTTTTCAAGAGAACTGGAAAATATAAAACTATACCTAAGCATTGAAAAAGTCAGGTTCGGAAAAAAGCTAAATACGGAGTTTAAAATAAGCGAACATTGCATTAATGCAGAAATTCCAAACATGATCCTGCAACCCTTGTTCGAGAATGCAATCAAATACGGCGTTTATGAAACTACCGAACAAGTAACAATCAAGACTACCTGCGAATGTATGGGAAACACCCTTCGGATTTCTATTCAAAACGATTACGACGCTAAAACAATGAAACGGAAAGGTGAAGGAATCGGACTGCGAAATATTCGTAAACGCATGGAAATCATCTACAACACCCCCGATTTAATGAAAATAATCGATCATAAAACAAGCTTTGAAGTTCAATTAATCATCCCTCAAAACAAACCATGTCATGAGTGAAAAATTACAAACCCTCATTATTGAAGACGAAGAGCTGGCTCGAAACCTATTACGCTCGTACCTAAAAGACCAAACTGACATCGAGATAATTGGTGAATGTGAAAACGGATTCGATGGTGTAAAAGCCATTAACGACAAAAAACCTGATCTGGTTTTTCTGGATATTCAAATGCCGAAAATTACCGGATTCGAGATGATTGAACTGTTGGACTATAAGCCCCGGATTATTTTCACTACAGCCTATGACCAGTATGCTCTTAAAGCATTCGAACTTAATGCCGTAGACTATCTGTTGAAACCATTCTCCAAAGAGCGGCTTCTTGCTGCTATCGAAAAAGTAAAACAACGGATTCAGAACGAAGATAATAACGATGAAAAACTGGAAGAGCTTACCAATTCACGTCCCGGAGAAGATTTCATAGACCGGATCGTGGTAAAAGACAGGCACAAAATCCATATCATCACGGTTGATCAGATCAGATATATCGAATCGCTTGATGATTATGTGATGATCTACACCAACGATGGCCGGCATATGAAGCAGAAAACTATGAAATACTTCGAGAACAACCTCGATCCCAAGGATTTCATCCGGATTCACCGTTCATACATCGTTCAGGTCGAAAATATTGCTGAAATTCAACAATATGAAAAAGAATCCTACGTAGTTATTCTTAAAGATAAAGACAAAACAAAACTCAAAGTAAGTAAAACCGGGTACAAAAAAATAAAGGAAGTATTGCACTTCTAAGGTCAAAACGACATTCGGGCTAAAACTAAATACCTGAAATGAATAAAGTTCTGCATTAATCGCAGGACTTTTTCTATTTTTGGAAAACAATTCAAATCTACATGATCAAAGGATTTTTCTTAATGTTTATTTCCATTCCCCATATTGATCTTTCTCAGTTCGCTGCGAACGTCGAAAAAGAAACATTGATCTGGGTAATTATTATCCTTTTGATTCTTCTGCTGGGAATACTGACCTACGAAATTCGAAAAATTCCCCGCAGCAAAAAATTAATAAACATTACCCGGCTTTTCAAAAAAGTAAAACTGGATCTGACCTTGGAAAAGGATCGTTTCTTAAGACCTCAGGTACTGACAATAACCATCCGAAACATTGGAAAAAACGTGGCCGACATCGATGCTCCGGTATTGGAATTTCAAAAAATATGGACCAAACGAAAATTCAGGCTAACAGGTGTCAATGGTTATATGAATTACCCAATGTACATTGATCCAGGAAACAGACATCAATTGCAAATTGAAACCGCTTCATTTCACCAGTACGACCGATCGATTAAATCATTCTATTGGGCTCGTGTAATAGTTACCGACGTTGATGGCCGAAAATGGAAGTCAAATAAGGTAAAACTCAGAAAAAGTCTGGTTACCTAAGGACTGCAACTAAAAGACTAACCAAAACCGGATGAGAAACTGGAAATTTTTCGATAGCGACTTTGCAAGCTACCCATGCTACTCTGGCAATGATTTAGGTGTGTGTTATTCCAAAGAACAAACACAGATACGTATTTGGGCTCCTTCTGCTATTCAGGTTGAACTTCGGATTTACCGACAAGCAATTGAAGACTCGGCCATTCGAATTGATCAATTTGCCAAAGCAGAATCCGGAACCTGGGAAATCACCCTTCAAGGTGACTTAAATGGATATTTCTACACCATCCGAATCAATGACGGAACCTGGCTTAATGAAACTCCCGGGATTGATGCGCGGGCTGTTGGTGCCAATGGAATCCGCGGGTTAATCTTTGATGAACAGCAGACAAATCCTGAAGGTTGGGAAACCGATCAGCGAGTTAAATATCATCAGTTTACGGAGGCAATTCTATACGAACTTCATATCCGCGACTTTTCCATTTCTCCTTCGTCGGGCATACAATATAAAGGGAAATATCTGGCTTTTACCGAAACCGGAACACGATCACCACAAAATTTAAAAACCGGAGTTGACCACTTAAAAGAACTGGGAATAACACATGTTCATCTGCTGCCTGTCTCCGACTTCCTGACAGTTAATGAACTAGAACCCGATCAGTCCTATAACTGGGGATATGATCCACAAAACTTTAATGCTCCGGAAGGTAGTTATTCAACGAACCCCAATACGACATCCCGGATTACCGAACTGAAGATGTTGGTTCAGTCGCTTCATCAGGCAGGGATTGGAGTTATCCTTGATGTGGTATACAACCATACCGCTTTTACCCGACGATCGTATTTTAACCAAACTGTTCCGGGTTATTACTACCGGCAAAAATCAAATGGAACATTCTCGAATGCCAGTGGTTGTGGCAACGAGATTGCTACTGAACGGCCAATGGTTCGTAAATACATCCTTGATTCACTCGACTATTGGGCAAGAGAATATCATCTGGACGGATTCCGCTTTGACCTGATGGGAATATACGATCAGGAAACCATGAATCTGATTCGTCAAAAAATGGATATCATCTCTCCTGCCATCCTGCTATATGGAGAAGGCTGGGCGGCTGATAAAAGTCCGCTGGACGAATCTGCGAGAGCAGTGAAAACCAAAGTTTCACAATTAAACGGAATTGCTGTTTTCAACGATGACTTTCGTGATGGCATTAAAGGCAATAATTTTAACGTTCTAAGCAAGGGATTCGTTAGTGGTCAAACCATTCAGGAAGAAATCATCAAATTTGGAATTGCTGGTGCCTGCTTCCATCCACAGATTGTGTATGACTATATTGAACGATCCAAAGAACCATGGGCTAAAGAACCCTGGCAATGCATTAATTACGCATCCTGTCACGACAATCTGACCTTGTACGATAAACTCTGGCTAAGTTGCCCGGAAGCCAACGAAGATGAACTAAAACGAATGTGTATGCTGGCCGGAGCGCTGGTATTAACCTCGCAAGGAATACCATTTCTTTATGCAGGAGCTGAAATGGGACGAACTAAATTCGGAGACTCTAATTCATACAAATCGCCCGACAGTATTAATCAGATTAACTGGAATCAAAAGAGTACAAATTTTCAGATTTTTGAATACTACCGATCACTAATTGAACTGAGAAAAAATCACCCGGCATTTCGGATGACCACCGCGGATCAAATTCGCGAACACTTGATTTTCTCATCTGATTATCAACCGGGAGTAATTTCCTATGTTCTTGTAAATCATGCCAACAACGACGAATGGCGTACAATTTTGTTGGTTTTCAATGGAAATCGTGCTGAAATCACATTCCGGTTGAAAACACACATCAACTGGCGAATTGTAGCATATGATACGAATATCAATTTAGGCAGTACTGATTACGCAGATCAAAAAGAAATTAAAATACCAGCCATTTCAATGCTAATGTTAGTCGAAGATTAACCCTGATATTCCAATCAATATACGTCTAATAAAAGGTCAATATCTTTATACGGAAGATTAAAACGTTCCGAAAGGTTCGGATTGGTAAGAATACCATTGTACAAATAAACACCCTTTCGGAAGCTCTTCGAATTTTTAATGTAGTTTTCTATACCTCCGATTTCACCAATAGCAATTAATGTTGGAATTAATACATTACTAAGAGCGATAGACGCAGTTCGGGCAACAATTGCCGGCATATTTGGAACACAATAATGAACAACTCCATGAGAAATAAAGGAAGGATTATTCAGATCTGTACATCTTGACGTTTCAAAACATCCGCCCTGACATACATTCAGGTCAATAATTACGGCACCTGGCTTCATCTTATCAACCATATCTTCGGTAATCTGAAATGTAGGAATGATTCCAACCGGCATCGCTCCAAGAACTGCATCGGCTGATTTTAATGCCTTCCGAACAACCTTAGGATAAAAAACAGAAGTGAAAATTCGTTGAGCGAACTTTTCTTCAAGTCGGCGTAATGAGTTAATGTTATCGTCAAAAACTTTCACAATAACACCTAAACCCAGAGCAGCCCGGATAGCAAATTCAGCAGCAGTACCCGATCCCAAAACCACCAGTTCTGCCGGAGAAATCCCAGTCACGCTTCCAAGTAAAACCCCTTTGCCTCCCCTGGATTTACTCAGATATTCGTTAAAAAGAATAATAGAAGTACTTCCCGAAATCTGGCTCATTAACTGAACTATCGGTTTGCTTCCATCTTCTTCTTCCATATATTCATAAGCAATGTTGGTCAGTTTCTTTTTCATCTGCTTCTCAATCGAATTCAGACAATGAGCATTAATCTGAAGATTCGAAATCAACGTCTGATGTCCTCTCAATTGATCGATTTCCGTTTCATCAAAAGGAGAAACCCGTAATACAACATCGCAGTCAAATATTTCTTTTCGATCGCCCATGACCAAAGCTCCGGAAGCTAAATACTCCTCATCCGAATAGCTGGCGGCCTTTCCTGCTTCTTTTTCGACCAGGATCTCATGTCCATACGAAACCAATAACTCTACCGCCTGAGGCGTTAAAGGAACCCGATACTCGACTTTATCTTTGTCGGATGGCATACCAATCCGGATCTTTTTTCCGCGATGCCTGATTTCAAGCATTTCTTCCTTGGGAAGCATAAACGTCGGACCCAATGAAGATTGTTCGGATAATTTGTCTTTTTCAGCCATGGTTGAACACTTTTAAACGGTGAATCCTAAACCTTTTCCGCCCGAACCAGGCGAATGCCATTTTCAGCTTCATCAATTCGCACTTCAATGATTCCTTCCGGCAATAACGACTCAATCATTTCAGGCCATTCAATAAAGCAATAATTTCCACTATAAATATAGTCTTCATAACCGAGATCAAATGCCTCTTCTATCTTTTTAATCCGGTAAAAATCAAAATGGTATATTACCTTTCCGGCTTCTGTTGTATACTCGTTTATTAATGCAAACGATGGACTCGTAACATAATCGGCAGATCCCAATTCCTGACAAATAGCCTTTATAAAAGTCGTTTTCCCTGCTCCCATTGATCCATAAAAAGCAAAGACCCGATCCTCGGGGAAGTTCTCCAAAAGCATTTTTGCTGTTTTCGGAAGTGCTGATAAACCTGCTAGTTGAGCTTGAAACATAAGTATGAAATTAAAACTGCAAATTAATAAAACTTCGGTGAATATGTATAACCCTGACTTTTGTTAAAGGTTTGAATAAAAAAATTGTATTACTTTTGGCTCAGGATAAACCACATAAAATATACAATATGACTTTGCCAGAAAATTTAAAGTACACAAACGAACACGAATGGATTAGTGTTGACGGTGATGTTGCAACAATTGGTATCACTTCCTTTGCTCAAGGCGAACTTGGTGACATCGTTTTTGTTGAAATCGAAACTGTTGGAGAAACACTTGCACAAGGTGACACCTTTGGCACCATCGAAGCAGTTAAGACTGTTTCCGATTTATTTATGCCGATCGGAGGCGAGGTATTGGAGGTTAATCCAGCATTGGAAGCTTCTCCTGAACTTGTAAATAAAGATCCTTATGGCCAAGGTTGGCTGATAAAAGCCTCTGTAGCTAATCTTTCAGAACTTGACAGCCTATTAAGCGCCAAAGAATATCAGGCTCTGCTGGAAGCTTAACCGAACAGCAAGCGAGTAAAAAAGCGAACCCAGGAAATATCTATTTCCTGGGTTCGCTTTTTTTGCTTCAATCCTCCAAACGGAATCAAGGCAAATAAAAAAACCTGCTTGTGAAGCAGGTTTTTTTATGATATTTCGTTGTTACATCAAAGCGTTTTTGCAACTTCTGTCAACGTGAAGGATTCAATAAAGTCACCCTCTTTAACGTTGTTATAGTTATCAATATTTAAACCACATTCATAACCTTTAAGAACTTCTTTTACATCATCCTTAAAGCGTTTGAGTGATCCCAGTGTTCCAGTATAGATTACAATACCATCGCGGATAACCCGAACTTTGTCCTTCCGGATAATTTTTCCTTCCCGAACAATACACCCGGCAATAGTACCAACCTTAGTAATATCGAATGCTTCCATAACCTCAGCAGTACCAGTAATTTCTTCCTTAATTTCAGGAGAAAGCATACCTTCCATCGCAGCTTTAATCTCATTAATTGCATCGTAAATGATCGAATACAAACGAATGTCGATTTGTTCTTTCTCTGCAATTTTGCGTGCATTGGATGATGGACGTACCTGGAATCCAATAACAATTGCATTGGATGCAGTTGCCAGCATAATATCCGATTCGGAAATTGCTCCAACAGCCTTATGGATAACATTAACCTGAATTTCTTCAGTTGATAACTTGATCAATGAATCAGAAAGAGCTTCAATAGATCCGTCAACATCACCCTTAACAATCAGGTTCAATTCCTGGAAGTTACCGATAGCAATGCGTCGACCAATTTCATCAAGTGTAATATGTTTTTGAGTACGTAGACCTTGTTCACGAGCTAACTGTTCACGTTTGTTTGCAATATTACGTGCATCACGCTCATTTTCCATGACATTAAATCGATCCCCGGCTTGCGGAGCTCCATCAAGACCAAGAATAATAACTGGTTCTGCAGGTCCGGCACTGTCTACACGCACATTACGTTCGTTAAACATTGCTTTTATGTGTCCATAATGAGGTCCAACCAAAAGGACATCTCCAACTTTCAATGTTCCGTTCTGAACTAAAACAGTAGCGACATATCCACGTCCTTTATCCAAAGAGGACTCAAGCACGGCTCCTATTGCACGCTTATTTGGATTACCTTTTAATTCAAGCATTTCAGCTTCCAGCAATACTTTTTCAAGTAATAAATCAACATTTAATCCACTTTTTGCCGAAATATCCTGACTCTGGTATTTTCCTCCCCATTCTTCAACAAGGTAATTCATTGCGGCCAACTGTTCCTTAATTTTTTCAGGATTTGCTCCTGGTTTGTCAATCTTATTGATCGCAAATATGATTGGAACGTTAGCTGCCGCAGCATGGTTAATCGCCTCAATAGACTGCGGCATGATGCAGTCGTCTGCGGCAATAATAATAATAGCAATATCTGTAACCTGAGCACCACGGGCACGCATCGCAGTAAAGGCTTCGTGTCCTGGAGTATCAAGGAATGTTATCTCTTTCCCGTTCTTTAATTCAACGTGATATGCTCCAATATGCTGGGTAATACCTCCGGCCTCACCGGCAATTACATTGGCATTTCGGATATGGTCAAGCAACGATGTTTTACCATGGTCAACGTGTCCCATAACAGTAACCACAGGAGCTCTTGGTAAAAGCTGTTCCGGGGTATCTGGTTCTTCTTCAATAGCCACCTGAATCTCAGCACTTACAAATTCCACTTTGAATCCGAACTCATCGGCAACAATAGCCATTGTTTCAGCATCCAAGCGTTGATTGATAGATACAAAAAGTCCAAGGCTCATACAAGTTGAGATAACGCTGGTAACAGAAGTATCCATCATCGTTGCCAATTCGTTTACAGAAACGAACTCGGTTACTTTCAGGATGCTCTGATTTTCGCTATCACGTTCTGCCTGAGCAGCCATTTTGTCGCTCACCAATTGGCGCTTATCTCTCCGGTATTTTGATCCTTTCGATTTTGTTCCTTTGGTCGTCAACCGAGCCAAAGTATCTTTAATCTGTTTTTGTACGTCTTCCTCACTAACTTCTTTTTTAAGCAGTGGACGTTTTTTCAATATCGATCTTTCGCCACCAGCACCCGGCTTTGGTTTACCTCCAGGATTCTTGGTAACGACCAATTTTCTTTTTTCTCCGGGAGCAACAGCAGGCTTTTCTGCAACATTCACTCGTTGTTGATTTCCGGGAATATCTTTTGAAATACGTTTTCTTTTTTTCTTGCGATTTTGTTGCTGCGCAGCATCTCCTGCCGGAGTTCCGGGTTTCTTCTCTAATGGAAGATCAATTTTCCCGACAACGGTTGGGCCACTTAGCCTTTCGACGTTCGCTTTAATTACAACCGGACCAGTCTTCTGCGTTTCCGTTGATCCGTCCTGAACAATTTCGCTTTCAGCAGGTTTCTGTGCATCACGGCGAACTCGTTCGCGATCTTTACGCTCTTCTTCCTTTTGTTTTTTGCTTTTCTTGGCAGGTCTGGTTTTTTGATTTAATAAAGCTAAATCAATCCGTCCAACAACCTTCACTTCCTCAACCTTCGGAATATCCATTGTTACCATGTTCGAATCAAATGAATCATCAGCAACACGATCCGGAGCTTGTTCCTGAACAGTAGGCTCTTCCTGTTTTACCGGAGCAGCCACTTTTTCAGCTTTCGGTTCTTTAATCACAACAGGCTCATCGACCACTTTGGGCGGCTCAATAACAGGTTTTTCTTCTGCTACTGGTTTATGCGAAACGGGCTTAGGTTTCTCTTCCTGATTAATCGGTTCTTTCTTTTTAGCACCAAGGCTATCCAGATCAATTTTTCCGACAACTTTAGGAGCTTCAATTTCGGTACGTGTAGTCTCAAAATGTTCTTCCCGGAATTCAGTTTTAACGAGCTTTGGCTCGTTGTGTGTACCCGGCTCAACTTTTAAAGAAGTATGTCCCTTAATGATTACCTCATCATCATCAGATTCATCATTTACCTGTTTGTGACCAGAATCAGCGACATCATCCAAAGAGACTGATTCTTTAGGACTGCGATGACTTTTCAGATTGATTTTTTCTGACTCTTTTTTCAGACTAACGTCACCCTTATATTCTTTTTCAAGAAGCTGGAATGCGTCATCCGTAATCTTGTTGTTCGGATTTGTATCAATATCAAATCCTTTTTTGTGCAGAAAATCAACGATGGTTGAAATACCAACATTAAAATCACGCGCAACTTTACTTAGCCGTTTTATACTACCTATAACCATAAACCCACTCAGTTAAATAAACCTCAAAAAAAACTTTTAAGGAATTAACGATGATGCAATTTTACATTCAAAATCTAAAATGCCCTAATTTTCATGCAATAATTTGAATAAACAATCCGGTTTACTCAAACTCTACTTTAAGTATCCGCAGAACTTCATCGATGGTTTCTTCTTCGAGATCAGTTCTTTTGATCAGCTCTGACCGGGTAAGACTCAATACGTTCTTAGCAGTATCGCAACCAATCGATTTCAATTGGTCAATAACCCAGCTTTCAATTTCATCAGCAAATTCTTCCAGATTCACATCTTCATCATCCTGAGCAACTTCACGGTAAACATCAATTTCATAGCCAGTAAGCTGGCTAGCCAATCTGATATTCAAACCTCCCTTTCCAATTGCCATAGAAACCTCTTCAGGTTTCAAATAAACATCAGCACGTTTGGTGTCTTCGTGCAATTTAATGGATGATACTTTCGCTGGATTTAATGCTCGTTGAATGAACAACTGCATATTTGCCGAATAGTTAATAACATCAATATTTTCGTTACGCAATTCACGAACGATACCGTGAATACGTGATCCTTTCATTCCAACACAAGCGCCAACTGGGTCGATTCGTTCATCGTACGATTCAACAGCGACTTTAGCTCTTTCTCCCGGAACCCGAACAATCTTCTTGATGGTAATTAAACCATCAAAAATTTCAGGTACTTCCAGTTCGAATAAGCGTTCAAGGAAAACAGGCGAAGTACGCGAAAGAATAATCAATGGATTATTATTGCGTAACTCAACTTTGAAAACAACAGCCCGAAGATTATCTCCTTTTCTGAAGTAATCGGAAGGAATTTGCTCTGTTCTTGGAAGAATAAGCTCATTTCCTTCATCATCCAGAATCAGGATCTCTTTTTTCCACACCTGATATACTTCTCCGGCAACCACATCTCCAATTTTGTTCTTGTACTTCGAATAAATATGGTCCTTTTCAAGTTCCATAATGCGACTGGCAAGATTTTGACGCAAATTAAGAATTGCCCGGCGACCAAACTGTGCAAGTTTAACCTCGTCAGTTACATCTTCTCCGATTTCATAATCAGCATCAATTTTTTTGGCATCTTTTAGTGTAATCTGAGTATTTGGATCTTCAAAATCCTCATCAGCTACTACTGTCCTGTTTCGCCAAATCTCAAAGTCACCTTTATCGATGTTAATGATCACATCGAAATTTTCATCTGTGCCGTATGTTTTTTGCAGAACGTTTTTAAATACATCTTCCAAAACGCTCATCATCGTAGCGCGATCAATGCTTTTAAGTTCCTTAAATTCAGCAAAGGTGTCGATAAGATTAAGAGTATCCATCTCGTCCCGTTTTTAAAATTTTAATATTTTTTTTGCTTCTTTAATCTCCGAATATTCAAAATGATGAACCTTTGTTACCAGTTCTTTCTTTTTCGATCCTTCAATTTTTTCTTTTGTTGTCACTTCCAGATCAAATCCTTGATCATCCGCGATATTTAGCTTCCCAATTAATTTATTTCCATTGGTGAGCAAAACGTCAATTTCTGTTCCTGTATTTTTCTTATACTGACGAGGCAAGCTGAACGGCTCACTTAAACCGGCTGAAAACACCGACAACTCAAAATCCTCAACTTCCCGGTCGAGATTACTTTCAACATACCTGCTGATTTCAACGATTTGATTAATTGAAATACCATTATCACTGTCAACCATGACATGGATCACATTACTGGATGAAACGGTTACATCAACCAAGAACTGGTCGTCCGTAATCTTTTCATTTACAAGTGCTGCTATTTTTATTTTGTCGATCATTTTTTTTGTAATCAAAATAGGGGACTTTTGATCCCCTACCTCTGGCTTGCCCAAATTGTCGCGACAAAAATAGTAATTTTAATTAAATTGTCAAAATCAATAAATTAAGCTTTCTATAATCCACTCTCATTTTGAATCGATAAGGATTCGATTCATCATTCTAAACAAAAACTTTTCTATTTTTGTCAGGTTTGGGCTAATAAACAAACATTAAAACATTGAAAACAAACAAGAAAAAAATAATCAACGATCCGGTTTTCGGATTTATTAATATCCGTTCCGAGCTTGTATTTGATTTAATTGAACACCCATATTTTCAGCGTCTGAGGAGAATCAAGCAATTGGGATTGTCGTGCATGGTTTATCCGGGATCGAATCACACCCGATTTGAACATGCTCTGGGAGCAGTTCATCTGATGCGTTCGGCCATAAGTATTCTCAAACTAAAAGGACTGGAAATCTCCGACGAAGAAGCCGATGCGGTAACCGTTGCTATCCTTTTACACGATATTGGACATGGGCCATTCTCGCATGTTCTCGAAAGCACCTTAGTTCAAGGGGTATCGCACGAACACATTTCACTGCTTTTAATGGAGGAGTTAAACCGACAGTTTGATGGTAAACTGGAATTAGCAATTCAAATATTTAACGACCAATACCCACGTCATTTCCTTCATCAGTTAGTTTCCAGCCAACTTGATATGGATCGGCTTGACTATCTAAGTCGCGACAGTTTCTTCTCCGGTGTTTCTGAAGGCGTGATCAGTTCCGAACGAATAATCAAGATGCTAAATGTAAAAAATGATGAATTAGTCGTTGAATACAAAGGAATATACTCCGTCGAGAACTTTTTAATCGCCCGGAGATTAATGTATTGGCAGGTATATTTGCACAAAACAGTTTTATCAGCAGAATATCTTCTTATTAATGTACTTGCGCGCGCGAGGGAACTCGTGCTCTCTGGAACCGAACTATTTGCAACTCCGGTCTTTAAAGCGTTCCTCTCAAACACAATTTCACTTGACGATTTCACATACAACCGACTAATCGAAGGGCGGAAAACGCTGGATTTATTTGCGAATCTGGACGACAACGACATAATTGCTTCGATAAAAGAATGGCAAAATCATCCGGATAATATCTTATCCTATCTTTCACGCTGTATCATAAACCGTCGCCTGTACAAAATAAAAATCAGTAAAAAACCTATTTCAGAACAGAAAATAGCCTTGCTGAAAGAAAAAATATGCAGCCATTTTAATGTCTGCGATGAACAACTGCATTATTTTTTGATTGTAAACACTATTTCAAACAGCGCATACAATCAAGCTTCCAACGACAAAATCAAGGTGTTGTTCAAGAATAATAAAACAAACGATATTGCTGATGCCTCAGACATAAACCTATCGATTTTCTCGGAAACAGTAAGGAAATATTTTATCTGTTATCCGAAAGAATTGGACATTAAGTAATTTAAATCTATTTTTGCACGGCATTAAGAAAATAAATATGGAATTTAAAGCTCAAAACATAGCTGATTTTCTGGAAGGTACGATAGAAGGAGATCCCAATGTAACCGTTTCTGACGTAGCTAAAATTGAAGAAGGAAAACCAGGAACATTAGCATTTCTAGCCAATCCGAAATATAATAAATACTTATACGAGACACAGGCTTCAATAATCATTGTAAATAACGATCTGCAACTTGAAGCAGAAGTTAAGGCTACCTTGATCCGTGTTCCGGATGCCTACAAAGCATTTGCCTCGTTACTCGAATTGTATCAGCAAGCCAAAGGAAGTAAAACAGGAATAGAGAACCCTTCGTTCATCGACCCTACTGCCACAATTGGTACTGATATTTACGTTGGTGCGTTTGCCTATATTGGGAAAAATGTAAAAATCGGGAATCACGTAAAAATTTATCCTCAGGCATATATCGGGGATAATTCAAAAATTGGCGACGACTGTACTTTTTTCCCCGGAGTGAAAATATATGAGAACACCGTAATTGGTGATGCTTGTACATTACATGCCGGAACAGTTATTGGTTCTGACGGGTTTGGGTTTGCTCCAACAGAAGATGGAACCTATAAAAAGATACCACAGGTTGGAAATGTTATTTTGGAAGATCGGGTTGAAATCGGAGCAAATTCGACTATCGATTGTGCTACGATGGGATCAACAATCATCCGAAAAGGAACTAAAATCGATAATCTGGTTCAAATTGCACACAACGTTGAAATTGGCGAGAACACGGTAATGGCAGCATTAACCGGAATCGCCGGATCAACCAAAGTCGGAAAAAACTGCCGGTTTGGAGGTCATGTTGGAGTTGCCGGGCATATTACCATTGGCGATAATGTTAACCTTGGAGCAATGACCGGAGTTGCCAATAGCATCAAATCAGATAAAACCATGTTATTAGCCCCTGCAATGGAATTTTCGCGTGCTGCCAAAGTTTCTGCAATCTTCCGTAATCTTCCGCAATTGCGTGAGCAGGTGATTGAGCTAAGTAGAGAGCTTGCAAAAATCAAAACAAAGCTTGAAGAATAATAGAAATCAAGAATGATAGTTAAACAAAAAACATTAGCGAAAGAATTTTCGATCAGTGGCAAAGGTTTACATACCAACTGCCAGGTAAAAATGACATTTAAACCAGCTCCGGTTAACCATGGATTCAAATTCCAACGAGTTGATCTGGAAGACAAACCCATTATTAATGCAAGTGCTGATTGTGTGGTTGACACTTCCCGGGGAACAGTAATAGAAAGCAAAGGAGCCAAAGTAAGTACCATTGAGCATAGCATGGCTGCATTGACTGGAATGGATCTTGACAATGTTCTCATTGAAATTGATAATGAAGAAGTGCCAATCCTGGATGGAAGCGCCCGCTTATTTGCTCAGGCGATTGAAGAAGCCGGCATCGTTGATCAGGAAGAAGATCGCGAATATTTTGTGATTACCGAGAAGATCGTCTACCGGAATGAAAAAACAGGAACTGAAATTGTTGCCTTACCCGATACCGACTATAACCTCAACGTATTAATATCATTCAACTCGCCGGTTCTGAACAACCAGTATGCCTGTTTAAACTCACTTTCTGATTTTAAAACCGAAGTTGCCAATTGCCGCACCTTTGTTTTTTTGCATGAATTGGAATTTCTGTTGAAAAACAATCTGGTTAAAGGTGGCGATCTGGATAATGCCATTGTAATCATTGACCGTCAAATATCGCAGGAAGAACTCGATCGGATTGCCGACCTTTTCAATCATAAACGGATTACAGTAAAATCGCAAGGAATACTGAACAACATCGACCTTCAATATGAAAATGAATGTGCCCGGCACAAACTGCTCGATGTTATCGGTGACTTAGCTTTAGCCGGAAAAAGAATTAAAGGACGCATTATTGCTACTAAACCCGGTCATAGCGCAAACACTGAATTTGCAAAGATGATCATGAAAGCGATCATTAAAGAACAATCCAGAGAAAAAGCACCGGTGTACAATCCAAATGCTCCGGTAATAATGGATATCAACAAAATTAAACAATTACTTCCTCACCGGTTTCCTTTTTTATTGGTAGATAAGGTGATTGACATTCAAAAAGATTATATTGTCGGGATAAAAAATGTGACGGTAAACGAACCTTTTTTCCAAGGACACTTTCCTGAAGAACCAGTTATGCCTGGTGTTTTACTGGTTGAAGCAATGGCTCAGGCTGGAGGAATATTTGTTCTTCAATCGATGGAAGGAAAGTTCTCGACCTATTTTATGAAAATTGACAATGTGAAATTCCGGAAAAAAGTAGTTCCCGGAGATACAATTATTTTTAAGGTTATACTTACTTCGCCAATTCGCCGGGGAGTTGCGGAAATGCGCGGACTCTGCTATGTAGGTGACTCAATTGTTGCTGAAGGTGATTACATGGCTCAAGTAGTAAAAAATTAACAGAAAATAAATAAAAGATGAAACAACCATTAGCTTACGTACATCCAGAGGCAAACATTGCCGAAAACGTGGTTATTGAACCTTTCGTATCGATAGACAAAGATGTGATTATCGGTGAAGGTACGCGAATCGGATCAAGTGTAACCATTATGCCAGGTGTACGCATTGGTAAAAACTGCCGGATATTTCCGGGAGCTGTAATTGGAGCCGCTCCTCAGGATTTGAAATTCAAAGGCGAATATTCAACCGTGGAAATTGGCGACAATACTACCATTCGCGAAAATGTAACAATCAACCGGGGAACTGCTGCAAAAGGAAAAACTGTAGTTGGTAGCAATTGTCTGTTAATGGCCTATGTACACGTTGCCCATGACTGTGTTGTTGGTAATAATGTCATTTTGGTTAACAGCGTACAGCTGGCCGGTGAAGTCGTTATTGACGATTGGGCTATCCTAGGTGGAATGGCTGCTGTACATCAGTTTGTTCATATTGGACCTCATGTAATGGTTTCCGGAGGATCTCTGGTTCGTAAAGATATTCCTCCTTTTATCAAAGCCGGACGTGAACCTCTTTCTTATGTTGGAATCAATTCAATTGGATTAAGACGTCGTAATTTCAGCAATGAAAAAATTCGTGAGATACAGGAAATATACCGCTACATTTATCAAAAAGGATTAAACATCTCTCAGGCTGCCGAAATTATTGAAGCCGAAATGCCTGCTTCTACGGAACGTGATGAAATCCTTTTATTCATCAAAGACTCTAAACGTGGAATTATTCGTGGTTATCTACCTGATTAATCTTCACTCAACAAAATATTTTGCCGAAAGCTCTGAATACTACATTCAGAGCTTTTTTTGTGGTAAAAAGAAGGGCAAACCCGGATTAATCCGAATTTGCCCTTCAATTTTATGCTACACTACCCTTTTACTAAGGGCACGAAAAGAATCTATTTCATCGCATAGCGGAAAGTATAACTTCCGGAGCCAATTGTTAACGAAACATTTTTAGCAGTAAGTTTCAATGCTGATTTTACAGCAGGTGACAACGGTTGCCCATTCAGAATCAACTGATCGGATGTTGCCCCAGGCAATGAAACTGTTGCTGTGGTATTAACAGGAACGTTCACTTCATAGACAAATTCTTTACCTTCAATTTTCCATGAAGATTTAATCTTTCCGTAAAGCGAAGTAAACTCGGCAGTTGCATTAGTTAAGCCTCCCCCTGGGTGCGGAGCTAACAGAATATGTTTATATCCTGGATTGGCCTGATCAATATCAATGCCGGCAACGTAGCGATAAAGCCATTCGCCAATAGCACCATAAGCATAATGATTAAAACTATTCATTCCAACATCCTGGAACGAACCATCAGGTTTCTGACCATCCCAACGCTCCCAGATTGTTGTTGCCCCCTGAGTTACAGGATATAACCATGAAGGATACTGTTTTCGGTTCAAAAGCATGAAAGCCAAATCATCATATCCTTGCGCTGAAAGTGTTTTGCAAAGAAGCGGAGTTCCTACAAAGCCAGTAGTTAAATGTCCCATCTTCTTCACATCTTCGGCCAAATAACTTGCAGCTTTTGGGATTAAATCTTCAGGAAGAAGATCGAAAGCCAATGCCAGCGAATAGGCAGTTTGTGTATGAGAAACCAAACGTCCGGCAGATGTTACAAATTCTTTCTGAAATGCCTTTTTAATGTCAGCAGATAGTTGAGCATATTTTTTTGCATCATCATCTTTCCCAATGATGGCAGCAATTTTAGCAAGCAATCCGCTTGAATAGGAATAATAGGCAGTTGCAATCAGATCTTTTTCAGTGGTCGCACCCGGATAATCCGAACGGGTACTGGCAAAGGCCAGCCAATCGCCAAAATGAGTATCGCCAGTCCATAGATTTTTCTCTCCAGCCCTGCTTTTCATGTACTCTACCCAAGCCTTCATGCTCGGGTACTGAACTTCCAGGATTCGTTTGTCTCCATAACTTAAATAAGTTGTCCAGGGAACAATAACCGATACATCAGCCCAGGCAGTTGAACCTCCGCCACCATTCAAAACGTCAGGAATTACGTGAGGAACCCGTCCAGTAGGCAACTGATCGATCGCAACATCGCGCATCCATTTGGTATAAAAAGGAGCTACATTAAAATTATAAGCTGCCGTCATACTGAAAACCTGAGCGTCACCAGTCCAACCTAAACGTTCATCACGTTGTGGACAATCTGTTGGTACATCAAGGAAATTGCCCTTTTGTCCCCATTGAATGTTGTGTTGTAACTGATTGATCAGTGGCTCAGAACACGTAAACGAACCAGTTGGAGTCATATCGGAATGGATGACTATGCCGGTAATCATGTCAAGTGAAGGCTTAACCGACTGCCCTTCGATTTTGACAAAGCGGAACCCATGGAATGTAAATGAAGGTTCATAAACTTCCTGTCCTTCGCCTTTCAGGGTATAATAATCAGTACACTTAGCTTTGCGCAGGTTATCGGTATAGAAATTACCTTCTTTATCCAGAACTTCAGCATACTTCAGTGTAATCAGATCGCCATTTTTGCCTTGAATTTTCAGACGAACCCAACCGACCATGTTTTGACCCATGTCGAAAACAGTTTCACCTTTGGGTGTAGTAATCAATTTAATAGCTTTTACTTCTTCAATCGCTTTTACCGGAACACCCTGAGGAGCTACAATTGCACTTTTGGGTTTCTCGACAACCAATACTTTTGTCCAGTTACTATCATTGAATCCAGTAGTTGACCATCCCGGCATTTCTTTGCGAGCATCATAGGTTTCACCGTTGTAGATATCCGATTTAATAATTGGACCATTAGCCGCTTTCCAGCTTCCATCCGTACCAACGATTTCACTTGTTCCGTCGGTATAGGTAAGCTGAAGCTGAGCTAAAAGGGCAATCTTACTTCCATAGTACCCATTTTTGCTACTCCACCCAATATTTCCACGGAACCAACCATCACCCACAACAGCTCCTATCGAATTCTTCGATTGAATCATCGAAGTCACATCGTAAGTTTGGTACTGAATTCGGTTTTTGTAACTAGTCCATCCCGGAGTGAACAAATCGGCACTCACTTTTTTCCCATTTAGGAACAGCTGATAAAGTCCCTGAGAAGTAACATATACACGAGCAGATTTCACGGTCTTAGCTGCCGTAAAATCTTTCCGAAAATACAGACATGGCTTTGAACCCTCTACATTCTGGCCAACTTCACTACCAATCCAGGAAGCTTTCCATGATTCAGATTCCAGAATTCCCATTTCCCAATATGCAGATTCGCTCCATGCGGTCACTTTCTTCTGGTTATCCCAAATTCGAACTTGCCAGTAAACCCGTTGCATCGATTTCAATGCAGATCCTTCATATACAACATTTACCGACTGTTGTGACTCCACTTTTCCCGAAGACCACAGCAATTTACCTTTTGAAGATTGATCAGTTACCTTAATCTCATATGCAGTTTGCATTACATCCTGCCCATCAGACTGAATTTGCCAACTCAGCCGAGGCTTCAGAACATCAATTCCAATGGGATTGGTATGATATTCACAGATTAGTTGTTTGACTTCATTCTTTGCTGATGCAGCATAGAAACTGCAAATCAGCAAAAATGAAAAGATTACTTTGATAATTCGTTTCATCATTTTAACAAGTTTGATTAGTTGTAATGGTTTTATTCCATGAAAAAGACTTCTTCCAAAGGAATAGATATGGGAGAATTATCCGGATTGGTCTTCATCACATCAGCCATAAAAGCCCACCATTTCTTTACAATTTCAGTTTGTCCCAGATCCTGAGAACCACCGTCCCCACTAACTTTTTGAAAAGCAAACAAGATGTTTGTTTCTTCATCCAGGAAAATAGAATACTCACTAACTCCCGAATCTTTCAATAATTTCTTTAGTTCCGGCCATATCTCGTTATGGCGCTTGCGATAAACTTCTTTTTGACCTTCATTGAGGTACATTTTAAAGGCTAGTCGTTGCATGAGTTTAGTTTTTAAGACATTAAATTAGGTATAATTAAAGAAGCAACCAGAATAAGCATTCCAAGAATCAAGACTGTAATTGTTTTTGATCCTGCACCTTTCCACTCTTTCAACACAATTCCCCAGACATTACTGAATGTTATATTCAAAGTCATCAGGATGCTCCACGAGAAAGCCATCATTACGCTACCTTCTGTCAGGTAACTCTTTCCTAATGCTAATCCGAAGAATTGAGAGTACCAAAGGATACCAGCCAAAGCACAAAACAGTACATTATTAATAAACACATTTTTAGGGACGCTGAAATAATCTTTCCCAGTTTTATTTTTTGAGTTCTGGTATAGACAATAAATGGCGTTTGTAAGAAATCCGCCAAGAGTAATCATCAGAATAGCAGGTAATCCTGCAAACAAAGGTTGAGACCCCAGACCAATAGCAGCTTCTTTGATTGGTTCGGCAGCTTCAATTCCAAGGCTAAAACAAGCACTCATTACTCCGGCTAACAAAGCAACCAACAAGCCTTTACCTAAAGCAAAATCTTTTACTGCTGCCTTTTTCTGTTCTTCAGTCATGTTTTGTGAACGCAAACTTCCGGCATATCCAATTACTGCAATCCCGGCAATTGCTATACATACTCCAACGAGCAAAACCAAGCCTCCACCAGTGAATAAATCTTTACCTTTCATAATAGCCGGAATAATTGTTCCAAAAGCAGAACAAGTTCCAAGGGCAATCGACTGCCCCAAAGCTACTCCCAAATAACGCATGCTTAATCCAAAAGTCAAGCCACCAATGCCCCAAAGAGCACCATAAAAAAGAGCAGTTAATGCAGCGCCATTCCCCGAAGAAAGTATTTCGACTAACGAATGACCTTCAGGAACAGCCAACAATGCTCCAAGGTATGGGAATAATAACCAGGCGAATATACCTTGTACCAGCCAAAAGCTTTCCCACGACCAGGTTTTTACCTTATTAATTGGCACATACGAACTCGATTGTCCGAAGCTACCGATTGCAATAATTAATAGTCCGATTATTGTATTCATGTAAGTTAGTTATAAGTTAGAAATTTAAAAGTGCAGAGTAACTAAAGTGCGGAGTGCCTGGAGTTAAACTCCGAACTTTAGGCACTCCGAACTTCAAAACTATTTAGCGTTTGCTGGTTACGTCTTTTTCGTATTGCTGAATATCAGTAATAAAATCTTCACCTACAGCTACATTGTTTTTCTGGCAGAACATATCCCAAACAGCATTCCATGGCAATGCTTTTCCTTCTTCCAGAAGTGCAAGTCTTTCAAAATATTTACCTTCAGCTTCGTATTTGCGTAAGATTGCAAGTGGCTCGAGTAATGCCTGCATGAAACATTTTTGAGTTGCACGGCTACCAATAACATAAGCACCAATACGGTTGATCGAAGCATCGAAGTAATCCAAACCAATGTTCACACGATCCAATGCGTTGCTACGAACAATTTCTTTAGCTAAATCCAAAGTGTCGTCGTTCATGATCGTAACGTGGTCAGAGTCCCAACGAATAGGACGACTTACATGCAACATAATTTCCGGAGTGAAAAGCAATAATGAAGAAATTTTGTCAGCAATGCTTTCTGTCAAATGGAAGTGACCAGTATCCAGAGTTACAATTTTATTGTTCTTTGCGCCATAACCTAAGTAGAAGTCATAAGAACCCACAGTATAACTTTCAGCACCGATACCGAATAATTTGGCTTCGATACAGTCTTTCATGTTATCGTATTTGATTGCAAAAATTTCGTCCAATGATTCTTTCAACAAACGACGATATTCCAAACGATTTACAGTTTGATCTTTAGAACCATCATGAATCCAAAGGTTCATAACGCAAGGAGATCCCTGGTATTTACCCATAGCTTCAGCGATAGCACGGCAACGTTTGGTATGCTCGATCCAGAATTTGCGAATTTCAGCATCGGGATTAGCCAATGTTAGTTCTCCTGATTTTGGATGAGAGAAAGATGTTGAATTAAAATCTAATTTAAATCCGTTTTCTTTGGCCCATTTCATCCAGCTTTCGAAATGTTTTGGTTCAATCTGGTCGCGATCGACAAATTGCCCTCCAAAATCGCCATAGATAGCATGAAGGTTCAAACGGTGAGACCCCGGGATCAACGAAGCTGCCTTGATAATATCAGCACGAAGTTCTTCGATGTTACGGGCTTTTCCAGGATAATTTCCAGTAGCCTGAATTCCTCCACTCAAAGTAGCGTTAGGATTCTCAAAACCAGTTACATCATCCGCTTGCCAGCAATGAAGTGACAACGAAATTTTCTGTAATTGATCCATAACGGTGTCAGTATTAACACCTAAAGCTGCATAACGTTCTTTAGCCAATTCGTAGGCACTCTGAACTGTTTGTTTTTTTACCATAATAGTTTATTGATTTAAATGTTTGTATGTTTATTATTGTTAGGTATTCTATTTATCAACTATGCTCAGAAATTTCTGATAGGGTTTTTCCCAACTAGCAGCGTCCTGTGGCTGGAAGGCATCCAATGTCACCGAATTGCCGATAACTTTACGCATCTCAGCCAGATCAGCAACACAGCCGGCTGCTTTAGCCTGAATCATGATATTACCAATAGCAGTAGCTTCTGAAGGCCCTGCCAATACTGGTATTCCAATAGCATTAGCGGTCCACTGGTTTAATAAAGGATTCTTTGATCCACCTCCAATAACATGAAGTTTTTCAATTGAGAATGGAGCCAGATTAATGAATTTTCCCAACACATATTTATATTTAAGCGACAAACTTTCGAAAATACAGCGAACATATTCCGAATGATTTGCAGGAGATTTTTGTCCGGTAGCCACACAGAAATCAGCAATCGCTTTGGTCATACATGCAGGATTTGCAAATGAAGCATGATCAGGATCAATCAATGATTGGAATGCAGGAGCTGATTCGGCCATTTTCACCAAGGTTTCGTAAGAATAACTAATGCCTTCTTTCTTCCATTCTTTCAGACATTGTTCGAGCAACCACATTCCGGTAATATTTTTCAGGAAACGAGTTGTTCCTTCAATACCGCCTTCGTTGGTAAAGTTCAGTGCAAAAGTTTCGTCGTTGATAATTGCATCCTTAACTTCAATACCCATTAACGACCAGGTTCCTGAACTAAGATATGCAAATCTTTCATTTTCAGCAGGAACAGCGGCAACTGCAGAAGCAGTATCATGTCCGGCAACAGCAACAACATTTATTTTTCCTAAGCCACTTTCTTCGGCCAAAGCATCGGTTAACGTTCCAACCAAATGACCAGGAGTCACAATATCACCTACGATAGACGGTGAAACCCCGGCAGCTTCAAGCAACTGAGCTTCGAATTGTTTGGTTCGTGGGTTTAATATCTGAGAAGTGGATGCAATTGTATATTCTACCACTTTATTCCCGGTAAGCAAATAAGACAATGCATCAGGCATAAACAACATTTCTGAAGCTGCTTCAAGAAGAGAATTATTGGCCTGTTTTAAAGCAAATAACTGGTACAGACTATTGAAGTTCATCACCTGGATTCCAGTAAGACCATATACTTTCTCGCGGGGAACAATGTTGAAATACTTTTCCGGCATTCCTTCGGTATGCGGATCGCGATAAGCATAAGGAGCACCGATAATGCTTCCATCTTTACCAATGAATGCAAAGTCAACCCCCCAGGTGTCGATACCAATCGAAGAGATTTGAACACCTTCTTTTTTAACCGCAGCTAATGCCGCTTTCAAATGTTCGAATAACGAATAAATATTCCAATGGAAGTGATTCCCAATTTGAAGTATTTGATTTGGGAAACGAGTTAGCTCTTTCATTTGAAGCTTACCATTGTCAATTGTTCCAAGAATAGAACGTCCACTTGTAGCACCAATATCGAATGCTAAGAACGATTTATTTTTCATTTGTTACCTAGTTTAGTTAAAATTTATCTTTTATGACTTTAATCTCTATTTTTGTAATTGTAAAAGTAAGTAGTATTTAATGCCAATCGATGTGCGAAATGATTCTTTATTTGCACAGAATGACACAAAAGAAGATGTTATAAAATAGGTTTGTTACGAGATCTGTCAATGAAAAATCAGGTTGCAGGTCGTACGATTTGTGGATTTGAAAATGTAGAGGAATGGTTAAATGGTCAAATGGTTAAAATGAGTAAACAACAATTTGACAATTCAATAATTTAGCCATTTTGGAATATGAAACTTTAAACTTTAAACCAGATTATGCCTAACGAATCGTTTGCAAAATATATTCATGCCGGGTCGCTGGATAAAGAATGGGGACTGTTCCTCACAGTCGCCGGATTTGCACAAATACCATCATCAATTGTTTATCCACCAAACACGCATCCCAGCGGATATTTCTTTACGTGGGAAAAAGGACGGATTTTACAAGAATATCAAATCAATTACATTACCGAAGGCTCCGGAATATTTGAAACAGTCAGCGATCAATTTCAGGTTGTTCCTGGTTCAATGCTGATTTTACGTCCTGGCATGTGGCACCGTTATAAACCCGATCCAAATACCGGATGGAACGAACATTACATTGGGTTCAACGGTGATTTTTGTTCTCACTTATTTAACGAAGGATTTTTTCAGCAGAGTAAACCAGTCTTGTATGTAGGATTTCAAGAAAGCTTACTGAAGCTGTTCCTGGAAGTTATCCAGTTGGTTAAAGAGGAAAAGACCGGTCATCAACAGGTTTGCGCGGCCAACACGATTCTGACACTCAGCAAAATTCTGTCGGTTGTCCGAAATCAGGAATTCGCCGGAAAAACCATTGAGCGAACCATCCGAAAAGCGTGTCTGTACTTTAGGGAAAACCTAAATACCAATGTGAATATTGAAAAACTGGCCGATGAACTAAACGTGGGTTATTCGTATTTCAGGCAAATGTTCCGGAAATATACCGGTATTTCGCCCACACAATACCATTTATCGCTCCGGATACAGAAAGCTAAAGACCTGCTGGTATCAACCGATCAGAGTTTCAAAGAGATTGCTATCGATCTTGGATTTGAATCGTATTTCTATTTTTCAAGAGTTTTCAAAGATAAAACCGGGAAAAGCCCTATGGAATTTAGAAAAGAGCATCGACAGACCTAAGGATAGTGCTATTTTGAACCTGAAGCCCCCTGAGGAAACGTTTTTTGCTTCATGAATATTTCTACAGAAGCTTCTCCGTTTATCCTGATTCTACCAGTTGACAGAATAATTTTCTTTGGAATATAAGACTCTTTATTAACCACAATACGATATTGTAATCCCTTATTTATTTCCAGATTAAATTGTCCGGAAGATTGAGATTGGCTATTTAATATGGTCACCTCATTTTCGTTAATAACCGATATCGTTGCATCCGAAAGAGTATTCCCGGTATCTATATCTTTGACGACACCGGTTACATGAATTGGCGTCCGCTTTATCTTCATAAAATAAATATCGTCATCACCCTTTCCCCCGTTTCGGTTCGAAACAAAGTACCCCTTCACTCCGGTAGAGTCAAGAGCCAATCCAAAATCATCTTTTGATGAATTGATCGGGAAGCCCAGATTTTTAACCTCTGTAAAAACAGACTCCCGTTCAATCGCGGAAAAAATGTCAAGTCCACCAATTCCGCCATGTCCATCACTGGCAAAATAAAGTACATCATCGTTGCTAATAAATGGGAATAGTTCATTGCCTTTTGTATTTATCTGAGACCCCAGATTGATGGGGCTTCCCCACTTCCCATTAGTGGAAACACAGTAATAGATATCCATCCCGCCAAAACCTCCGGGCATATCAGAAGCAAAAAAAAGAATTTTCCCGTTTCGTGAAATAGAAGGATGAACAACCGAATATTCATCACTATTGATGGACAAGCTTCCTTTTAAATTCCATTCGCCATTTTCCAGTTTACCTTCAAAAATCTGGAGATTAACAACCCCATTCTTACTCCGTAATATTTTATTCTTGACAATGTTGTTCCGTGTGAAATAAATGATTCCATTTTTCTCATCAATAGAAGCTGGGCCATCATGGAAAAGAGTTCTTAATTTCGGAGCAAAAGGATCGACCGATGACAAATCTCCATAGGGACTAATCAGGGCTGAATACATATCGAGATTCGGCATTTCATTTGCATGTTCATTCGCAATGGAATACTGAGCTCTTGCCGTTGACGAGAAAATAAGTCTGCCCTTGTAAAAGGTTGGTCCCATATCAGATCCTTTGGTATTGATTGATGTGTTGAAAACCTTATAATTTGCAGAATCTTTCATTAAGGACTGAACGTATTCCCAGGTTGATTCCTGAAGAACAATCCGGCTATCATCCGGTTTCAACAAAGAATACTGTTTCAACCACTTCTCGGCCAACAGATATTTTCCATTACTTCTTAATGCCTGGGCATAATTGAAAATATCCACAGGATCTTTCGTCTGACTGGTAATTATATGCTTTAGCCAACGTTCGTCAGCCTCGCTGTTTCCCATATTCCGATTGGCCTCAGCCAAACGCCGGACAACATATTGATTGGCGGTGTCACGTTGGTAACAATATTCATACAAATTAATAGCTTCCGAAAATTTATACTCGTCAAAGAAATTATCTGCAAGCTTGATCGAGAGCTTCTGACTATATACCTGAGCAGAAGACAAGCAAAGCAAGCCCACCACAAACAGTAATATTTTTGACGTTCCTGCCATTGGATTGAATATCTTTCGTTAGAAATATCGGGGAGTTCTTACTTTCTTACGACGAATACTAAAGTCATAAGAAACCATAATTTCATGAGTACCATTGTTAAAGGCTCCCAAATTGGATGTATTAAGATCATAAGAATAGCCAATCTTTAACTGATCAGTAATCTGATACTGGAACAAACCACCAAAAGAGTCTCCCAAACGGTACATTGCACCCAGCCAAAGCTTATCGTAAAACACGAATGTGCCATTCAGAGTCAATGAGATCGGTGCATTTTTTACGTATTGGGTCATGAATGATGGCTTGAACTTTACAATTCTACTTGCATCAAACACATATCCTGACATAAGGAAAATATGTATTTGTTCCTTACTTAAATTTTGAACCGCAACACTTTCTTTATTAATGGTATTCTCAAGAAGTTTTGGAACCGATAATCCAAAGTAGAACTTGTTGGTATAGTAAAATGCTCCAACCCCAACGTTTGGCAAGAAACTGCGATTAATATCCTTTGCAAATGTAGGATCGTCAGGATCAATAATTTCCAGAGAAGAAAGACCCGCCTCGTAGAAATTAACTCCACCTTTCAGCCCAAGAGCCAAAGTACGACGACTACCTAAATTCAGAGTATATGAATAATCGACGTACACTCCGGTTTGTTTAATTGGACCAACACAATCGCTAAGGAACGATAAGCCAAGTCCTGTATTTGAATTATTAACCGGCGAATGAATCGCAAAAGTTCTGGTTTCGGGAGCCCCTGATATATTGACCCACTGCTTGCGTGAAACAAGCATCATGCTTGGCAATCCTTTTGATCCGGCATAAGCAGGATTTAGAATCATCAGATTCTCCATATACTGTGTGTACAGTGGGTCTAGCTGTGCCATCGATACCAAAGAATAGAGCATAAGAATCACCACCAAACCAAATTTGGCAATATGAATTCTTATTCCTGTTACTTCGGCAATCTTTTTCAACTCAAACTAATTTATATATACAACTGTTCTACTCAAATTTAGAGTCTGTCCTCACTATGCGAAAAAAGCAGACAAAGGTACGCTGTTACATGGACTTAAATAGTTAATTTGCAAAGCATTGTACTCAAAATCTCACAAAATTAATATACCACAACTCTCCCATCGAGTTTTTTACATACATAAAACTACCCTTTTCAAATCCCTCTTGAAGGATGTCATAAACAGTCAGTCCCATAAAGACCTACCTGTCTATGTATATAGAACCATTAATATTCTCTTTTCCATTCAATTTCAAAATATAAAAGTAAGTTCCTGTTGGAACCGGGCCGGAACCAATACGCATACCTGCCTGAGCAGTTCCATCCCAGTATCCTGATTTACCAGGACCTTCTCCATAGTTTTTCGATCGATAAACAACATTACCCCATCTATTAAATATCTCGAGCTCAACTGTTTTATATTTTGATAACCCCTTAATTTCAAACTTATCGTTGATACCATCTCCATTCGGAGAGAAAGCTTCCGGTACAAATAATGGAATATCGTTAATCAGTACTAAAACTTTTGCATTATCGCAATTCTTGAAATAGTCACAAATAGCATATACAAATTCATCCGATCCTATATAAGAATCCTCCGGCAAATACATGATGAGCGAATCGGCTGCAACCTGAGCAATACCGTGTAATGGTGGAGTCACAATTGAAATACTGGCCGGATTAATTGCTTTCGCCGGACTATCATTTCGAACAACATTAATGTATATACTTTCGTTAACATTCGTTTTAACAGTATCATTAACCGCCTGAATGTATAATCCAACATTAACGGAATCTCGATTCATACATCCCAATGAATCCGTAACCTGCAAATAATACATTCCCAAACCACTTACCTGGGAAGTTGGTGTAGTTTTTCCATTCAAAATGACACCTTCTTTTGAAGTCCACAAATAGCTCAACCCAGCACCAATACTCTTACTTCCATCAAGCAAAATAGATGTATTCGGAGCTTCAACAAAAACATTTTTAGCAACAACTGCCTTTGGTGGTACTGCTACAACCATCAGGATTGAAGTTGTATCGGTTCGGTTCCAGCTGTCTGTAACCGTCAGTTTATATTTCGTTGTCTTCTTAGCAATACATACGGGTTTGGCACTCGTTGCATTATCCAAATAAATGGAAGGTGACCAACTGAAACTTAAATTATCGCCACTTGATTTACTTGCATCCAGAACTTTACCTTTAACATTACAATCGCCAACAATCATATATGGACGGTTTTGAATGCGGGCAATAGGTCCACGACTAATAACAGTATTCACCGTAGAAATATTATTGCTCATCTTCGGATCATAAGTTTGACTGCTTACCGTAGCCTCATTTTTCAATGTATCCGGAGCATTTGCTGAAACCTTACCCGAAATGTAAAGACTAAATTCTTTATTCGCATCTAATCCGGCCAAATCATAATAACCGGTCCAGCTGGTAGACAATAGGCTTCCAGCCAATTTATAAGTTGGATTTTCAATTGATTTCGGAACATAATCGCTGATCCGGATCACGTTTGATTTGGATGTTCCAAGGTTGGTTACCTTGATCTGATAGTCAACAGTTCCTCCTGGGATTGCAGTTGCGGATCCTGTTTTTTCAATCACTAGATCAGCAAAAACAGTAGGAAGATCTTTCACAACTACATACACTGTTGCCCGGTCGCATACGTTTAGCTGATCATCGCAAATCTCATAAATGAACTGGTCAGTGCCAACAAAACCGACAACCGGAGTATATTTGAAAACACCCTTATTGTTCGCAGAAACTTTCCCATGAGACGGAGGCGTTACTAAACTCATCGACACCCGTAATGTAGTCTTTGTACCGGAACCATTATCGGTAACGGAAGAAACAATCATTTTACTTTTTAGCGTAGAGGTCGATGTTGTTCCTGTATTTTGAGACTCATTCGTCTTTAATGTATTGTCCGAATTATTCACTACAATTACATATAAATCGTTGTTTAGAAGGTTACCCAAAACGGTATTCCCATAAGAGAAGTACAAATCATCGGCCGCAAATATTCGCATTTGATTCGTTTCATTCGGAATAGTAATCGTCACAATTGCATTGTCGCAAATACCAGAAACTTTTCCACAAATCTCATAAACAAAGTTATCACGTCCGGCGAATCCATCGTTTGGTGTATAAACAAAGCTTCCGTCGTCTTTCATTACAACAGTTCCATGCTCTGGTTTTTTCACCAATGTATGATTCAGTATTAAAGGTTCTCCAGAAGCAGAAATATCATTCGCCAATACATTTCCTTTAGCTACAGTATTGACACGAGTCTGCATTTCATCGTCATTAGCAACCGGAGGTATTTGCGTTATAAACTCCTCAATAACCGAAATAGTCACATTCACAGTATCGCAATCAGCCGGGGCTTCTGAAGTACAAACGGTGTAATAGAAGTTATCAACCCCCAAGAAATCCTTCTTTGGAGTATAAGTATAATCACCATTATTCCCCATGACTAATGTTCCGTTCACAGGTAACAAATATGCATTAACCGTTGAAACGACATCATAGAATCCGGCGTCGTTACTTAGGACATTCCCGGATATTGGTTTATTCTTAAAGGTAATATTCACATCGTTGGTCGCCAATCGCTCAAAAATAATTGAACTCGCCTGTCCGACACTTACAGTAAGAGTTTCCTGAGCACAAGCCGAAGGCTTTCCATCGTCACAGACTTCATAAGTAATTATATCAGTACCTACAAAACCTGCATTTGGAGTATATGTGTACCAACCGGTTGCGTCAATCACGATTGTTCCATTCGATGGTCCGGAGATTGGAGTTTTGTTCAGGATTAAATTGTCTCCATCAGGATCGCTGTCATTCGAAAGTAAATTTCTGGAAATAGACTTACCCATACTGGTTGTAACCCAATCGTTATTCAATGTCGGTTTGTTATTAGGAACCAAAGTGATATAAACAGTTGCCTTACTACATGCCGATGGATTTCCATTATCACAAACCTGATAAATAAAATGGTCAAATCCATTAACAATTCCTTCAACCGGAGTATATGTGAACTGCCCATTGGCAAAAATTGTAACCGTTCCTTTTGTTGGCAATACCAAAGGAGTTGCTGCATAAATAAGGGTATTCCCATCCGGATCTGAATCGTTCAATGCTAAACTTCCGGAAATACTTGTTCCTGTTGTGAAGAATGCATCATCGGCAGCAAAAGGCGGATTATTTGCATTGCCGCGCGCAATAACCTGAATGGAAACCGTTGCCCGCGAACACAAAGATGGATTCTGATCGTCACAAATCTCATATACAAACTGGTCAAGCCCGACAAACGTTGGTGACGATGTGTACGTAAATGTTCCATCCGAATTTTGAACCAATGTTCCATGACTAACACCTGTTGGAATTCTGCTAATATGAATTGGATTTGAATCTGAATCAAAATCATTGGATAAGACATTCAATACAATCGTTTTTCCAGATACCACAATAGCCTCGTCCTCGTTTGCTATTGGAGCTCTGTTCCCTGGAGTTTCACTATAAACTTCAATAGTTACGTTACCTTCACTACAAAGTGCAGGACTGGTTTTTTTCTCGCAAATCCGATAGGAGAAGTAATCTTCTCCAACAAAATTGGCATTTGGAGTATATACATACTCACCATTAGCCGAAATAACAACTTTCCCATTTGAAGGTGAAGAGGCCAATTGTGTGCTTAATGTAAATTCATCACCTTCCGGATCATAATCATTGGTAAGAACATTTCCCGAAACAGCTGCATTCTGCAAGGTATTATTTATATCATTCATTGCATATGGAGCCCTGTTTATTTCAGTCTTCTTTGTCAATTCAAATGAAACAACCGCACTGGCACAAAGAGATGGGATACCATCATCACATACCCGATAGGTAAATGAATCGTTCCCAACATAAGTAGGATCCGGAGTGTAATCAAAGGTACCGTCGACCCTAATTACAACGGCACCATGAGCAGGACCGGAAATAGGAGTTGTAGCATAAATCAACGCATTTCCATCCAAATCATTATCATTGGTATACATGCGTCCACCAATAACAGTTCCCTGATCTGCGGAATAAGCATCATTAACAGCTAATGGACTTTGGTTGTTGAAATTAATCGTAACCTTCGCCTGTGCACATTTAGGGAAGAACCCATTATCACAAACCTCATATACAAACGTGTCGGAACCGATAGCTGAAGAATTTGGCGTATATGTAAACGATCCATTCGGCAATATACTTACCGTACCCATTTTTGGTGCGGTTACCGGAGTTATTTTATAAGTCAGTTGGCCTCCTTCCGGATCTTTATCGTTCGTAGCAAGATTTCCGGAGAAAGCCGGACCACTGGTTGCAAACGTATCGTCAACCGCTAGTGGTGCTTTATTGGTGTCAACCGTTAATTCATTGGTGGTAATATCGGTCGATGAATTACCTGCACTATCGGTCACCGTAGCAACAACCTGATAAACAGCTTCTGATAGTTTATTTCCATCTGCAATCTGTAAACTCCAATTCACACCATTAAGTGAAAGTTTTCCATCTCCAACAGTATACGTAACTCCGTTGACCGTAACCGTTAGCGATTCTCCAGTTCCGATAACGGCAGTACCTCTTATTAGAGGTGTAGTATCATCGGTAACCTGACTAACAACAGTAGGTATAGCTGGAGGTATGGTATCAATAATTAATTCGTTTGAAGTTAGATCCAATGATGAGTTACCAGCAACATCGGTTAAGGTTGCGGTAACCGAATAAGTAGCACTTATCAGTTCTCTTCCGGAAGGAATCTGCAAACTCCAACTTGTTCCCGAAACTGCAAGATTTCCGTCACCCGAAGTATAAGTAACACCATTAACGGTCACCTTAAAAATTTCGCCGGAAGCAACCGTAACGGTACCTTTAATCAACGGGGTCGTATCGTTAGTAATTTGTGCAATTACTGTCGGTACCGCAGGTGCTATATTATCAATAGTCAATTCATTGTTGGTTGTATCCGTCGATGAATTTCCGGCAACATCGGTCACCGTTGCCGTT
>Ga0302286_10000337_pt1 | contig 38395 bp, 16 predicted proteins | sample III_Fen_E2_3_FD_198765 | JGI IMG/M metagenome (GOLD analysis project Ga0302286, IMG submission 198765) | Peat permafrost microbial communities from Stordalen Mire near Abisko, Sweden - III_Fen_E2_3 | ecosystem: Environmental > Terrestrial > Soil > Wetlands > Permafrost | place: Sweden: Abisko...
GAGGTACCGAAAAAATGTGTAGTTTTGTCCATAGTAGAATTATATTTTAGCGAATCAAATCTACTAAAAAGAGAAAGGAAGATGTGTATCTTCCTTCTCTTTATTTTTTATCGGACAACAGTGATTTCAAATATTTCCTGTAACTAAATATTAAACATTATAATGCAATTTTTGTAATGTTTTTTAAAATAGATATTTTTGCTTTCGAGTTAGAAAACAAAACTTACCTTTCTCAGACAATTGATTTACAATTTGAGTAAAAAAATGTTGATAGGTTTAGATTAGATATCCTTTAAAAACAGATAAATAAGATAAAAAATCATGAACAAATTCACGCCACTTTTTTTAATATTAATTATCACAGTATACTCATCTTGTACTACACCATATCAATATACTACAAGCGATCTCTATACTCCTCTTAACAAAGAAAAAAATGAGTTATATATTTCTGGTGGGGTTTCAATTTTAAGACCTGGATTTGAGTTTACACCAGCACTCAATCTACAATCAGGATATAGTTTATCAAATCACTTTAGTATTTTCGGAACAGGAAACTTTTATTTTATGGCTTTTTCAAAAAATGATGTTAATGATGAGTATAAATCTCATAATGGAAATTTATGTTTAGGTGAATATAACTTGGGATTTAGTTTTTTCAATCATTCTAAAAATCATAGCTTTGAGGTTATATGTGCAGGAGGTTGGGGTAAAGGATTTTTCAATTACTATACTAGTATTAAAGATGATATAACTAATAATTATTATTACCATTTTGTCATGAATGAACAAAAAGCAAATTTTTATATTCAACCTGATTATAGTTTAAGTTTAAGTAAAGGGATTGAAATCGGTTTATTTTCCAGATTTCTTTTTAGTCGATATTATGATATAGTTTGTTCTTATAGTCACCTTCGAGGAGATACAAGTATTATTAAAGAAAATGAATATTACAGAAACAAAAAAACAGCTAATTTCTATTTTATCGAACCAGGAATATTATGCCGTTTGAAAATTAAGAACATAAAACTTCAATTTTCATACTCTTACATACAAAAACTAAATTCCGAATTGGTTACACATGAAAAAGAGAAATTGAGAGTAAGTTTAAGCCTTGATCCTTTAACGTTTTTTAAGAAAAAAGAATAATCCAACAAATTAATACAAATGGGACTTATCATTATTAACTCTTGCCAATAGTTTATTAAACAACTCCCCCCCATCAAAACCCCACTTACGAGCATTTTTACCTAACCAGTTAGCCCAAACACCTAACTAATTAGCATTTTCACCTAATCAGTTAGCTGTTTCACCTAACTCGTTAGCATTTTTTGATAACTAGTTAGGTAAATTAACTAATCAGTTAGGTGATTTTGATAACTAGTTAGGTAAAAGAACTAACTAGTTAGGTAAAAATGGTAACTAGTTAGGTTTTTGAGTACGGGGGGGTACCTCGGGAGTACCCCCCCCGGGGTAATTACCCCCCCCCTTTTCGTATTTCAAATTTTAATTTTCAAAAAAAAATACAATAAAAAAGCCCACATTGAAAATCAGATTTTCATGTGGGCATTTTCAGTTATTGCGTTATGAAATTTAATAAGTCAACGTACCTGATGAGCTAGCGTTCATAAAATAACCCTTGCCCGGTTCAAAGTTCGTGATCGAATTAAGCGTTCCTGATGACATCCAAAAGCCATCAAAATTTTTTATAGATTGTAAAGGTGAAGTTCCCACCTTTGTCGTAATATTTTGCAAAAATGATACTGGATTTCCAATTAAGTTCCAACCCGCTTTAAGCGTTTCGTCAAAAGGAAGTGGAATAACCGGTCCTAGTACATGTATGATAGCAGGTGTTTTCATACGTACTAAATATGCAGATCCATCGCTTAAAGTTTTAAGCGAATTTAAATTGCTACTTTGTCCTTTTTTCCAGAAAGCATCAAAGGTTTTCACTTCGTCGATGTTGGTACTATCTGCTTTAAAAACTGAATCGATGCTTTTGTTCGTTGGTGAAACATACAGAGAAATTAAATTCCAACCTTTCAAAAGTGAAAGAGTTTGATTCATTTGAATACTTTTATTTTTTAAACTAATAGCATATAAATATCCATACAAAGCTGTTTTACAACGCATGGTTTGTTGTGGAGTAAATTCGTTTGCAGCATAAACATAACGAGTATTAAAATACTCTTCGCCATAAGGCCAATTTGCATGAGCCGGATAGCTTTTATTGGTCATCCACGATGGATTTCCCATTGCCATTGTTCCACCCCAATCGCTCACGTTCATATAAGGAGTATGCCCTGGATGTACGCCCGGTGTACCATCGCTCCAACCCGATGTGTAAGCATTTTCGACACTGCGTTTTGTAGCCAAACTAGTGGTTGCAGTAGTCATTTGAATCATATTTAATGGATTTCGACCAAGTGTCCAATCAGCTTCAAGTACTAGTGCATTTTCAAACAGATCTTTATCGGCACCAGCAGCAGAAACGGCATGAGCTATAATGGTTCGTTGGGTACACATTTCGGTAACAAACCAACCTTGTGTATTATCGCTCGAACGACGCGATGGACGCGATAGAGAATAATTTGCTTCCATGTTTTTTGCTTCGTTAATAATCGAAGCTTTCATATTACTAAACAATGTTGGATAGTTAACCGTTCGTTTCGTTAATAAATAAGCCGCAACAGCATAGAGTTGGTTTTGATTTCCACTTTTCACAGTAGATGTTGTTGATGTACAAGAACTCAATGCATTGATATCTGCTTCATACGAACTTGTTCCAGTTACATTATATAAAAAAGCAGCTGCCATTAATTTAAAATCTTTACCTGTCATATCGCCAGCCCCCACTCCTTGTGTGTTTGTTAACATCTGATCGGCAGTTGAAAGAGATTTTGCATAAGTGTAAGCAGCTATCGCACTATCGCGATAAAGGTTAGTTAAAGATGTATTACCTGCAATTTGAAAACAATTCGAAAGCATTGCAGCATTAGCAGCATTAGCCCAAGCAGCTACACCAGTTATTCCAGCTTGAAAAAATTCGTGTGTTGTTCCATCGGGATTATTTATTCCGTGACTATATCCTTTTCCATCACGCAAACGGAGCCAAAAATCTACTTCGTATCGTGCTTCATCAATAATATCGGGAATGCCATTTCCACTTTCGGGAATACCAAGATTATCGTCGCCAATAGCTCCATTAGTTAAGAAATAAGGAAGTAACATATCGTATATTATCGACACATGTCCTAAATGTCTATCCAAGTCCATTGCATCACGATGTCCGCCATAAGCATTAGGATTAGTTGGGTTTCCAGCTTTTTTGTAAGCTGCCCAAGGTTGTTTCAAATCCCATTTATCACCACCGCCTAGCGCAGCCCAACCAGTATGATAAGGTTGCATAGTCGTAATCGAAACTTTACAGTCGCTAGGGTCAGCTACAGGCATCCACGTTGGTTGAAGAGCTACAGGATTCATACTTGCTTTTGGTGTTCCCAATCGCATATAAGTAAACCCAATAGTCGAAATTTTAAACGGATCTAAATAGGTATCGGAACTGATTTTAAAATCTTGGCTACAACCAATTCCAACAACAACAATTCTATAGGTACCAGGTGTCGTATATCCAGTAAAATCGGCTTTCCACACATTGCTGTTAATCATGGTAAAATTGTTTGTGGTTTCGGTTGCTTTTGCTTTCCATAAAGCAAGGGTTCCAACTTTTTGACTTACGGCAGTTCCAACATTATAAATCAAAACATCGTTACCAACAAAGCTTGAATAATCGCGAGCACCACCATCGCCCATCCATTCGTAAACATCGGCGGCCTTTATTGATGCTGAATTTGCATAACCAACCAAGTTTACCTTTACAGCTTCGGTTTTACATGTATAAACATCGTAGGTAAATGTTTTTGTATTGACATCGGAATTTAAACCGGCATTTATTTCAATAGTATAGGTTTTTCCTTGAACCATCGATTTTGGTAGTTTCAGATAAATGCTATGGTCATACGCCCAATCGTAATTAAAATCGTTGGTTGTTGTATTCCATGCCTCTTGCGACATTCCATTAAGCTTCGATTTACGATAAACTGAAGTAGGTGAAACACCAGCGGTTCCATAATTAGCATCGTCGATCGATTTTATTTTCCAGTTTGAAACCGTTGCAACGTTTGTTGTATTTAAAGCAGTTCCATATGTTACCAACTGATTGTCGGTTGCATTGCTTCCTGTATTTGAATATGCATACGATGCTGTTGTATTTTCGGTATATGTTACTTCGCCATCTTTGAAAAACAACATTACATAATCTTTATCTACAACTTTTACCTCAACAAGTTTTGAAGCAAACGAATTAATAAAAAGCAATTGGAATAAAGCAAACAAAAGTATTTTAACCGAGAAGTATTTCATATAACCAAACAAACATTTTACAACATTCAACATAGCAAATATAGACCTTAGTATATGCGGTTTGTGGTATTAAATATTTCATTTTGTTGTGAATTTTACATCATTTACAATGGAGATAGATGTATACTATTATTGATTATCAGAAAGATAACACAGTTACATTAAAAACAGAATTTGTATAAATAATAGGCAATAAAAAAACTGACAAGGATAATTTACCTTGTCAGTTTTTACAGGCACAGCCTTTTTTGATATGTTCGATTATGGTAGAATAATAACAGAACTTGGGTCAAATAATCAATTAATTTCTAAGGCAACGAACTGAAAAACCACTAAGCTTGTAATAGTTGAGGTAACCCAAAAGGGAAACACTACAACTCAAGCCCCTGTAGTAGGCATCTGACGTCGAATACTCAACTGAACACCACAAGGTACCGTAGCTACCAATACTGGAGAACTTTCCATCATAGTTACGATAGCCACCCGGAAGGGCAGTAAAACCGCTTGTATTGGTAGCTCCTACGTTTGGAATAGTCCAATGTGTTATACCTGTTTCTTTTAATGCTCCACCCGAAATGGCGTCTCCTCCCAAGGTTGTTGATAAGGTTGTCCATTCAACATCGCTAGGGATATGCCAGCCTGTGGGGCAAAGTTTAGTTGTATTTACTGCATACCAGTTGTAGAGCTTACCATAGATAGTGGTGTTTGCTGGGGTATTATCATAATCACACTGAGCTCCTGTAATTAAAGTAGCCCAAGCAGTAGCATCGGTAATATTTGGTATTTGGGTACCATCGTTGTAGGTCGTGGTTTTTAAATTCGATGCCATCCATATTTGGTTGCCTATTTTTACAGCATTATAGTGTGTACCTTCAATATCGGTAATTCCTATGGTAGCCTGCAAATCTAGAATTTGATCTTTTAGGTCATCAACATATGCTTTTGTTACTGCATCAGTAGCATTTACTGGAGTGGAAACGGTGGTAGTACCTGTAAAAGTTTTATTCCCTGTAACTGTTTGGTTGCCGGTAGTGGAAACAGCATCGGTTATTCCATAACCTGCTATGGTTGTAGCCTTATCTGCTTTTAGGATTAAAGCAATTTGTGTTGCTGCACTTACGGGTTTACTAACATCGGAAGTATTATCTACATTTGCCAAATCAATATCACTTTTAGTTAATGTTATAGATCCACCAATTTGGCTAACACCGTTTACAGAGGTTGTTAAACCTGCAGCTCCTTGTGGACCAGTAACTCCAGCAATACCTTGGATACCTTGGTCTCCTTTTTCACCTTTAGCTCCTGTAACACCTTGAATGCCTTGGTCTCCCTTTTCGCCTTTATCTCCTGTAGATCCAGTTGCTCCAGCAATTCCTTGGATTCCTTGTGCTCCTGTTTCTCCTTTAGCTCCTGCAACACCCTGAATGCCTTGGTCTCCCTTTTCGCCTTTATCTCCTGTAGATCCAGTTGCTCCAGCAATTCCTTGGATTCCTTGTGCTCCTGTTTCTCCTTTAGCTCCTGCAACACCCTGAATGCCTTGGTCTCCCTTTTCGCCTTTATCTCCTGTAGATCCAGTTGCTCCAGCAATTCCTTGGATTCCTTGTGCTCCTGTTTCTCCTTTAGCTCCTGCAACACCCTGAATGCCTTGGTCTCCCTTTTCGCCTTTATCTCCTGTAGATCCAGTTGCTCCAGCAATTCCTTGGATTCCTTGTGTTCCTGTTTCTCCTTTAGCTCCTGCAACACCCTGAATGCCTTGGTCTCCCTTTTCGCCTTTATTGCTAACAAGAAAAGCAGCCATATTTCCTATATTACCAGCTTCTAACCATAATTGATATGCTGATTTACCATCTGCACCTGTTATGCCTTGTGATCCAGTTTCGCCTTTAGGACCTTGAATTCCTTGTATTCCTTGATCTCCCTTTTCACCTTTATTGCCAACAAGAAAAGCAGCCATATCGCCTGAATTACCAGCTTCTAACCATAATTGATATGCGGATTTACCATCTGCTCCTGTTATGCCTTGTGATCCAGTTTCGCCCTTTGGACCTTGCTCACCTTTAACTCCTTGTTCGCCCTTGTCGCCCTTGGGACCTGCAACGCTATTACCAGCTGTTTTAGCATACAATGCATATGGAACACTAAGCAATTGACTTACACCACTTATGGTATAATTTATTCCTCCTGTTGGATCGGTTTCAGTTTTAATAAAATAGCTACCAGTACTCCAATCGATAGTACTGAAACCAGCACCACCTCCAATTTCAATGCTTACTAATCCGTTTGCATTGGTGGTTGGGGTTTGCGTTTCGCTATATACTTCGGTACCTGTTGCCGATCCTTGTAAAATAGTGATTTGCATTCCAACTTTCTGGTTGACTACAAGCTGATTGCTACTGTTGCGAACAACTGCTTGATAACTCATTTTTTGTGGTGATTGACCAAAGGCTAATGTGCTAATTAGTAAATTTGCTAAAATGCTAATTATAGCGATGTGTAATTTTGTGAAATATGTTCTCATAGTATTTATTGTTTAATGATTTTGAAGGTTTTAAGGTCTTTTTTTGCATTATCGTGAGACCTTGCAGGCAAGGTCTGTACTATTGAAACGAAATAGATTCCTACGGGCAAATGTTCCATAGGAATAATAGTTCGATTATCGGTTATGGCTTGTTGGTTTAGTTGTTTGCCGTTGATGTCGGTAAGGGTATATTGTAGAGTCGCAATATTTTGCGTCTCATTTGATTTCGTTGCAATTGTTTGAGATGCAATATTTTGCGTCTCTACCGATGATCCATCGATTTTTAAAACAACATTTTCGGTTGTTGGATTGGGATATGCCGTGTAACTAAGGTCAAACCCTAGTTCTTCGATTCCCGAAATAATAGAAATTTCGTAGGGTTGTTGAACTCCCTGCGAAACCGTGCCTCCAGCTCCACTATTTGTTGTGTAAACGACTTGCCCAACGCTGTAACTAGCCGAGCCTCCACTTCCCGATGCATTACCACCAGTAGCAGTAATAGCTTCTTGTGCCTTGACACTTGTTAGCCCGAAGGCCAGCATGAATAAGACACTAAATGATTGTTTTTTGAATTGCATGTTGCTTTAATTTTGAGATGCAAAAATAATATAATTTTGATAGATAACAAATGTTTATTTATTATCTTAATGCAAAATTGATGGATAGAATAATGAGTGTTTGTCAGCAGTAGAACAGAGCTGATAAAGAATTGTGCTGAAATAGAATTTTATGGAATAGAATCAAGAATATTTATTCTTCTTCAATATTCTTCCTCAAATATTCGGTTGGTGAACAATCGTATTGTTCTTTAAAGCATTTGCTAAAATAGCGAGGATCGGTAAAACCAACTTTAAAACAAATATCGGCAATGCTATATTTGCCCGTTACCAATAATTCCTCAGCTTTTTTAAGCCTTGTTGTGCGAATAACATCTATGGGTGTTAAACCCGTAAGTGCTTTAATTTTTCTATAAAACTGAATTTTACTATAGTTTGAAAGAATACCTAATTGTTCAACACTTAAGGACTCGTCGTCAATGTGTTCATGAATGAATGCGATGGTTTTTTCGAGCAATTCATCATCGTGCGATTTTGGTAAATGCTGTTCGTTTGTTGGCTGAAAGTTAGTTTGCTTTAAGATGTGAAACAACTTTGTTTGTTCCGAATTTGTACGAATAAGCTCATCGTTAATTTCTTTTAATTTATTTGTTTGAACCTGAAGTTCTTCTTTTTGATTATGTATTTTTTGCGTACGTTCAATTACCTTTTGTTCAAGAATGAAAGCTTGCCTTTGCATTTTATATATTCGACGACGAATTGCAGAACCAATATACACAAGAACCAATATACTAATCAAAGAAATAAACCACCAAGTTTTCCAAAATGGAGGTGAAATAAAAATGGTAAAACTAATTATCTCAGCTTCATTTTTCTTACCATTTATGTATGCTTTAATTTTTACGATATACTTCCCATCAGATAAATTAGCTAAATAGATACTATGCTTATTCTTTAGGTCAATCCAATGGTTTGTAGAACCTTTTGATACCGAATATTCGTAATTAATATGCGATGAATAAGCAAATTGTAAAGCAGCAAACTCCAACGATATATTATTCTGATCATAAGTCAAATGGAATCGTGCATTATTAACGACATCGACAAGGATTGTGTCATTTATTTTACAACTGAGAACTTTGAAATTCAAATCAATTTTTCGTTGCTTAATACTATCGGGATTAAAAAACATTAAGCCATTTAAACCTCCAAAAACCATTGTACTATCTTGCAAAAATCCAACATAATTACACGTTGGATTTGCCGTATAAATGCCATCGCATTTAGTATAGTTTTGAATTGATAATGTAGATGAATCAATTTTAGAAACACCTTCGATTGTTGTTATCCATGTATTTGAACCATTACAACAAACGTTTAAAATATTTGAAGACAAAAGTCCGTCATTCGATGAAATATTTCGAATTGTGTTTGTTTTTGGATTTACAATGCTTAAACCATTAATAGTACCTATCCAATATTGATTATTCTTATCAATCGATAATGATGTAACAACACTATTCTTAATATTTCGATTAGGAATCAAAGTGTAATATCTGTCAATCAATTGCATTTTTTCATCAAACACATACACACCTTCACCTAAACTGGTAACAATAATATGTCCAACGCTATCTTTTTGAATAGTGCTGATATACATATTTAATGGTAGATATTTTCCTTGATACAGAACACTGTCGATAGCTGTTGTTGTCTTTGTTGATAGGCTATAATATAATAAACCCTGCCCTAATGTTGCAACAAGAATTGAATCGGACGAATAACGATAAACACTATAAACATTTTCGATTGGCTGATCATTTTTTGTCAGTGGCACATAAGCAAATCGCTTTTTCTTAAGGTCGAAATTCGATAATCCACCTCCATAGCTAGCAATCCATAGCATATTCCAGTTATCTTTAACCAAACGAATAATTTTATTACTTTTTATAGCTGGCGATTCAATGTTTTTAATGGTATAGTCAGTCAAATTTATTGAGCACAAACCACCACCATCGGTACCTATATAAGCGGTATTTTCGTCGGTTTGAAGAAAGCAATTTATGGTGTTCGAATGTAAAGCTGATGTTTGAACGGTAAGATATTTTTGGTAGAACTTTTCTTTTAAATGAAATAAAGCTAAACCATTTGCTAAAAGACCAGTCCAAATACTACCATTGTTATCGACATATAAAGCATGAAGTGAATTATCTTTTAAATTGGGTGTATTACTATTGGTATAATGGTGTTTTATCTGACCATTTTTCCCAATAATATATAAACCGTTGGAATTGGTAGCAACATATAACTGAGCTAATTTGTCATAACATAAATCGTCAATTTCAATATTTAACTCATTTGCTATTTGTGTAAAAGCTCGAACAATTGCTTTTGTTTTTTCATTAACAGTAAATATTCCCTTATTAGTTAAGATTAATAGAGTTCCATTAGGAGATAATCGCATTTTATTTATTCGAACTTCGGACAATGATTTATCGAAATGGAAATACGAAACTTTTGATTTATAACGCAACATCACATAATTAAGTGAAGAGAACCAAAGCTTTCCTTTATTGTCATCTTTTACATCAAAAAAATGAGTTGAATAAAGAGGCTTTAACGGAATAGCGACTATTGAATATGTATTACGTCGACTACTGTAAACACATTTATACAGATTATTATTATTCATAGCAATACAATACACCGTATCACCTTTTCCACAGTTAAGTTTATCAACTACTGTTGATTCGTCCAAACCTTTACTTTTATCTTTAAGTAATTCGAACGAATCTTTTGTTTTATTATGGAAATATAAACCTTCGCGAGTTCCTACAAATAAACAGGCATTTTTACTTTCGCAAATTGAGGTTATTACATTACTAGTAAAGTTTCTATTACTTCCTTGGTTTCCTTTATATTGTTCGAATGAATATCCATCGTATTTCACCAAGCCGTTTTGAGTTCCAAACCACATTAAGCCAGCTCTATCTTGCATTATACACGATAGGCTTCCAGCTGACAAACCATTCGACGCATCATAACGAACGAGCTCATAATCATCGATTTGACAAAGGAGTTGAAGTGGTAAAAATAACAGAAGAAATAAGAACTTTGCCATATAAAGAGCCTGAAAAACTATTGTTTCAAAGCTAATTATAAATTGAATACAAAAGGGATTCGCAGAAAAAATAAATCTATGAAATTTTAATAGCTATTTGAAAAATAAGCATCAAAACGGTTTGTACTTGTTTCAATAAATAATAAACTAGAGTTAATACTGCAGTAGTAGTCATAAAAATAATATAGGTATTTTTCTTAATAAACAATTGAGATAATTTAGTGTTAAGCATAAAAAAGTACTTCGATAATTATTGTATAAATCCCTTTCATAATGAAATTTTAAAATTGAGTAGTCCTTTTTAAAGGATTGATATTTACTACTTCGTAAATATTTAATACGTTGTTTTTATTTCATAAAATACCCTTTTCCTGGTTCTAAGTTCGAAATACTATTTAACGTTCCAGTAGAAAACCAAAATCCATCGAAGTTTTTCACCTTTGTAATAGTACTTGCATTTAACAAGCTTGCCAATGTTGTAGCTGGTTGAAAAGGACAACCAACTAAATGCCAACCATTTTGAGTTGTTGTAGTTAAACTAGCTTTCGAAGAAGTACCTTTAACAGTAAGCGTTCCACCAACATTCATATTTACTAAATAAGCTTGTCCCGATGTAATTGTTTGTAATCCATTAAATGCAGGTATTTGAAATTTATTCCAAAATGCATCGGCAGTTTTTATTTCTTGTACATCGAGATTTGCAAAAAGACTTGCAATACTGCTATCGCTAGGTGTTATATTGGTTGAAATAAGATTCCAACCTGCCTGAAGTGCAATATTTTGTGTTAATGTACTTGAACCACCACATTTAGCATTGTTTGGATCTAGAACAGCAGTTACTGGAGTACGTGAACAAACATTTCCAGCAGTGAATTTTAAATCGTAGAAATAACCGTACCAACCATTGCCAGCAGACCAGGCAACATTATAGGTAAAGGTTAAATAATCGGGATATACATATGGAAATGCTGGTGCACCACCTGTAGCTTCAAATCCAATAGTAGCTGTTGTTCCTAAAGCATCAAGCACATACGTTCCAGGAGCAACCACAAAACCAAGATTGATTGTTTGCTTACCAGTGCCTGTAACAGTTACGGTTTTTGTATGAACGGTTGTAGCTCCTTGTTTTAAATTTATTGTTACACTATTTCCAGCACTTACATATACTGCTACACTATTTAATGTTAATGTTTTAGCAATTATAATTTGGTTAATTTTTCCAGCATCAGAAAAATCGGCAGCAGCTGCCCCACCCCAAATTGTTCCAGCACCAACAGTTGTTTTTCCTAAAGATGCACTTGCACCTGTTGGATCTTAAACATAATAGGTTTTAGTACCAGTAATTGTAGGTGTATATGTTACCGAAGCAGCACTTAAAGCAGTTCCACCTGTTGCTCCATCAAACCAGCTATATGCACCGCCTTCAACTGTCGATAACGTAACAGCTCCTGCGGTACAAGTAGTATCGGAAATGGTATTTAATAATTTTGAAGAAACAACTATTGCATCGGAAACTGAGGTACAACTAGCAGCACTAACGGTTACAGAATATGTTCCAGCTTTAAAAGCAGAAATTGTTTGCGAAGTAGCTCCAGTATTCCATTTGAATGTAGCTGCCGAACCATTTCCACTTCCAGCATCAAGTGTATACATTGCAGGATTACATAATTCTTTATCGGCTCCAAGATTTACAGCTAAAGTTCCATTTATAACAACATCGTCCAATGATTTACATCCTAATGAATCAACTTCTATGCGATATGTTCCAGCTTGTGTTGCTGTAAAGGCCAAACCTGTTTGATTTGGAATTACAACATTATCTTTATACCATGTAAATGTTTTATTGGTAGTGATTTGTAATACAGCAGTTAATGCAACACTTGTTTTACCACAAATACCTTGATCGGCACCTAAACTTGGTTTAGTACATTTAGGAACAACAGTTTCAACCAAATCGGCATGAGTTAAAGTTTCATAAAAAATATTCCAATCGCACTTAGAAATAGCATTTCCTTGAGCTGGATTTTTTCGAATAACGGCAAGTTCTTGAACGGTATAAGGCAAATAAATTCCCATTCTATTATGATAATGATTATAAGCAAATTCAAAAACATCATAAACATCTGCTGGATTTCCTCCAGTTGAAGATAATGGAATATTGTTAGTACAAGTTCCTTGCATATTATTTGAAACTAATTGATGAGCCATAAGTTCAACAGCTGCAATATATCGAACTCTATTTTGTTCATATAAATCGACACCTTGATGCCAAGCTACTTCAGCAATATGTATAGCCGATGATAATGCAAACTGAGCATGATGATCGTTATCGCGACAAGTTTCTTGTGTTAAGCCATCAACAACTAAAGTAGGAGCAAACCATGAACCAGGATAAGCATTTCCACCATAATTTCTCGATGCTGGAGCATCTGATGTAAGATAAAAATAAGCTGGATTTCGAAGATTCAATCGAGTGATTGATAGATTAAATTCAGTTTCGTCTTCACAGAAAACAGAAAGTGCAATCAGTGCTTCAATTTGCACTAAATCATTATTGGCATTCCAAGTACTCATTTGCTTTAGTGCAGGATAAAATTTAGTTCTAAACATATTTCGAACTATAGCTATATCAGCTGGATCCCATCCCGAATATCCCAACATAATATCGGCAGCAGGCCCCATCATTGAACCTATCCAACCACAGTTTAACTGCGATTGATTACCTTGACCGACAGCTGGTAAAGCATAACCATTAAATGTTTTTCCCCATACATTTAAAACTTGTATTGCAGTATTCGCATACGTTACATTTCCAGTATAATACCATGCTAGAGCACATGCATAAGCTTTACGAGCATCATCTCTTTGAGCATTTTCAGCACCATCTTGAGGAGAGACTGTTTTTGCATATGCACCAGCAAAACCAGTTGCAAGCAATTGGTTAAATGCCCCCAACCATGGTTCAGCTTTCGCTGCAATTTTATCTTTTACAAAATCGAGTTCGGCTTTACTACTAAATGCACCTGGATGGTTAAAGGTCATTTGTGCTGAAGCACTATAGACTCCGACAAATAATAGTACTCCAATAATCGTAAAGAACACAAGATTTATAACAACTTTTTTCATAAATATGCTTTTAATATTGTAAAAAAATTAGGTATAATGATTTTATAGATAGAACTGATATTGAAACAAAAAGAAAAATTACCGTATAAGTCACTATAAAATTCATTATCAAAATTAGGTTCAAAACACAATTTCATTGTCGACTTAAGAAACCTATGGGTGTTAAGAATGATACTTCGAAAGAGATAAAAGAAACATCATTATAGCAAAAAAGAAACATTTCAAATATTTACAGCAAAAACAGTAATATACTGATTTTAAAAGCTCTAAATTTGAGAATAATAGGTAAGGCAGATCATTATTTAGGTATTTATTAAATGGAGATTGGTGATGAGAAAAAGTATATTTTGGCTATGTATTTACTGTTTTATATCGCTTGATTCTTTTACTCAAGAACGTTTTTTCAATGTTCTAAAAAAGGAAGATTATTCATCTATTGATGGATTAGTAAATAGCATTTTTAGAGATAGCGATGGTTATCTTTGGATAGGATATTCGGGTGTATTGGTTCGTTATGATGGAAGCACCTTCAAAAATTTCAGTAATAACAAATCAGATAGCACCACTCTTTCCCAAACCGACATCGAATCGATATATGAAGATAAACAAGGTCGTTTATGGTTTTGCTCAAAAGATGGATTAAACCTTTATAACAAAGAAACGCAATCGTTCAAACGTATTTATCCTTATAAAAACGAAAAGAGTATTAAAAACCGAATAAAAGATATTTGTCAGTTAAATGACAGTATCTATTTCATTGCCAGCTATGGCGGTGGTTTATGCCGATACAATAGAATAACTGACTCTTTTTCCTATTTCACCCATAGTAATTCGCCAACTTCAATCCCCAGTAATATTATCAATACCGTTTTCATCGATAGTAAAAAGCAATTATGGGTTGGCACCGAAGCTGGTGGTTTATCGCGTTTCGATTTTAAAACGAATACATTTAAAAATTACCTTCCATACAGCAATAATATTCACTTTTTAAGCGACAATACGGTAAGCTCGATTGTTGAAGATAAACGAGGTATTTTTTGGATTGGAACATGGCATGGAGGAATGAATAGTTTTGATCCCAAAACCGAACAATTTAACTCTTTTGCAAATCTTTTCCCTTCAAAAACAATTAGAACAATTATCAAAGGCTCGGGCGACGAACTTTGGTTAGCAACCTATAAAGGTATAGTTCGATTTAATTCTCTAAATCACCAATTTACACTTTTTTTACACGATCCTTTCGATCCTCAAAGCCTGCATTACGATGTAAACTGGTCGCTATGTTACGACCGCGAAAATATTTTATGGGTCGGATCATGGGGTAAAGGAGTTTGCTATTCTCCACAAACAAGTCAAGCTTTTACAACACCCGAAAAATGGAACGTTAAATATCGCGAGACACTGGTAAATGCTATGCAACTTGATGGGACAAAACTTTGGTTTGGTTCAGAAAACGCAGGAATATTTATTTGGGACTTTAAACAAAAAACAATTACCGATTTTGCATTTAATAAAGAATTAACGGGTCAAATAGTTTCGAGTTTAAAAAAAGACATGTTTGGTAATTTTTGGATTGGAACAAATGTTGGTCTTTATCAATTACATAATAACAAGTTATCGTTTGTATCGAAATCGCAAGGGAATAACATAAAATGCATAACTGATGATGGAAAAGGTGGTTATTACTCTGGTGGTTTCAATACAGGTTTAATCTATTTCAAACCATCGAGCATCGATAAAGATTTTGAGATAATAAAAGCCGACAAAAAGAATAAATTACCATCGAATATTATTTGGAATGTTTTTACCGACAATAAAAAAAGAATTTGGGTGCTTACTTCACAAGGAGTTGGACTGTGGAGTGATAAAAATAAAAAATTCACATTACTCCTTAACGATGAAAACAGTTTTGCTATAAACCAAGATCAAGACAATAAAATATGGTGCGGTAACTGTTTGGGACAACTCTTTTATTTTGACGAAAAACTACAAAAGATAATATTATTCCACACATTTAAAAAAGAAGCTTACCACATAACATCTATTCATTTTTCCGATAAATATATTTGGATTACTACCTTAAACGGGCTTATAAGACTCGATAAACAAACAAAACAATCAAGACAGTTTTCTGTGGCTAATGGACTTCCATCAAATTATTTTACCAACGCAACACAAGCTTTACCCAATGGAGATATTATTCTTGGTACTGCAAATGGACCTATCATATTAACACCTAAAAACCTTGATAAAAACACATTTAAAGCCAATTTATTAATTACTAATATTGAAGTATTAGGTCAAAACAAATTATTCAAAAATAATCATCTAATTCTAAACTATTCCGAAAATAAAATAACCATACATTTTGCTGCTTTAACATTAATGGCCAAAGGTGTTATCAGCTATAAATACAAAATGATTGGCTTCGATAAAGATGACGTTACTACAACCGAGCGAAAAGCTGTTTATACAAACCTACAGTCAGGTAAATATACCTTTCGAATCGATTACAGTAGTTCTGACAACACATTTGAGAAGAAACCAACAATACTAATTATCGAAATTTTAGCACCTTGGTGGGCTACATGGTGGTTCAGAACCATAGCATTTATTCTTATTATTTCATTTGTGGTTTTACTATTCTACCTTCGATTAAAAAACATTAAACACCGAAATAAAATTCTGCAAAAATTGGTTGATAAAAGAACTACCGAACTTAAAAAATCGAATGAAACCCTTAATGAACAAAACGATACATTAAATCAAAGAACGATTGAACTCGAAAGGTTAAATGAAACTAAGAACAAACTTTTCTCAATAATTGGTCACGATTTAAAGAATCCAATGAGTGTCATAATCAATTACACCGACCTTCTTGACGATTCGTTTGACAAGTACAATATTCAAAAAGTAAAAGAATTTATTTCGAATATTGGTAGTGCATCACGTAATGCATTTCAATTATTGAACAATCTTTTAGACTGGGCTCGTTCACAACAAGATTCCGTTTATATAAAAACCGAAGCTGTAGATATTTCATCAATATTTAATGAGATAATTACATTAAATACTGAACATTTAAAAACAAAAAACATTGTTATTTCTGTTACGAACAATGCAACACTCAATCCCCTAGCCGACAGAAATATTTTGCAAACCTGCTTGCGTAATATTATATCAAATGCAATAAAATACTCAAACATCAATTCTATAATCAGCATTTCAGTTGATAATCTTTCTGATTCTTCAATAACCGTTCGAATTAAAGATAAAGGTATAGGAATGTCTAATGAAAGGCTTGCGGTATTATTTTCGATAAAAAAGAAATCGCAAGAAGGAACAGCACAAGAAAAAGGTACTGGTTTGGGACTTATTATTGTAAAAGATTTTGTTACAATGATGAATGGGAATATAAACGTTGAAAGTACCGAAAATATTGGGACAACGGTTATTCTTGATTTGCCAGCAACAACTGAAATTGCAGTTCAAACTATCATAAAAGAAACATTGATTTCAAATATTTCAAAAGACGAAAAATCTATAGAAATAAGCGACGATAGTATTCGATATTTAAAAGGAAAACAAATTTTAATTATCGACGATGATCCACTTTTACGAACAAGCCTAAAAGAAGTAATTGTTCAATATGCCAATGTTCATGAAGCTTGCGATGCCCATTTAGGACTTGAAATGATAACGCAATTACAACCAGACTTAATTATTTGTGATGTCGAAATGCCTGGTATGTCTGGGTTAGAACTTTGTGATCTTGTTAAGAAAAATATTGCTGTTAGTCATATTCCGTTTATTCTTCTTACAGCCCTAGATTCGAACCTAGATACTATTTCGGGTTTACTTGCAGGAGCCGATGAATATTTAACGAAACCATTTAATCGAGAAGTGCTACTTCTTAAAATTCAATATGTACTAAAATTAAGAGTACAACTGCAAAACCAATTTAAAGTTAACGAAGCGGTTCATGTTGTAGCAGGCAGTGTTAGTTCTGTTGACGAACGTTTACTCAAAAAAACAATAGATATAATTCAAGAAAACATTCGAAATTCAGAATTCTCGGTCGAAGATTTAAGTAAAAGTATTGGTATCAGTCGCATTCATTTAAACAGAAAAATGAATGCATTAGTAAATATGACAACCAACGATTTTATAAGCATGATTCGTTTAAAGAAAGCTGCCGAATTACTTAAAACAGGAAAGTTAACAATATCCGAAGTTGCTTACGACACAGGTTTTAACGATCCTCGATATTTTAGCAAATGCTTTAAAGAATTCTTTGGCAAAACACCTACCGAATGGAAAGAATAATCTAGGTTAGTAAAAAAAATAGAGACGCACTTTCGAGCGTCTCTATACATTTAAATTATGAATTTCAATTACGAAAATAAGCTAACATCTAACTTATGATCGATAGCCGAAAAGAATTGTCCATTTGCACCATCATTTTCAACGATTGCAGGAGCTAAAGCACCTGGAAGAACAGCATCAACAGCATGATCGGCATTTGGTCCACCTAAATCGGTACGTAACCATCCTGGATCGAGAGTATTAATTCTAACTCCGGTTCCTTTTAACTTAAATGCAATATCATCGGTAAGTTTATTAACCGCCCATTTCGATGCACCATAAGGAGCAAGTTCTGGTTGATCGGCAATACCCGATGTAAGATTAATAACTCGTCCAAAACCATTATCGATCATAGCTGGAATAAATGCTGCACATAAGCTATACATAGCACATACATTTACTCGAATGCTACTCAACCAATCTTCCCATGTGTGATTCCAAAAATCGACACGATAAGGCGACATAATAGCAGCATTATTGTATAAAATATCTATGTTTATATTCAATGCTTTCACTTGATTAATTAAATCGTTTACTTTCGATTCATCTGAAAGTTCACCATAAACACTATATGTTTTTACATTAAAGTCTTTCAACAATTCTAGCGTTTTATTGCAGCTTTCTGCTGTACGACCATGAACAATTATATTGCAACCAAGCTTTGCTAAACCTTGAGCAATTTGTTGTCCTACCCCACGACTCGACCCTGTTATAAGAGCATTTTTCCCTTTTAAATCTATCATACTATTTTTATTTATTATGTTTTTAAATGTTTATTATTAATTTTTAAGAATGCTTCGACAAGCTCAGCATGACAAAGACTATACCATGTACATCTTCAATAACTTTGTTGTAACGAGTACCTCACCATTGGTCACCCTGAGCCAGTCGAAGGGTTTTAATATTTACGAAAACGGAATATTCGCATTTTTAAGAGCCTTTATAACAATTTCAATATCGCTTGTACCACGGAAACCGCTAAACCCTATCGACAGTTTAGTTCCATCACTTAATGTAATTGGTTGACCACCTTCCCACCCAATCATATCGGGCATGTTAATACCAAATTTGTAGAAATCAATTTGATCGGTAAAAACTAATTTTTCAAATTCAAGGGTTTTTATTCCAGTAATCCACACCTGACTTGCCTTAGTCCAAGCAATTTTATATGAATCACGTAAACGTATTTTATCATCACCAAACAAGCGACCATAAATTTGACCACACTCATCGATAATACAAACCGAAGCTATTCCTTTTGAAATTGAAAAATCATCAGGATTTGCCATATACGTAGGAACTAAATCCTCAACACTGTCTATGATATTATCGATTAATAAAACTAATTCTTTGCATTCCATAATTATATTTATTTTTATTTCAAGTTTTACAATGTGTTTTACAAACAATTTATTTCTTTATAAATCGAAGTGTTTCGGTGACTTCATCACTAATAATATTTAGAAAATAAATTCCCGAAACAAGACTATTTACTGATTGAATAAAAGGTAGATTCACGTTTTTACTATCAATTTGTTTTTCCCCCTTTACGTCGTAAATAGCAACATCAACCTTTGAACAATTTTGCTGTTTTGATTTAATTGATATTTCAGATTCAGCAATATTTGGAATTGCAACAAAATCAGAAAAGTTTTCTGCTTCTACAATTTTTGAATCCGTTGGTTCTTTTACACTCACACTATCTAGAAAAAAAGATCCATATACTGCAGCCATTAGAATCCGCAAAATATGATCCCCTTCAGGCATTTGCAAAGTAAATGAATACGGTTTAAGCTTTGAAAGTGCAACATCAGGAAATACATAAATCGCTTGAGAATTATTTTTATCTCCATCAAGTATAAAACTTATATTCCCTTTACCATCGGTTGATCCAACATAAAGTGTAATTTGATATTTTAATGTTTGAGCAACATGAATACTATATTCATACCACTCACCAGTTTTATTTTCAACTAGACCGAAACTACCACCTATGATAGTATCAATATCAAGTCCTTTTTCTGGTCTATATAAATTATTTTTTCGTAATAAATCTTTATCAAAATAAGTTAAAGCATATCCTCCTTTATCAAAATTTTCAACTTGAAACGTACCTGGAATTTGAATTGCAGTTCCATTAAACGGTTTACGTTCAGATGCCATTGGAATTAACAAAAAACGTTGCGGATATGAATAAAAAACGGAATCATTTCGATATGAAATAATTCGATAATAATAAAAATCCTCAGGTTCTATGTTTTTATCTGAATATGAATTTTCATTTGCATTGAGACTAACTATTTTCTGAAAAGAGGTATTACTTATCCGACGTTCAACCAAAATACTATCAGCATTTGTTATTCTATTTGTCCATGAAATATTTATAGTATTATCACCACCAACAAAACTTAATTGATTTGGCGAAAATTTTGAATAATGAACAAATATATCTTTTGAATCGTGCCAAGCATTTGTTTTTCGTCTGTAAACTTGAAATGTACCACCATCATCCCAAACATTAACAGCAAGATTTCGATTAGCTGCTTCTTCAACGTAATATGACAAATACAACATTCTTGAATTATAATCACACAATGAATCGGTTCCGAACTCACCTATGATAACAGGAATTTTGTTTTTATCGACCCAAGTTTTAGCTTTATCCAATCTGTCACGCAATGCTTTTATATCGGCATTTGTTCCCCATGTTCCTTGTCCTAATCCAGCAAATCCCCATGGATCATACGAATGATAATAACCAAATAAATGTTCGTCTTTAGGGATAGCTACTGCCAATAAATCATCAACATTTGCCCAATTATTTCCTGTAAAAAGGACATTTCTTGTTGGGTTTGTTTTGCGAATAATTCCAAGCTCTCTTGCATTTAAATCATTAACTTGAGATAATGTCAATCCATTCGGTTCATTTAATATTTCAAAAAGCAAAGATTCCTTTTTATCTTTAAAAAATCTTGCAACTTGACTCCAAATACTATCGAAACGAGCTTGATTATTTAAATCGCTATAATGTTCTTTAATCCAAGCATCATGATGAGCATTAATGATAACATAAAGATTTCGATTTAGTCCCCAATCAACAATTTCTTCAACACGTTTCAACCAAATAGGATCGATTGTAAATGGCGAAGTTTTTAACGTATGAGTATCCCAAGTAATAGGTATTCTTACACTTTGAAAACCTGCTTGTTTATATGCATCAAAATAATTTTCAGAAGCAGGTCCATTATCCATCCATTCGGCAGGATCATTCAAGTGCCATTGACCTTCTAACGAATCACATTCAAGGGTATTACCAAGATTAATTCCTCGCATAATATTAGGCAACGCATCAAATGGAGTTTGTTGGCTATACAATTGTATTGAAAAGCAAAAAGCAAAAAATAATAGAATATAATTTTTCATCGTTTATATTTTATAATTAAGGGTAAAATAAGATGTAAATACTGTGAAAATCAAATCAAATTAAATCCTAATTACACTCCTAAAAGTTTATATGCAAAATACGGTATTAATTAAGTAATTGTATTACGAATAATTATTCAATAATGTAGTACAATTGAAACCTATGTAACAATAATGCTGAATTTTCATGAAAAATGCAAAAGGATTATTTACAGAAGTCGCTATAAACGTAAATATATATTTTCATACAAACTAAAATCATTCTGACAAAAGATCATTTTTTAAAAAATGATTACAAATAATAATTAAAAACACTACTAATTTGAAATTTTAGAACTTTATAACTCAAATTAGCTTAAAAACAAACACTTAAAATCATATATATTCCATTTTTAATGTAAAACTGTACATTTTTCCATTGAAAAACAACATAATATAATTAGTTTTGTGAAAACGATATTGCAATCTTTTTAGAAAAAATGCACCATTTGAAATGTAAAAAAACGCAACAAATGTTTTTCAATTAAGTATTAGGATTCAAAGCAAAATGTATAGGTAAATCAATTTAGTATTTAAAGGCAATAAAAACTATTAAAACTATTAGAAATGAAAAACGATTACTTTAACAAATATTTTTTAAAGCAAGGATTTGATGATAATCTACATTCAAATCTTCTTGGTCCAGTAATTACAATTAATCGCGATTTCGGATGCTATTCTAGTAGAATTGCAGATATGCTTTCCGATAAACTTAATGAGATATCGACTGCTGGTCAACCTTGGCGTTGGTTAAGTAACGAAATTTTAACCGAAGCAGCTCATAGTTTAGAAGTTGATCCTTCGCAAATTTCGCACATTTTTGGTGCTGAAGAAAAGCCTTTTATTCATGATATTATAGAATCATTATCGTCGAAAAAATATGTTTGCGATGCAAATATCAAAAAAACGATAGTTCGTGTGGTTCGCAAATATGCCGAAAAAGGGAATGTAATTATTGTTGGTCGTGCTGGTTGTGTTATTACAAGTAATATAGATAGAGCTTTACATGTTAAATTTATAGCACCAATAGATTGGCGAGTAAAATGTATTCAAGAACGATTACAACTTTCCGAAGCTGATGCACTAAAGAAAGTAAACGAAGTTGATGAAAGACGTAGAGTTTTCTTAAGCTTTTATGGTGGCGATAAACCCGATGGCGATTTATATGATTTAGTTTATAATCGTGCAAAAATGAGCGAAGAAGATATTGTTGATAATATAGTTAATACGGTTAAATTCCGTAGTCTTTTATAAAAATAAAGATTAGAATAAAAAAAGAGAGACGTTTAATTGAACGTCTCTCTTTTTTTATTTATTTCTTCTTAAAGAAATAACCTTTTCCAGGTTCAAATGACGAAATACTATTAGTTGTACCACTAGGAAAATAAAATCCATTAAAGTTTTTAAGTAAAGTTACCATCGAAATATCTGTACTTAGAGCTGAAGTAAAAGTCGTTGCCAATTGATATGGACAACCTGTTAAATTCCATCCCGTTTTAAATGTACTAATTGGGTAATTTGCAGTTACACTCAATGGTATTCCTGTTACTTTTAACGTTGCAGCAACATTCATTTTTACAAAATATCCTTGTCCCGAAGTTATGGTTTTTAAACTATTCAAGGTTGTCGATTGTCCCTTTAACCAATATACATCCATATTTTTAATTTCAGACACATCTATTCCTGTAAATAAAGTAGCAATTGTGCTATCGGTAGGTTTTACATTTGTTGAAATAAGATTCCAACCTTGTTCTAAACTAATACTTTGAGTTATTGGAGAATTATCGATATAATCTAATACAATAGTACTTATAGAGCGTGCTGGTAATGAAAGATGACTTTTAGCATCTACTCCAGCGACAGTTTGGAAATAATTATTTTCTACTGATTGGAATACTTTTGATGAACTAATTGTTTTACCAATATTTACCGCAAAATCTACAGCATTGGTAGCTCGGTTAATAACAACCATAGTAATTTGATTCTTATTTGGATTTTTATAACCCGAAATTGCTAGTTGTTTATTTGTATTTGCAACATCAATACGAGTATAACCTTTATCAACATATTTAGCAAAATGTTTTAAAACATAGTAGGTTGGTTTAAGGGTATAAGTACCTGACGAAGTTAATGCAATTGCCGTTGATGAATTATCGTCCCAAGCCAGTTCCCAATGAATATAAGCTGAGGCATTAGCTTTCGTTACGGTTTGTTGAATCATTAACGCAGTATTAAACCAGTCTAAACTACCAAATTCTGTCATAAAATTAGGTTTATCGGTATATCCGTTTTTAACAACATCTAAAGCAGTTGATGTGGCAGTTGACATAATACTAGCCTCTCCACTTCCGCTAAAATTATATAGATGATATGCATAAGCATATAACCCAGCTTTACCTTTTAATGGTGCAGTATAACTTGTATATGTATTTGCATTGCTCAAATCGGCATCGGTTCCAATATTTTCAACCTCGGGACCAATTAATTTTGGCATATTACTTTGTTTCGAAATACGATTATAAACACTATCGAAAGCAGTTGTGTAACTTGCATAATCGGTTGTTTCTGTAGGTCGAAATTCACAGGTTTCCCATCCAGCATTTTTTAAGCCTGGTTCGTTTTGAATGCTAACATAATCGGGAGTAAAACCAGCAGTTTTATAAGCTGTTAATACATCTTGCCAATAACATGCATATTCACTATACATAAACACATTATTATTCTTTTTTAACCCTCCTTCATACACATTGCCATTACTTTTCAAATCCGCTGGAGGAGTCCATGAACACATTAACACATCAACATTTGGATTATATAATTTAGCCCTCTTTGCAAATTCAATTGAATTATTAAAAGAAGTTTTGCGAGATGTTGGAAGACTTGTAATCGTATTATTTAATGGATAGTTTGTCAAGTAATTATCGGGGTAATAGTTATTCATTACTCGCAAAATATCTATTCCTAAAGAGTCGAAAGCCATTTTATAAAAAGATTCTTGTGTTTGAGATGTTCCGTATTTAATCCAATCGCTATACCATGTAAGAGCACCTCCAAAACCTTCCATGGTTTGATATTTTTTAGCTAGTGATACAACTGCAGAATCGGTAGTATCGGATACTCCACCCATAGGATCGGCAATGAATACATCATCAAGATAGAATGTTCCAGCTTGCGGGAAGTTGAACCTAAATTTTAAACCATCTTCTTTAGCAGTAAAAGTCCACGAATACTTTGTATATGTTGTTGTAAGTGTTATTGTTTTCTCATCGTATGTACTATTTTGTTGCACAAGTTTTACTTGTAAACCATTTGTTGAAGCACGCCCCCAAAATGTAAGCGTATAATTTGTATTTAAAACCGACGACCATCCATTGTGAATACTTTGGATATCATATGCATTTGTTCCAGCTAAAGCAACATCAACTTTCATAGCTTTCGTTCCTTCAGTAGCATCGGTACCTGTAACTATTGAAAATGTATTACCAGCAGGAGTACTCAGATTTTGCCAATTTGTAAAATCGGCTTCAAAATTACCATTGGGCACTAAATTGTTTGATGTTGTAGTTCCAGTACTTGGAGTGGGTATTTCAAATTTATCAAGATAAAAGGTTCCAATAGACGGAAATTGTAATTTCATCTCTAATGCACTAGCACCAGCAGTAAATATCCATGAATACTGTGTATATGTAGTAGTTAAGGCAAAACTTTTCGATAGATACGTAGAACCAACTTGTTGAACGATTGAAAATGATTGGCCAGCAACAGCAGCTTTTGCCCAAAATGTAATTGTATAATCGGTTCCACTAACAGCTCCCCAAGCACCATATAAACTTTGAATATCCCAAGCGTTTGTACCAGCTGTTGTTACATCTATTTTCAACGAGTTTGTACCTTCATAAACGTCGGCTCCAGTTGCTAATGAATATACGGCTGCTCCACTTCCAACCAAATTATTCCAACCGGTTACTCCCGATTCGAAATTCCCGTTTGTAAGCATGTTTTGAGCAAATAAACTGCATGGAAATAATAGAAATATGACTAAAATTCTGTTAAAAATAAATTGTTTCATAGAATTGTACTTATTGTTAATATTAGTAAAATCGTAATTTTTATTCAATTAGTTATTTAAAGATTACAAATCTAATAAAATAATTATTGAAAAAAATGATTTTCTAAAAAAAATAAACAATGTACACACAACAGCTTATTTTACACATAAAACAGGAAAAATATAGATTGTAATACGTTCAAAAAAAAATGCTCATTGGAGAGTTTTATTGATTTATTTCAGCTACTTTACTAATCTCTTGTCCAGTCGGGGGATAAGAAACGTCTAGAATTAAATAAAAACAAATCGGAATAAAAAAAGGAAATAAGATACTATTTTGAATCAAATATAATACGTTCAACACTCTTATCAAATGGAAATACAAAGACCTCATCATAGCCAATTTCTTTAAAATCTTTTTGAATAAAATAGTCGCTTGAAGTAGCAATTATTTTTGACGATTCATTCGTATTTTTTATTCGTTCGATAAGTTCTGAACCCTTGCAATCGGATAAATGATGATCGAGAAAGACATACTCGTAACTATTATTTTCCAACATATCGAGTGCCTCGGCACCTGTTTCGGCAACCGCAATTGTCGAAAAATATTTCGACATATATTTCTGTATCATTTTTATTTTCAACGCACTATCATCAACAATTATTACAGACATATATATCAGTTTTTAATTCATGTATATTAATTTATTTACATTTTATTTTATGTATAAATTCAATTTCAATTACTAATAAAAAACGGCAAAACGCTCCAAACCATTAATAAAACACAGGAAAATTCCTATATTAAAATATCTCTAATACTAATTTCCTTTCACAAAGTATCCTTTACCAGGATCAATAGTTTGTAATGTTCCTGTTCCACTCGATTGCCAGAATATATCAAGATTTTTAATACTTGAAATTGTTCCTGATGTAAAAGCTGTTGTTATTGTTTTTGAAGTTTGATACGGACAACCAACTAACTGCCATCCTGTTTTTACAGAACCTATGCTTGTAGTTAAAGCAGATCCAATTACCGAAATTGAGCCTGCAGCTTTCATATTTACAAGATATGCCGCTCCATCTGTTATCACAGTTAATGAATTATAGATTTTATTTTGACCAGAACGCCAATAGACATCAGTCGTTTTAATTTCGGTAACATTTGCAATAACTGATTTGAAAACAGAATCAATAGTTTTTATCGATGGTGAAACATTAAACGAAATAAGATTCCAACCAGCATTAAGATTTACCGTTTGTTTTATCGTTGATGCAACCGACAAAGATCCTTCAACATAGAGATCAGTGACATACAAACTTCCACCTGTTGTTCTGTTATTTATAATCCTAACAATAATAGGACTTGATGAAACTAAAGCTGGAATTAATGTGGTTAAATCCATTTCAAAACCTCCACTTGAATATTGTGTAGGAGAATCCCATGTATTTTCAGTTCCAGTTGCACCATAAACGATTTGCAATGTTCTTCCACCAGTTGCACTCCATCTTATTTTTAATGATTGTAGCGATTTTAATGTTAATATTAGTTCTCCAGTACCTTTTGTTAACATAAGAGCTCCATTTGTATTTCCGGTTGCAGTATATGCAGAAGCATCAAAAGTCGTATTTAAAGTAGCATTTGTAGAGCTTACAAAAGGTAATGATATTGGATCTTCTTGAAAAGGATACCAATTAGCCAAAATAGTATTAGTATTAATTGTAACCGATGCATTTAAAGTTAAAGCAGGACTACCTCCAATTGTAGTAACACTAAATGTACCCGAGGTTGTAGGGGTTCCTGAAATTGTAAGCGTTTTTGCTGTTGCATTTTTAACTGCCGTTAAACCATTTGGTAAACTTGTATAAGAGACATCTGTAGCAGCTGCTCCCCAAGTAAATACGATGGGTGTAATTGCAGTAGAAGGAGCAACAACTTGCGTTGCATTAGTTACTGTTAAAGTTGGAATATTTAAAACGGTTATTGTTCCTTGCACAGAAATAGTAGGAGTTCCACCAACTGTTGATACTGTATAAGTTCCTGTAAGGCTTGGAGTTCCTGAAATTATAATTGTTTTTGCTGTAGCATTTGCTGTAGCAGTAAGTCCAGCAGGTAAACCTGAAATTGAATAACTTGTAGCTGTTCCACCCCAAGTATAAACTATATTTGAAATAGCATTTCCAATTAAAACAGATTGAGGAACTGTACCAGAAGTTTTGACTAAAGTAGGAACAGATAGTAATGAAAATGTAGCTGTTACCGTTTTTGCAGCAGACATTGTTACGGTAGTTGTAGCATTTGTTCCACTTGCATCGCCACTCCAACCAGCAAATTGATAGCCTGCATTTGGCGTTGCGGTTAATGTAACAACCGTTCCTGCACTATATGTATTGGAATTTGGACTTCGAGTAATAGTTCCATTGCTAGCATTTGTTGTTAAAGTATATGTTGTAGGAGGAACACATGACGCAGAAATTGCTCCAGAAGTAGTAACTAGTAATGTTGCTCCTGCTCCACAAGTACTATTTGTAACGGCTGCAACAACTAGACCAACAGGAGTTACTTCATAGCTATATGAAGGTTTAGTTACTGTACCTACATTTGAACCTCCACCAGTACAATTTATAAAATTAATTGTAGGAGATCCTCCGTAAGATAAATCTGAAATAGTCCCAGAACAAGCAAATACACCACTTTCAACATAATCGGAACATCCTGCAACACCGGCACTTAATCCAATTGCTTTATTTGTATTTGGACTATTCCAATAACAATTTAATTGATGTAGTTGTGCATTTCGTGCACGTACCATTCTTTCGACACAACCAGGTGCCCACCAACAATATTGCCAAGTTATTTTTCTAGCTGCTTTACTCAGAGGTACATCAGCATCATTAGAACTAACTAAATTTGTGAATCGATGATCGTTTGTTCCTCCAGATCCACAGCATTTGGGAGTTTTTAAATAGGTAAACTTACACCATGATACGGTTATATTATCGGCATCCCCTTTGTTGTCAAAATTACCATCCATTCCATCTTGAAATTCACAATGATCAACCCAAACATTAGTACCTTCATTTGTAATGCAATCTCTACCATCTGAATCATAAGCTCCTGGTCCAACAAAGAGTAAATTCCTAATTATTATATTATTTGATCCTGGTTTTATATTTAATATACCAGATAAACCGGCTGTTTGAATATCTGTATATAATTTTGCACCTGGGAGACCAAGTAATGTTTTGTCGTTAATTAATACTGTTAAATAATCGCATTGAATGGAACCTTGTACAATTACAATTCCATTTCCTGATGCAGCGAGTGCTTTACTAAGTTCGGCCATAGTAGTTACAATTGTAACAGGACCAGTACCTCCACCTGTAGCTACAGCACCATAACCTTGAGGTGCAGTAAAACAATAGGTTTGAGCATTAATTTCAACATATTGAAATAGGAATAAGACGATTATTAAAAATAATTTGATAGTTCTCATATTTCTAAAATTTAACATTTATTTATACTGATTATCGTAAAAGCAAAACATTACCAAATTTGCTACGTTTGCCATGCGATGACTTTTGTCCTTGCCACACTTCGCCATCATCAAATATAGCATTTATTTTCCAGACATAACTATCTAGTTTCAAAACTGTTCCATCGTATTTACCGTCCCACCCTTCGGCCGGTTGACCACCAATTAACCTATCGGAATACCACAATAAATTACCCCATGTATCATAGATTGAGATATCATATTTTGCCAATCCAAATGCTTTGGGACGAAAGTGAGATAATTCTGGTGATAATGCTTCGGGTGTAAAGGCATTGGGTACAAACAAACCATGTTCGGAATCGACATAAATATGTTTAACAGCTGTATCACTACATCCTGCATCATTTATGGCGATTAGAGTTACATCGTAATAGCCTTCAGGATATTTTACAGTATTTGTCAATTCATTATATAAATGCAGACTATCTCCATGTGCAAAATCCCACATATAATTATTCGGCATTACTCTTTTCACATCTTCTATTACTGCTGTATCAGAAATATTTGTGTATTGAACTTTTCCAAATCCTGAATAATATACATAGTCGGCTACTGGTAATGGTGATACTGTTACTACTTTACTTGCAGAATAGATACATCCAATCGAATCGCTGGTTGTTACATAAAGGGTATCGGTTCCCTCGCCCATAAAGTCAACCGACATATAGGTACTTTCATTATTTTGAAGATATATAATATTGTCACCTGTTATGTTCCATTGTGGCTTTTTGAATGCTCCAACTACGGTAAATGGAACATGCATTGCATAGCCTTTACAGAATAAATCGTTGGTTGATTGTATTTTCAATCCTTTATACTCGAGACGACGATGTACTGCAATGATAGATGGTGGACTCATACACGATTTAACGGTTTGTGTTACCTGATATTCAGGACTATCTTGATATATGGTATCGGCTGTAAATGTATTGCCAGTAAAAAATGCAAGTGGAGAATCAGTGGTAAACCATTGTACATTTTGACCCGTTGCTTGTAATGTTGGCGATGATTCATTATAACATATTTCGGTACGTCCACTTAAAATGGGTGCTGGGGGAATTGGATTTACCGCTACATGTACCGTGTCGAATGACGAGCATCCAAAAGCTGTGACTTTTACAACATAGTTGCCGGCTTGTTTTACATCTATTGAATTTTGTATACTCCAATTGCTCCACACATACGAGTAAACCGATTGATATTCGGCCGATAAATGTGCATATTCGCCTTCGCAAATAGCAGTGTCGTTACTCATTGCAAAAACGGGCAATGCTATTTCTTTTACTTGAATGGTGTCGATTAACGATATGCCTGGTTCGTTTATTCTAGAAGCTTTTATGATGTATTGTCCACCTTTTGTTACGGTTATCGATTTGGTCTTTTCTCCTGTATTCCACTCATAAGTATCGAACTTATCTTTCACCGTTAAAATGGTATTTTCGCCCGTACAAATGGTTCTGTCTTTTATGTTTATTTCGGGACGTGGCAATACTTTGGTTGTTATAAAGACTGTGTCGATGCAATGATATTGGTCGGTTACTTGTACCCAAAATTTATCGCCATCGTTAGGTACTGGTTTAATGTTACGTTTCAGTTCTGAGGTGTTCCAATAATATGAAGCAAACTCTTTCGATACGTCATAATATGCTGTATCGCCCAAGTATATAACTGGTGGACCTAGTATGGTAAAATCGGGTAAATAGGTGTAATCAATTTTTATACTATCGCGAATGGTACAGCCATTATTGGTCACGTCAACATAATACAATCCACCAGGAGCAAATATAGTTCTTAGTGGATTGGTAAATCCATCGTTCCATTTATATGTTGCGGCATTCGAACTTGCATTTAATGAGACTTTATCGTTCGAGCATTTTATTTGGTCGGGACCTAAATCGACAAATGGTACAGGTTTTACCGTTGCACTAAATGTACTGAAACTTATGCAGCCATTGGTTGTTCCTGTTACCGAAAACGTTTCTTGATTGCTAGGATTTACCGTAATTGAACTATTGGTCGATGCATCGCTCCATACATAGCTATTGGCACCCTTGGCATTTACCGTTAAACTTTCACCATCGCAAATAGCTGTGTTGCCAGTAAATGATATGATTGGTAATGCTTTTACTACTGCCGTTACGCTTTGGCTACTTTTACATGCATTGCTTGTTCCTTCTACCGAAAAAACGGTTCCATTGCTTGGCTTAGCATGAACATCAGCTTTGCTTACACCCGTATTCCAAATGTAGGTATCGGCTCCCGTGGCTGTTAGATGAAGTGAATCGCCTGCACAAATTGGAGTATTACCATTGATGATTATTGTTGGTAATGGTTTTACGATGACGGTTGCCGATGTGCTTGCAACACAATTATCGTTACTTGTTCCGGTAACACTATATTGAACCGTTGTGTTTGGTTGTACTTGAAAATAATCGGTTGCGGTTCCATCGTTCCATATATAGGTTTTTGCTCCTATAGCTGAAAGGGTTAACGATTCGCTTACGCAAATTGCAGTTGCTCCTTGGATACTAATAGTTGGTAATGGAAATACTTTTACACTATATTGTACCGACGATGAACAGTTTTTTGTTGTTCCTGTTACCGAAACAGTATATGATGTTGCAGGAATATTTTGAATAACTGCTGTTGTTTCACCCGAACTCCACACAAAAGCATCTGCTCCCGAGGCAGTTAATTGCTCGTTTTCGCCATAGCAAAGGCTTGGTTTTCCTGTTATCGATACCGTTGGGATAGCATTTACCGTTAACAATGTGCTTGCGGTATTTTTACAATGATGAGCATCGGTGCCTGTTACAAAATAAGTAGTTGTTGCTTTGGGGATAAATGCTATGCCATCGATTACCGAATGCGACCATACATAGCTTTGTGCTCCTTGTCCTTGCAAGCTTAATGATGTGCCTTGGCAGATTTCGGAACTTGCTGGGGATATTGATACTGTTGGAAGAGCATACACTCCTACTGTTATATTATCCACTAATGTACATCCATTATAGGTTCCTGTTACACCATAGCTGGTTGTTGCATTTGGACTTACGGTATGTTGTTTTCCTCCACCTAAACCATTATCCCAAGCATAGCTCAGTGCATTTCCTTCCGATTTTAATAAGATTGAATCGCCTTTACAAATGGTTGTATCGTTACCTGGTGTTATTAATATTTTTGGATTGACATAAATGAGTACTGAGGCTGAATCGCTACAACCATCGAGTGTGCCTGTTACATGATATTTCGTATTTACAAGTGGTGATACGGTATTTGAACTTGCTGTTCCTAAACCTTTATCCCATAGATATGAACTTGCATCAACCGAAACAGAAACGATTGTTGAAGAACCATAACAGATTGTTTTTGATGGTGAAATAGTTAAAATAGGATTGGGTTTGATGGTGATTTTTACTGGAACTCGGTCGCTTTCGCACGTAACAGTATTTACGGTTATGGTATTACTTGCATATTTTGTGTAAACACCCGAAATGTTTGTTGTTTGATTGGGTGAAATGCTTGAACCTACTCCACCGCCGGTTACTTGATCGTACCATGTAATTACTCCCGTTGCTGTTACTGAAAATGTAATTGGTTTTGAGTTAATACAAATGGCTGAATCGATTGCTACGGGACTTGCTGGTTTATCGTTTACGGTGATGGTTACTGCTGCCCTATCGCTTTCGCAAGTAACACCATTCATTGAAATAACTTGACTTACATATTTTGTGAAGTTACCTTTAACTGTTGTTGCTTGACTGGGTGCTATGAGCGAAACAGTACCTCCACTTACATTATCGGACCAATTCAATGTGCCCGTTCCCGTTGCTGTATAGGTTTGATTGCCCGTGTTTAAACAATACACTGCATCTTGTGCTGTGGGTGCTGTCAATTTTGCTTTTACCGATATTTTTACTGCTTGCTTTTCGCTTTCACAACTTATGCCATTCGACAGTATTGTTTGACTTACATATTGAGTAAAGTCGCCATCGGCATTTGTTGATTGTGTTGGGGTACTTGACAATGGTGTAATATCAGCTAAAGCATTATACCAAACTAATGTACCAGCGCCTGTTGCCTTATATGTTTGATCTCCTACATTTAAGCAATATGCGGCATCAATTGGTGTTGGTGCTTGAGCTTTATCGTTTATTTGAATAGTTACTGCAGTTCGGTCGCTTTCACAACTGATGCCATTTTTTGTTTCTATCGAGCTTACATATTTGGTATATAAACCCGATTTCGTTGATGTTTGGCTTGGGATTATTGCTGATGCTGTTCCTCCGCTTGCATTATCGTACCAGTTTAATTGTCCCGATGCTGTTGCAGAAAATGCATGATCACCACTTTCGAAGCAAAAGGTTTGAGGAACTGCTACTGGTGCTGTTGGTTTATCATTTACCGTTATTGTTACCGGTACTCTATCGCTCTCGCATTCTACAGAATTGCTCGATATTTTTTGACTTACATAAGCGGTAAAAATGCCACCGACTGCTGTTGACTGGTTAGGCGTTGTGATTGATGCTGTTCCACCACTTGCTGTTGTGTACCATTGCAAGATGTCGGTTCCACTTGCCACAAAACTTTGATTGCCCGATTCTAAACAATAAACCTTATCTGTTACTGTTGGTGGAACTGGTTTGGCATTTACTGTTATTGTAACTGGAATTGTGTCGCTGGTACAACTGATGCCATTGCTCGATACACTATTGCTAACATATTTAGTAAAGACATTGGCTGTGTTGGTTACTTGTGTTGGGGTAATTGTATATCCACTGCTTGCTTGTAATGCATCGTACCAGGTTAAGTTTCCTGTGCCAGTTGCTTTATATGTTTGCATTCCCGAATTTAAACAGTAAATAGCATTGCTAATGTTTGGGTTTCCTGGCTTTTTATTTACGATGATGGTTACGGGAACTCGGTCGCTTTCGCAGCTTATGCCATTACTTGCTATTGTTTGTGACACATATTTTACAAACGTTCCCGAATTTGTAGTTGCAACAGTAGGAACTACATTACTCGATGTTGTTATACTTGCATTGTCGTACCACAATAGTGAGCCGCTTGCTGTTGCATCATATTGTTTTGATCCGACATTAATACAATACGTTGCATCGGTTATCGAAGGTGAATTTGGTTTTGCATTTACGGTTATGTTTACTGGGATTCTATCGCTTTCGCACGAAACGCCTGTTGTTGTTATTATTTGACTTGCATATTTTTTAAACGATCCCGATGTTGTTGTTACCTGAGTTGGTTTTATGGCACTTGCTGTTCCTCCAGTATAGGCCGTATACCAATTGATTGTGCCTGTTCCCGTTGCTTCAAATGTTTTTACACCGCTATTCAAACAATATGTTACATCTACTGCTACTGGATTTACTGGTTTGGGCAAAACAGTAATTTTGGTTTCAATCCTTGGACTTTCGCAGCTTATTCCATTGCTCGTTACAATATTACTTACAAATCGTGAATATACACCATCTGTTGTGGTAGCTTGTGTTGGTGCTATTGAGGTACCTGTTGCACTTATTGCTGTATTATACCATTTTAATGTGCCACTTGCGGTTGCTTTAAACGTTGCTGTGGGACTATTTATACAATAGGTTTGGTCTTGGGGGCTAGCTAATGAAGGAACCGCATTTACCGAAACTTTTACATCGCCGTAATTACTACAAACACCATCTTTAGAAGTCAATCGATACCAAGTATCTTGTGAAATTGGTTTCATTATTGACGATGTTTGATCAATTTCGTTCGACCAATTTGTTCCATTAGAAGACGATTGCCACGAATACGAATACATAGTTCCAGTAGGACGACCTGTAATACTTGCAATAGTTACAACAGCACTATCGCCAGAACAAACTGGTGCCGTTTGAAGTGTTACCGCAATTGGCAATGGTTCATCGATACTATATTGTAAAAAATAAGGTATTGCATAGCTATCTTCAGCAACAACTGTATATAAACCTTTGGGTAAACCGCTTGCTGTAAAACTTAGTGTTGAAGATAAAACTTGTGTTTTTAAAATTATAGCACTGGCAAATTGAGCAGCAGTTGTTACCGAACCTTTTACTAAAGTATATTTAATTTGTCCGCTATTTACTCCAAAATCGGCAATTGCTTGCAATGTTCCATCCGATAAGCCATTACACGAAACATCAGTTGTATCTTGAGTAAATGTTGGTTTTACAGTTGTTACAAAAGTCAGTTTGTATATTTCTCGACATTTTCCCGTTGTACTATATTTACGAATAGCGTAAAATATTTGAGTCAGATTAGTTGAGAATTCTGTTGATGGGACAAATTTATCGTAATTAACATCAAACTTTGTATATAAATCCAAATCGGCAGCAACAACTCCTTTTTTAGCTAATTGTTTATTTATTTCGTCTACAATATTTTTACTTGCTAAGCTTGAAATATCAATTGGACCAATATCCGTTGTTTGATCGGCATCAAGAACTGGATCGAAAACTAAGGTTTCAACATAAGTTCCAATTTCACAATCGGTTGCATTACTAATATTGGTAAATATCTTACCATCGGGAGCTTTATATTGAATGTATGCACTATTGATAATGCTACGTTTACAAGCGTTTTTCCAAATTGTTTGAGCCGAAATATCTTTAACCTTAACTTTAAAGTTTATAGTTACGGTTTTACCTATATCTATAACAGGTAAATTAAACTTCAAAATATTCGATGCACTCGATGTTAAACTTGCTCCAGCAGGACTTGATGTAACAGAACCTGCTACAAAATCAACAGCTTCATCTAAAGTATCAGTAACATAATCAAGCACATCGCCCAACGATTTTAAACCACCATTATTGGTTATTTTTAAAGAATAATCGAATACATTATTTAGTTTCGTTGTAGTTGTACTAACTTCTTTAGCCAACTCAAGTTTTGGTTGCAATGTTTCAATTGCTATATATGCCAAAAATGGACTTGTTCCTCCCTGATTTCCAGCTTGAATTTTCATTGTTGCTGATGTTGCACTTGTCGAAATTGCACCATTAGGCAAAAGCATATGATGCACATCGAAACCATAGGTATTTGTACACGAAGGACTTCGATTAATTTCATTACCATTAGTTCCAAGTTTTTCATCGTAACTAGTAATATGCGAACTCGAAACACCATCGGTTCCCGTTGCCCATAGTGGACTTGAAAAATCGGGACGCTTGCATGCATCAACAACCGAACTTCCCGAACTATTGGCTGGTTCACCTTTTGCATTATACAGTTGATATGGCTTATTTGGATTCAAATTAGTAACCACTCCCCCATTATTTGTTTGAAAAACCAGTGCTTCGGGCGATGAAACTTCTGTGGCTAAATTTTCGCCATCTAATACTCCAAAGCCAATATATGATTTGAAATTATTGGTAGCTGGAGAAACTAATCCCGACAGGGTCAATTGAGTAGAAGTTCCTTTATCAATCGATTCAAGTCCATCCCAAAGGAATATTTTACGTGGAGCACTTTCGGCCGATTTATAGATTATTATCATTGTCCAACCACTATATGTTCCACCATCTTGTGCATCGGGGTAGGTTTGAATATTTGCAACCCAAAAATCACCAACCGTTTCACCTTTTACAAGTGACGTTACATTGGCTATACAAACATATTCATGATCGGCAGCCGTAGTTGTTGTATAATCCCATTGCGATGTAACATTTACATAATTGGCAGCACTTGGGGTTTTCAGTTTTATGGTTTTGTATGTGCTTTTATTTACACCACCAACATTTCCACCAACATAACTTTTACTGGCATCGTAATTAACAAATGAACCATCGCCACCACGACCTACCCAATACAAATATGCTGCTTCAATTTCAACACCACATCCTGCAATTTGAAATCGTGCACGTGTCGAACTAAATGTCGATTTATCGTTATCATAATCGGCATAAACAAGGCTAACCGTTCTACTAACTGTTTTTACACTTTTGAATTGCGAATTATTAGGACAAGTTGTTGTAGATGCCAAATTGTATCCTTGAGGACAAGGAACTCCCATTGGACATGCAAATGACGATATTGGAATATTTTTAGTTTGACCAAATGGTTTGAAATCGTTGTTTATGCTTAATAAATCACCAGTACGTTGAATAGTTTCACACGAGATAATACTATCTACTTTCACAGAATTGGCAGCAGCTCTAGTTGCATCGATATAGGCTGCTTCAACATTGGGTGCAGCAATCATTTTAATGTCGAATCGTCCATCCCAAGTTTGACGAAGGGCAAATGGCCATGTTTGTGCAACTGTAATGATTGAACACAACAACAATAAAATACAGAGTATTAGTAGTTTTTCAAGTAAATTTTTATTCATTCGTATTTGCCAAATTAGACATTTATACTGTAAACACTTTTTGTTATTTTGATTGAAAAACAGGGCTAGTATTTCATAGCCCCATCTAACAAATCAAAAACCTAAACCACTCAATTCTATAGATACTATCTATAAAATTCCCCTAATAAATTATAAGTTCACTATTGAGGAATTTGCATTCCTTCAACAGTAACAAAACTAGAGTTTAAAAATGTATTTGATGGGTGGAAATTGTAGTGGGTATGGTGGAAAAAGGTAGTGTTGAAAAGATTATTTCCAATGAAATAAGGCTTTGAAGAGTAGGTAATAGTCTTAAAGTACTAAAATAGTATTCGGCGAAATATGAATGTTTTAAATAATTACTTATGTTTAAAAAAATAAATTAATATAATTAAAACAATAAATACTAGAAATATAATATTATCCCGAGTCATTAAAGTTAGATCCTTATTAAGAGTATTAACTAGATCTTTATTTTGAGCAAGTAAAAATTCATTCCCTTTTATGATAAGAATAATAGAGTAATTTTTTACTTCATTAATTGTTTTTTGCATTTGTTCATGAATCAATAATAATTGAGACATAAGCTTTTCGATTATTTTGAAAATAATTTCATTATCCTTAGAATGTAAACAATCATTTGTATTAGAAAATGTTTCTGTTAGCTTTTTTAGTTCTGATTCTAAAACTTCATCATATTGAATTAAATGTGTCTCTAATAATTTTGAATTTGACATTAGATCATCAGTCAATTTTAATTTTCTCTTTTTTGATTTATTATTTACTTCAGATGCTGCATCAGTTAACTCATTTAAAATACTATTAATTTTCAAATTACTTTGCTCCCAATCCATTGTAAC
>Ga0302286_10000338_pt1 | contig 38391 bp, 25 predicted proteins | sample III_Fen_E2_3_FD_198765 | JGI IMG/M metagenome (GOLD analysis project Ga0302286, IMG submission 198765) | Peat permafrost microbial communities from Stordalen Mire near Abisko, Sweden - III_Fen_E2_3 | ecosystem: Environmental > Terrestrial > Soil > Wetlands > Permafrost | place: Sweden: Abisko...
TCAGACTATAAAACAATGTATAATAATGAATTACTTTTAAAAACATTTATTGAAAGGTTAGGCATAAACCCGAACACAAAGAAAAATGAAAATATCATTGCTGAACTTAGAAATTGGGGCAAAATTGTCGCTTAATAATATCTTTTTTATAACGAACCATTGTAATAAAGAGTATACAAAAATTGATTCTTCCACCGATATTTTAGATCTCATTATTACCATTCCAGAGTTAATTCGAATGTTTTCAAATGGAATTGATTCTCCGTAATAACCTATATTTCCGACTGTTCCTCTTGTAGTCAAAACAATATCATATCTTGACAATTTGCCTTTTCGCAATGCTTTATCTTTATCTTTAGATATAAAATTACTCGTTGAAAAATTAAATCCTTTTTTTGAAACATTACTTGCATTAAGAAATAAACAATATCCAGATGACGTGAATTCTTCTTGACTTGGATAGTTTGTACCTCTATCACCATCAATAATATCAATGATCTCGTCTAAGGTTCCCACTTTCCACCCCTTCGGAATTATCCCCATCTCACTTTCCTCCATCTCCCAACCTTTGCTTTTATACCCGATGTATTTTTCCTCTGTAGAGGTTAGTGGTTCCGGAAACTCAAACTCCACAAACCACTGTTTATATATAGCTTGTGCCGTTTCTTCCAGTTTTTGTATCACGCCGTTATTCAGCTTTATCCTATCAACCAGCACCTGATATTCTTTGACTATTTCTCTCTGTTTGTCAATAGAGGGGGATTGGAAGTTTCATATCCATGAAATCATCCCATTCCAAACTGCCACGCACACCTCCTACCGCATAGAAGCATGCCTCACGGTCAAATTTTCACTGCGAGTCATCCACATCATCAGGTATTCCGGAAGCAAGAGTGTCGTATCTATGACTTCAAACACAGGATAGGCAGGTGATAGTATCGCTTTATCATAAGTAGCCAGCAAAGCCACAGGCATCTTTTTATCTCTCCTTACCTGCATAGTACTACAGGCAAATTGGTTTCGTCGTATGATCTTATAGTTTTCCATATCGGTGCCTATAATGTTTGCCACCGATGGAATAAACTCTTTCGAAATACTTAACCCAAACAATGTTGTAACCTGCAAATTCCTGTTTCGCTCATCCACTAACTGTATATAATCCCCAATGCGTTTATAATTCTTCCTCATACTTCTTTTTCAACCCTTTTTAATATAATAACCACCTGTTTTTTTTGATCCAACAATTTCAATCATATCCAGATCAAGTAACTTCTTCACATGTCTTTCAATAGTTTTAACAGGTATCTCTGTGTTTTTTGAGATAGACGGTATCCTGCAATGTGGTTTTTTTTCTATAAAGTCATAAATCCGTTTTATTCCCTCATTTACACCCTCATTTACACCGACATTTGCAGTGTCATTTAATACCTTTCCTTGCCTTTTTATTAGTGTGCCCAGTATATGATAAATAATGAATAATGAACATAAAATTCAATCCTGTAAGCAACTGACATGAATTTATCCTCAAAATTACACATTCCATTTTAATAAACCAACATATCTGTTAAACTATTTGTAAACAGAATGTAATAAAACAGTTAACCACTTAATTGAACTACACAAACGAACTAATTTAGTCTCCTGTTTTTCTCAATGTATGTCTATATTCTGAGAATTTATTCTTTCTTTATTACTTTTCCGACTTAATCCTGGTCTATAAAATGCTCCTAAACGAGAACTGAGTTTGCGCGAAAAATAACCGATATTGATAATATAAACAATTTCTGACTGACAAGAGCCATAAAATCAAAATTGTTCTTTATTTCAGCTCTCTTGTTCTGATTTTTCTATGGAACATACTGCTTATCTTAAACTTTCACCGTAAAATATTTATTGTCAATTTCAGTATAAGTTGATTAAGGAGGATGTTAAACGCTGTAAGCCTTCGATAATATGCATCTTTCAGGAACAATCGATAGCATTTATCTTTACAATTAAAAAAGTAAAGAACTATGAAATCATGCCAATCATGGTAAATATAGACATTAAACAGTCTTAAGCAAATTCAGTCAGGATCAATTAAATTGAAATATTTTATTTTTATCCGGGATTCCGTAATATGCAAAGTTAAATCCTACTGAGTGAATGTGGAAATTTAATAATATGAAATATAGTGAGGTATAAACGCCTAAACCTGTTTTTTATGTGCGGTAAATTGCCATCCCCTCCGCTACCCCTTCGCTACCCCTGTACAAAATGTATACAGGTATTACGGTGGTATTACGGTGGTATTACGGTGGTAATGCGGTATTAATGCGGTGTAATATTAGACCGCAATACTTCCGCAATACTTCCGCATGACAAGGGTATTGTTTTCTTAATTCTTCCCTTAGATATTCAAAGGGGTACCAAAGGGGTGAAATAGGTGTTGCGAGTTGCTTGTTGCAAGTTTTGCGTTCTGTGTTCCCTATTAAAAAATCCCCGGGTTGTTTAAACAAAGCGGGGATGCCTTTTCAGACCTCCCCGCTTTCTATAAACTATAAACTATTTCGTGATTCTCTCCAACCATTTGAGCATAGCAATCATGGTAAACATGGAGGTTAAACAGGCAACTACAAAGACAGTCCAGGTTAAATAGATCGGAATGCTTTTATAGAAAATGGCACCGATAAACAGCAACTGATTACCGACAGCCGTTGCACCGAGCCAACAACCCTGCATGATACCCTGGTATTTCGGTGGAGCTACTTTCGATACAAATGAAATGCCTAGGGGACTGATAAACAGTTCGGCCACTGTCAGGATCAGGTAGGTTCCAATCAGTAAGAAAGGCGTGACCCGTTGAGCATCAGGCAAACCACCCATTAATGTAATCTCCGCTTTGGAAGGAAGTCCAATGGAACATACCGACATCACCACATAGGCCAATGCAGCAATACCCATTCCGATAGCAATCTTCTTGGGTGTGGAAGGTTCTTTTCCCCTGGAACGTAAAAGACCAAAAATGCCCATGATAACCGGAGTTAAAAATACTACAAAGAATGGATTGATGGATTGGAAAATCTCAGCTCCCTGCAAAGTGGTAAATCCTAAATCAAATTTAAGGCCGCTTAAATTGATATAATCTTTTGCAAAGAAAGTCAGCGTCAGTCCGTTTTGATGGAATGAGAACCAAAAGAATATTACCACTGCAAAAACAGCAAATAATGCATACAGCCGTTGTTTCACTTCTTTCACATCCATCTCGACATCTGTTGAGGATGCACTGTCAGAAGCCGATTTCGGATCGGGGAATTTCTTTTTATTGACGATATACACAACCAAAGAAATCAGCATGGCAATGATGGCGACCCCAAATGCATAATGGAAACCGGTAGTAAACAAATTAAGATATTCTTTTGAAAATGCCATCATATCCGAGCCTGTATATCCTACCTGAACAGCTAAATCATGCATTCGGGTGGCAGCTTCAGTCGAAATATTACCATTCAGTTGTTCATGACAAAGTGCGGGGAGATCCGAATTATAGGCAAAACCATGTGAACTTACCCACCAGTTACGAACTCCGACTGCAGCAAACGGAGCGAATATGGCACCGACGTTGATAAACATGTAAAACAACGAAAAGCCGGAGTCGCGTTGACTGGAATATTGCGGATTGTCGTACATCTGACCAACCAGTGCCTGCAGATTCCCTTTAAACAGGCCATTGCCTAATGCAATAACAAATAAACCAAAACAGGTCATTGCCAAAAAGAGTCCGAACGAACCTGCCGGTACCGGGGTCGGGGTTGGAATGGCAATCAGAAAGTAGCCAACGGTCATCAGGATTAAACCAACCAGGATAGTTCCTTTGTAATTTCGCTTTTTATCAGCAATTAAACCGCCGACAAAAGCCAGAATGTAAATGGAGAAGTAGAAAATGGAATAAATGATACCGGCTTTTGTTTCGTCTAATCCGAATTTTGACATCAGGAAAAGTGATAAAATAGCCATCATGGTGTAAAACCCGAATCGCTCACCCATATTAGCAATGGAAGCGGCAATTAATCCTTTAGGATGATTTTTAAACATAGATTTTTTTTTAAGAGTTTATAATTTAAAGATTAAGCGTTCTACGGCTTCATCACCACGCCTTTATTCTTCCGTCCGTCGACTTTTATAACGATCGGTTTATCGAAACGGACATGCCTGACAAATTCCGATTCATAAACAGCAGGTTGAGCGTTCAGGAATCCGGTATCATAAGTCCCATCCTGTAAAAACGGATTGATGGTAAAGTAAGCTGCCCCGAATGAAGTCAGGTTCTGGAAAAAGTGTGTTCCCTGGCTGGGATCTACCCTGTAATTGGATAAACCCGATTCCACGATCAACCTGGCATTGCTGATATGCGACCATTTCACCGGTATTCCAAGCCATGGATCGGCAGAACCCCAACGACCGGGACCAACCAGTACATAGTGTCGTTTTTCGCTAACCAGTTGCCGGTTGACTTTGTCGATTTCGGTCATGATTAATTGATTCTTAGACGCACTGAATGCTTCGGGTTTCACATAGACCAGATCATATATATCATTGGTTATCCCATGACCTAACGCACTGTTACACGTTATAATGGCATTTTCTTCGGGAATGGAACCTATATTTTCATTGATCATTTCCTTGCTGTCAACGATAGGACGAATTTGTAACAAATAAAAGACATGTTGTTTTGCCGAAGAATAATCCAGGTTGACGGCAAATTCTATTTCAATCGGCCGTCCCATTTCTGATTGGGCAATATGCAATATTTCTTTCAGGATATTGGCCAGCGGAAAAACATTATGCTGCAATACATTGGCAAAGGTGATCAACTTCCTGCCACCTTCGTATAAACTATCGTATATTACCCGGTCGTGCAGATCATAGGTCGAAGCAATGTATTTTAAGGTTCCGTCTTTTTCAGCATCAGCAACACTTATTTTCAACAGGTTAAACCCATCGTCAACCTGTGGTACAAATTGCGACTGACTTAAATCCAGGGCATTAAAATAGGTTTGTGTTTCGCGTAATGCAAATTCAACACTACTTGTTTGCAGGATATTATTTGGATAAGCAGGAGAAAACCGGAGACTCATTCCACCATCCATAATGTATTTACCAAGACCCAGGGCGATGCTGGCAATGCCATCTTCCGGCTTTTCCGCCCCGATGGGATAATAGTTCAATGAACGTGCCACACCGGAGAAAGACGGATAATACCGGTCGTTGTAGGCATTTCCACATATTTCCTGAAGAACAATGGCCATTTTTTCTTCATCGATCAGATTTTTGGTGGCAGTCATATAGGCTTTACTATCCCGGAAGAAAACGGATGCATAAACCGCCTTGATGGCTTCTGACACCATAACGAGCATATCGGTCCTGTTATCACGGTTGTATGGCACCATGTATGTAGAATAGATTCCTGCAAAAGGCTGGTAATGGGAGTCTTCCAACAGACTGGACGAGCGGACAGCAATCGGTGAGTTCGTGACTCCCAGAAAGGCATGAAGATCAGCAATCAGTCGTTGTGGAATCCGGGCATTTAGAAAATGTTTCAGGATTTCTTCATCGGAAATATCGGACAGGGCTTTATCATAAAGCTGGTTCTGCTCCATAAATTCCGTAAAATTTTCAGTGCACAATACGACTGTTTTGGGTATTGTAATCTGACAGTTTTCAAATTTCTCCAGACTTTCGTTGCGTTTAATCATCGCATCAATAAAAGCCAGGCCACGACCTTTCCCCCCTAACGAACCTTCACCAATACGTGCAAAATTAGAATACTGGTCAAAACGCTCGCGTTGGAATACAGCCACCACTCCCCTGTTCTTCACTTTACGATAATGCACGATGGCATCGAAAATCACCTGTCGCACTTTAGTCATGTCACTGGCATCATACGTGTCGACCTTAATGTTTTTTAGAAACTCGGCAAGTGGAAACATGGCACGGGAATAGAGCCAACGGGAAATATTATTTCGCGAGACATGAAAATACAAAGATTCATCACTTATCTTGAACAGGTTTTCCTGTAACCCGCGTAAGTTTTCAATGCGTGCTTCTTCGATACCAGTTAACGGATTAATGAACAGGAAATCACCGAATCCGAAGTTCTCAGTAATTTTCTCGCGTAATTCCATCAGCAAGGTCTTCGACATTTTGTTTAGAAATGCAGCTTTCACATTATCCGCTTCCGGGTGATTCAATTCATCGGTCGATTCAACAATTAAAGGAATATGCTTATCATGCTTACGGATTTCCTGGCACAAATTTATACCTGCCAGTTTATTCTTTACGCCATTCTGTGGATAACTCACATCGGTGATTACCCCTAGCATATTGTTTTTGTATTTCTCATAAATTGCAATACCTTCTTCGTAAGAACGGGCTAACAGAATTTTAGGACGACCCCGCATTCTCAGCATTTGCTCATGATCATTTAACGCCTCTGTCATAAACGAGCGGGACTGTTTAAACACAAACTTATACAGATGTGGAACAATGGACGAATACCATCGAATGGAATCTTCCACAAACAGGATAACCTGTACACCCACCGATTTCACATCTTCTTCCACATTCATCCGGTCTTCTATCAGCTTAATAATAGCCAGTAAAATATCAGAATTGCCCAACCAGCTAAACACATAGTCAATGGCACTCAGATCTTCATTGGCAATTCGAAGGGATACAGATTTTGAAAACGGAGTCAGTACCACAATAGGGATATCCGGAAATTGTTGTTTTACCGATTTAGCCCATTCAAAAGGGTTGATGCTGTCACCACTGGGCATGGATATTATCAGTTCGAACGTACGCTCCATAAGCAGTGCATTCGCTTCTTCGGCACTTGATACCAGCCTGAAACGGGGAGGATAACGGAGGTTTAAGGAAGTATACTCATTGAAAATCAACTCATCAATACGTCCATCTTCTTCCAGTACAAAGGCATCGTATTTACTGGCAAAAAGAAGCACATTATAAATACGATGTGTCATCAGATTTGCAAAAGACGTATCCTTAAAGTATAGTTTTTTAATGCTGGGAGTATTCATCTTCTTTTTAATTTACTATTTACAATTTACCCCCGATAGTTATCGGGATTACAATTGGGTGGATGAATTGTATTTGCGACAGAGCAAAAGTAATAAAACCATTTAATTTATGGCAATAAAACGAATAAATATTTAAATAGTCGGAAGTTGGAGGAATGAGGAACGAGAAGTGAGAAACGAGGAACGAAGAGGTAAGTATAAAGTAAAGGTTTGATCATTCAACTTTAATCCGGGTTCATAGATCTTTATTCCCTGTTTTGTAGTGATAAGCAGTGATCAATATTTTTGATAAAAAGAGAAAACCTTATTTATTTTTTTTAACCCTTAGTGAAAAATGTAAACCACTGACACACACCCTTATTTTCCTTATTATGAAACTATTGCACAGGTTATTAAATAAGGGAAGTTCAAGGGGGTGTTGGATTTGTACTAAAGGTAAAAAACAAGAAAAATAAGGTTTTAAAATTCAATGTTCAGAAATTAAAAAGTTGAAGTTTAATCTTGGTTCTGTATTCCGCTTTCTGTGTTGAATGGAGTGAGCAATATTTTGAGAAAAAGAGAATAAATTATTTATTTTTTTAACCTTTAGTAGAAATTGTAAACCACTGACCCACAGCCTTATTTTCCTTATTATGAAACTATTGCACAGGTTATTAAATAAGGGAAGTTCAAGGGGTAGTATGTATTTGTACTAAGGGTAAAAAACAAGAAAAATAAGGTTTTAAAATCAATATTCAGAAATTAAAAAGTTTAAAGTTTAATCTTGGTTCTGTGTTCCGCTTTCTGTATTGAATGGAGTGAGCAATATTTTGAGAAAAAGAGAATAAATTATTTATTTTTTTAACCTTTAGTAGAAATTGTAAACCACTGACCTCACCCTTATTTTCCTTATTATGAAACTATTGCACAGGTTATTAAATAAGGGAGGTTCAAGGGGTTGTTGGATTTGTACTAAGGGTAAAAAACAAGAAAAATAAGGTTTTAAAATTCAATGTTCAGAAATTAAAAAGTTTGAAGTTTAATCTTGGTTCTGTTTTCCGCTTTCTGTATTGAATGGAGTGAGCAATATTTTTGAGAAAAAGAGAAAACCTTATTTTATTTTTTTAACCCTTAGTGGTCCCTCAATATGAACGCAAAAAGCTCTAATAAAATAACTTTTTAAAATGCTAAATTCAAGCATTTATAAAGTAATTACATAAGAGTTATTAGTAAATGGAAATTTGAACAGAAACATTATATTCTTCGAGGATGCCGCCCCAAGCCCCTGAAGGGGATGTGAAGAGTGGGATACTTGAGTTATTCATAATAAAGTATAGGTATAATCATTTAAATTAGAATCCAGCGTCTAGTTTAGGAAACATGATTAGCTTCACATTTCCATTAACTTACTGACTTATTGCCACTTATATTTAAGAAGCTTTATTATCCCTCTTTTCTGATTTTAGTACTTGGTTCTTTGATCTTTAATCTTTGATCTTTAACCTTGGCACTTAGCTCTTGGATCTTGGATCTTGGATCTTTGATCTTTGATCTTGGCTCTTGGCTCTTGGCTCTAAAAAAACTCCTTATTTATTCATTTGCTTATACAACTTATCAAAGACCTTTTCATAGGTAGGGGTTGGAATTCCATGTTTTTTCCCAAGTTCGATAACAATTCCCGTCAGGGTTTGTAATTCGGTATTTCTTCCGGCCCGAAAATCACTGTGCATGGAAGAAGTCGTATCAAAAGGCAGATTTTCTAATTGGTGGATGGTTTTATCAATAATATTTCTGTTCATTTCAGCACCTTCTGAATTGGCGACTAAAAGTAATTCTTCTAATAAGCTGACTAATGTAGTTTTTCGATCTTCATCTGTGAGCAGTGCTCCGAAGCTCACGTCGAAATACGAAGTCAGTGAAGCAGTAGATGAAATGAAGAAGAATTTCTTCCAGATGACAGACTTTATATTTATATAAAAAGTGGCATCTATCCCGGCTTCTTTTAACAGTTTTTCGAAGTATAATAATCGGGCATTAGTCTGATTTTCATAACCAAAATTCAATCTGTGTAAATTGCCTGAACTTTCGACCACCCCGGGTTCATTCAGTCGGGCAACAATGTAAGCGCAACCGTTCCACACTTCAATGCCGAGCAGGACAGCGCGGATACGGGCGGATATATCAGCTCCGTTGAGTAACGGTAAGATAACAGTATTTTTACCTACACAAGGTTTTATTTGATGGACAGTAGCTTCCAAATCGTAACTTTTGGTAGTCATGATAACATAATCAGCAATTCCGATCTCTGACACATGATCTGTGGCAAGTGTTGGTTTGACCACAAATGTTCCGGTTTCGGTAATTACAGTCAGGCCATTTTCCTGTACCTTTTTCAGGTGTTCTCCCCTGGCTACAAAATATATTTTAATCAATGGATCATCGGCATACCTTTTTGCCAATAATCCACCATAATACCCTCCTACTCCACCAAGTCCTACAATTACAATCTTTGTTACCATATCATTTTATCCTTAAAAACCGAGTGCAAAGTTACAATTTTTTTAAGTAAAAACTCTCAAACTGTTCTGAGAACAATTGAGAGTTTTTACTTAAAAAATATAAAACAAATAATCTTTGTAAAAAAAGACAGGAATTGTAGATATGTTATGATCTATTTGTTAATCTACAAAAGCTTTTATCACAGCACCCCGGCAATTATTAATTTATGTCTGAATAAACTAAATGTCATACACTATTTTTATCAGTCATGCAATCAGTTTTTACAGATATCATTTTTTGTAGATACTGCCACTTCCTGATAAATGAGAATTTACAACCGGACTTCCTGAGTAAACTATATCACCTGAACCAGCTAGAAAGGCATCCAGCCTGTTTTCGATAAAAACATAGATATTGCCACTCCCCGATAACCTACAGTTAGCATTCTTCGCTTTCATTTCTGAAAATTTGATATTCCCGCTTCCTGAAATCTTAGTAAATAAATCCTGAACCGTTCCATTACCATCAATATTTCCGCTACCGGCAATTTGAGCCTCTAGTTTAATTAACCGGCAATTACTGTTTACTTCTATGTTCCCACTTCCTGATACCAACATGAACTTCAGATCATTAAATGCAGAAAGAACTTTGATATTTCCGCTGCCTGCAAGTTTAATGGAATAAAGCGGATCGGGCAAGGTCACAATTACTTTCGCTTTAGAATTCCACAGATTGAGAGTCTTTGGTTGATTTTTAATAATCAACCGGTTATCAACTACTTCTACAATTAAATATTTGACAAGATTTTCATAATCCGAAACACTGACATTAAATGTGTTCCCTTTTACAATTTCTACATCGGCAGAAGTCTGCAGTTCGATAGTCGAAAAGTCTTTGGCGCTTCGCGATTCTGTTTTAATATTCCCGGTACCGGTTATTGCATTCAGATCAAAAATACAAGAAGTACTTACGACTAAAACAGATAACAAAATAAAAGGCAAATAAAATTTACAAGTTTTCATTTTCGTTGTTTTTTAAAGTTTAAATTATCATTGATAAATTGTTTTTCTAAGTAAATCGTACGATTCGTTTTTAAAGTATCCATTCCGTAATTTTAATTTCAGTGGATTTACTTTGCACTGCGGCTTTGTTCTTCACTCGAAGCAGTAGTACGGTTGCCCCTTGTTTTGATATCATCTTTCCCAAATCGATAACTTAATGAGATATTCAGATTTCTGGAATCATTTGTATTTTTAAAATCAAGATCCACATTATTATATTTTGAATAGCCACTGTTTTGATTGGTATTAAATATATCGTTTAAGGAAGCCTTGATGACCATTTTATCTTTTAAAACTTTATACTGGATACCAAAGTCAACACTGTAACTTGGGTTAAGAACAAAGTTTCCGTTTAATTGCCTGGAATTATAATATCCGTTCAATTCAAGCCCAATATGATAAGGGAGTGTAAAAGTATTGTTGATGTTGCTCAGAAAGCTCCAGTTTGTAAATTGGATAGCACCACCCAGATTAGCATTCACAACCTGATATATTCCGGTAACAGTACCACTTAATCGCCACCATTTTGCAGGTTCCAGCTGGAATGTTTCAGAAGCATTCCAATTTATCGAATTGCTCAGGTTATCATTCGTCTGGTAAATAGCTTTCGTTGCATCGTTCTGATACAATACCTGGGTAAAAAGATCTTTTGTATAGCTATACCCGATACTTGTAATCAGGATTCCCTTAAAAGTATGGGTTAATCCGGCGGAATGTGTAAATTGGGGCTTCAGCAACGGATTACCCTGATTGTATGTATAGGGGTCAATCATCCATACGAATGGATTAAGTGCATCATAACTGGGCCGACCGATGCGATAACTGTACCGGAAATTGAGATTGTTATCGGGGTTCAGGGTTTGTTGTACAAAGAATGAAGGAAATAATTTCAAATACGAATTCTTATCTGTTTTATTTGTACTTACAGATTTCCCATTCGAATAGGTATTTTCAAGTCTTAATCCCAATTGAACGGATGTTTTATTCAGTTTAAAACTCCCGTTCACATAGGCAGCCTGTATGTTTTCGTCATATATAAAATGATCATTTTGAGAAAAATAGCCGATCATTGAAGCTGTATTATCAGTAGTAACAAAACTGGTTTTAATACCCGATTCAAAATTAAAGGACTTTCCGAAAGGGCGTACATAGTCGGCTTTAGCTGTTATGATCCGGATATCACCGTCTTGTGTGCTTAGCAGATCAATTTCTCTGTTTACATTATTCCCGTTTCGATCGAAATTACTGCTATTCTGATTACTGTTTGATTTGAAGATAAAACGGGCGTAATCGGCATCGACAGTTAACGATTGACCCAACGTATCAAGATCCCATTTATAATTGAAATTCAGTGTATTATTATTCCAGTGATGGTGTCTATCCGAATTATTCACCAGAGATGAATCATTTGCCTGAAATTTATTTATAAATATGTTAGACCCCGACTCCAGATTCGTATTAAAACCCGAATTACCCCGGAACATGACACTTACAACCTGACTTTTAGTAAAATAATAGTCTGCACCGACTTTGAAATTATGACCGTTTCCATGGTAATCTGTTTTATTGTAAGTAGTCTGTGAAGCACCGAGTAAACTCTCACTTGTAAATCGCCGTGTGGCATCGAGCACATGCCATCCACTCCAATCGTAGAATGAATAGTTACCGTAAACATTTAATTTTCCCGAGTTCATATTCAGGTCCAGTCCTGCATTTTTACCAAGCATGCTTGCCTGGGTTAGTCCGGCATAGATACTCCCGTTATAACCTGGTGCCTTATTATGTTTTGTTTTTATATTTATAATCCCAGAATTTCCTTCGGCATCATAACGTGCTGAGGGGTTTTCAATGATTTCGATTTTACTCACGTTCTTGCCTTGCATGCTTTTAAGCAGAGTAGCTAATTCTGTACTTGACAGATAGGTCGGCTTATCATCGATCATCACATTTACACCTTGTTTTCCTTTCAAAGTTATATTATCGTTGTTATCGATGGTTACACCCGGTAGCTTCTTCAGAATTTCGTAAATATTTTCAGAAGAGGATGTAATTGAAGCATCCGGATTGATTACCACCTTGTCGACAGTTTGTTCAATGAATTTCTTTTTGGCCGATACTTCAACTGATGCCAGTTGAACAACATTTTCTTTTAAAATGATGTTTTTTTCAACAACGTTATTTTTCGAATCAATCACCACTTTTTCAGATTCATTTTTGATATACCCCACCATTGTAACCGATAATATATAGACCCCGGGAGATACTTTATCGATTACAAATTCTCCTTTTTCGTTGCTCACTTCACCTTTAATAAATTTATTGGTTTTCGAATGAATCAATGTTATTGTGGCAAATTCAATGGGTTGTTTCTTATTGTCAACGATACGGCCAATAATCATATTGCCGGCATTTAAGGATAATGAAAGCAATGAAATGCTAATAATTAAAAACGATCTGACAAATAGATGGTTAAAGATAGGTTTCATATTGTTGCTATTTTTATATTTTTATTTTTTATACCCTGAAAAATTATTTAATAATAAATTGTCTTTTATCGAAATTTGTTGAGCCTTCAAATGCATATCATGTGCTAAACCTAGAATATGGAATTTGTCGTTTTATCACTCTTACAATGCGAATTACAGGCAAATAATTATGTTTATCCGTAATTATTTGAAGGCTCTGATTTAATCGTTAGAAATTGAATTAGTCAACATCTTCTTTTTTCAAAATCAATGGAAACAGTTCATTAGAATGTAACATTTTAATTGTTCCAACCAGATTATTGTGCTGATCGATAGTTCCCAGATATTCAATTCCTGCATTTGTCAATTCAAGCGTTAAAACTGAATCTTTAAAACTTGTATTCGTCACCGGAATTCCATATGACTTTTGATACGGACTATCCATTTTTGCCTTTAAACCTGTTTTGTTCTTCGAAATGTGAAATACAATTTTTAATTCTTTACCATGGAGATTAAATTTCCCATTCCAATCACCTGTGATGTTCTGACCGAACATGGTTACGGAAGTCAAAACCACTGCTAAAATCATAATTGCTTTTTTCATTGTTGTAATTGTTTAAATTGATATTTTTATAGTTTATAGAAAATTTGTTTTTGGCTTTATATTGAAAGTTGTCATTTTGAATAAATTGTTATGTGTTAATAATCCTAATGACATTAAAAACCGGTTAACCTTACATCATTTTATATTTTTTATGTTTTAATATTTATTTTTTTATATTCAACATTTCTGTTCGGTTATATTTCAAAACAAAAGTATTTCTGATGAAAAACATCCACAACTAATAGATTGTAAGCAACTAAAAATAAATGTTGAATGGCCTGTTTTAAGGATTGATTGGTTTTTATTATTAGACGAAATAACATATGAGTTTGGATTTAGGATGAATTAAAAAAAAACGATGTTCTTTTTAACACCTTGAATATGAATAAAAAAAAACGCAACATTTTTTCATGTTACGTTTTTTTTATTCATAATTCTACTTTAGTAAATTAAAACAATACAAAAACATAAAACCACAAAAGGTCACAAAAACAGATTATAAAGGAACACAATCGGTTAATAGGTATATGTATTTTAAGATTTACGATTCGACAATATTGGCAAAAACATTATTTCTATTGTGAACTATTATGTCTATCGCAGATTCCGACTTGTCGGAGATGTGGTTCGGTTTTTATTTTGGTAAAGTAGAAATAAGAATGATATTAACATCAACAAAAAACCGCCATCGGTAAAATTACCAAAGGCGGATATCAGATTAAATTCTAATGGTTTATTATAAATCAGAAGTTTTACGCTGTTTTTTTAGGGGAGGGATACCATGAATGAATATTTCGGGAAAATTTAATTCAGAATCTTCTTATTGAATGTAACACTTCAATTTCTTAATGGCAACTTTTACTTGATTATCAACAGTATTTAACTCAGTGAGATCACAATCGCCAATAACCCGAGTCAGTTTTATCCTGTCAAAATATGAAACCATCAAGCATTACAACAAGCTTGAATCTAAATATTATAAATAATGACTATCGGCTTTAGCTCCCAACTTTTAATTACTTGTAAATTCATCTCTATATTGGAAGTTAAAACAAATTTAAAGAGACAAATTACACTGTAGGTGTAATCTTTAAATAACCCCCAGTGTAGCCTGCGGAACTGGGGGAAATAGAATATAGAAACAACCCAACTCCAGAGGTGTTGACTGAATAGAACATTTAAAGCCTTGATAATGTTGGTGAACTCCTTCAGAGTTTTGTACTTTATTTCATTTATTACCCCCAATTTCGCAGGCTCAACTGGGGGGTTCCGATGAATCGGAATGTCCCATATTTACAGTATACTCCTACGGAGTAATTCTCGATAAAAAGTCAATTCCAATAATGATTCTTTAATCAGAACATTACAAAAAGACAAAAAAACGAACTATGGGTGCAAAAGCCGATAGTCATTTAATAAATTACTTAATCGATTGATAGATAATTTCCTGTATACGCGTTCGGATTCCCATTCTGGCCAGTTTATTTACCCCATCATTTGGATAGGTTCGATTGCTTAAGAAAACATATACCAATTTATTAACAGGATCAACCCAACAGCATGTTCCGGTATAGCCGGTATGTCCATAAACCGCAGCGGGAGCTGAAGCACAACACGGACTGTGCTTTGGGTTAACAACAACAGGTTTGTCATAGCCCAGCCCCCGTCTGCCACTTGCCGAAGTAGTGGTGGTAAATAGTTTGCAGGTTTCTTTGGTCAGATATTGTTTACCATCCAATTCACCCTGATTAAGTAACATCTGATAGACAACAGCGACATCCGTTGCCGAAGCGAACAAACCGGCATTGCCTGAAACACCACCTAAAAAGGCTGCATCCGGATCGTGCACATAGCCTTGTATTACTCCGTTACGTAGAAAATCATTCCGCAATGTTGGAGCAATTTCGTCCTTTTTATGTGATCTTAAAGGCAGATAGGCCATCTCTTTCAATTTCATGGGCACATAGAATTCGCGATCCAGAAAAACATCCATGGTAGTACCTGTAATGGCTTCTGCTATTTCTTTCAGCAAAATAAAGTTCAAACAACTGTATTCATACGTTTTTCCGTACAAATGCGCATGGGCTATCATCTGCATGGCGGCACCATGGAAACGATTATTTATATAAAAACTGTCTGCAACCATGGATGTATATTCAGCAGAAGGAATTTTGGATACCCAGTCTTGTTTGTATTTAAGAGTTGGATTGACAGTTTTGTTTCCTCCCATTCGAACGGTATGTTTTGTATCTTTGGTTGAAGCCAGAAAGGAAGGAGTATTGTTTTTCTCAATAGCAAGCCTGTAGAAAGGCAGACCGGCAGGCAATCCCGATTCATGAAACAACAGTTCGGAAATGGTTATGTTTTCCTTGTCTGTTCCACGCAGAAAAGTTAAATATGCAGAAGCTTTATCTTTCAATTTGATCTTGCCGGTATCGTAAAGCTTCATGATGGCAAGTAATGTTCCCGTAGTTTTTGACAAGGAAGCCAGGTCGTACATGGTGGAAGGTTTCACCTTTTGAGTGGACTGGTAGGTATAGTTTCCAAAACATTTATCATAGACAGGTATCCCATCTTTTAAAACCAATACCTGACATCCGGGAAATGCTTTTGCGTCCATTCCTTCTTTTACAACAAGATCAATACGGGCCAGACTCGCAGCACTCATACCCAGATCAGCCGGCGAATAATGGGTTGATACAGCTGTGACGGGAGCATTCTTCTCTGAATCCGAAAAAATATCATTCGATGTCGATCGGGCAGAAAAGGTATTTCCTGCATGATTATTTATGGTTATTGAAATTAAAAAAAAAAGAATTGTTGTTTTAAGTTTTTTCATGATGATCATTTAAAATAAAAAACCGGCAACTTTGAAACTGCATAACTCAACATTAAACTATTCAACACTATAATTTTCAAAATGCTTTCGGTTTTGTGCACTAAATTTACAGAAAACAACTTACAATTAAGCTATAATTAAATATATATTCTTCATTATTGTACTTTTTTAAAAATCTTAGGGGCAAATGAAATATCATAAATAATAAATAAATAATAAAGAACAATTAATAATCACCAGGACACTGAAATGTAAGCTTTTAGAGATTAACAGATAGAATATCAAATATCTACATGAACATACATAGACAAGCACAAAGAAATAGTATACTTTTATAGGCTATTGCCCTGAACAATAAATAATGTCATCCCTACGGGATTATGAGATTACGTGAGATAGACCCAATTACAATCATTGCACCCCTAAAGGGGTTAAGACAACCCTGTGCCTTTCGTTATTACAATAATTACATCTCTAAAGGGGTTTAAGACAAACCTGTGCCATTCGTTATTACAATAATTACTTTTTTGGTTCTGGCTTGTCCAGATTAGGTATTATTCCATTTTAAATTAACCACAGTATGAGCTACAAGCTATATTTATTCAGCATGTAACATGACAAACCAACCTAAGGGTAAAGAAACACAAGATTCGTATATCCCTGCCTTTAATGAACAAGCTTTAGTCCGGAACATTGCCCTGAAATAAAGTTGTATACCAACATACTATCCGAAAATAATTCCGGTTTAATCCGGATAACTTCAATGTTTACCCGGATCTTACAGGAAACTTTCACCCAAAAGAATGATCATGCATAAAATCAGTACTGAAAAAACAATAAAGACACTGCATCCTCCCTTTCGACTGTAAAATTGATTGAATAACTGTTTCATAATAAAACCATTTTAATTGATTTATAAACTGACATTTCATGTAAAAAATGTAACGAATATCTGTCTGAATTATATAACATGGATAATTTTTTAAATGGTTAAATTTCAATGAGTCTGTTCTTATACAGATTTTTATCCAGAAAACGGATTGCGACACCGGTACCATTCCAGTAGTTTTTTGAAAGGGAGTTTATCAGTTGCATGTGCAGATGGGGACGTTCGGTCCACCCTGAATTACCGGCACTACCTATCAAGTCATTTGCCTTGATATTATCTCCTTCGTTTACAACAATACTATTCATTTTCAAATGTCCTAAGATCAAAAAATAAGTGCCATTCTTTATCACGACTGTGTTTCCTGTATTGTACTGATAATTTCCTGAATAAGGCTCATTATCCGGAATGTCGTTTACTACCTTTATCACCTCACCAGCCATAGGACAATAAATATTCACTCCAAACACAGGATATTGCCCGTTCTCATCAGGTAAAAAGAACTGATATCCTCCGTGGGCAATCCTGACTATATCTACAGCAAACGTCATTGAATTATTCGTTTTATTACGCTTGTGGACCGGAGAATAATAATGATAATTCATTAAGCGGCTTATTTTTGAGTTACCTCCATCGGTAATCAGGTAATCCCCTTGCCTGAAAGGGAATTCTATTTCAAGTGACGGGCTGTCTTTTTTAAAAATCACCAGGAAAATATTGAATAATTTATAAAAAAGGAAGAGTTGAATCAGGGACAGAAAAATGACAATATATAAGTTTGATGGAAAAAAGAAATCATATTGCATTTTAAAAATAAAAATTATCAACAGAGCCACCTGGATCAAACCACAAAATTGAATCCTGAAACAGATTTCAAAAAACTCCCAGTAACCTGCTAAATAGAGAATACAAAGAAAAGTCTGCGCAATTGTCAATGTCAGAAGCGCATCGTTGTTTGTAAAAAAACATACGATCAGTAAGACAACCGGCAAGATAATATGCGTGGCGATCAGTTTAATGGCTAATTGAGAACGTTCAGTCATTGTTTTCTTTTATTTAGGAAGGGTACCAAATACCCTTTTCAGGGTGCAATGGAATTTATGAATACCTTCCGGATCCGTGAACATAAAAATGCACTGATGGTGGATTACATTTAAATCATGTTGCTCTGCAAGTTCCAGGACAGCAGGAGTCTCTGATTTCTGTTGAATCCATATATTGTTGATTCCTTTGTCAATCGCATGTCTTATAACATGACCGGTTTGAGCGGCCGGTGTCAGGACAATCAAATTGTGGATATCCAATGGTAAGCCGGCGACCGACTGCACTCTGAAATTTCCTTCTTCATGTTGTCCGAATTCGGGATTGATATACCATAGTTTGTATCCGAGTTTCGTTAAATGGGTTGCTACTTTAGCACTAAAACTATTTTCATCACGGGAAGCCCCAGCAATTGCTATGGTTTTACAATCGAGGAAGTTATTGATATTTTCTCTGGTACTTGGATTCATCGTTTTTATGTTTAGAATTAGGTTCATTTAAATGTTTTTTTTCAGATGATTTTTTTAAACAGAATAAATCTGAAAGTAATATAAATCAGGATGACCTATTGTGCATTCCAGTAAGAATATTAAATTTGTAAAAGTAGACTTTCCGACATTTCTTAGAACACGTTCTTTAATCCAACAATAATTAAAGTCGTGAAAATTAGAATCAATTTTCCTTAAAGTATTTTGATTAGTACAAAGGTATTAAATCTAAACAAAACACAATAAAATAAGACTTTAAAGATTAGTCATTAAAATGGTTACTCATATATTTTCTTTTCTTCCTGGGCTTTTTGTTTATACACTTCACGGATGTCAGTTTTCGGATTTCTACATAAAAAAACTTTTAATCCCTTCTCTCTGAAATATGGGTTTGTCACACAACCAATTTCAGTTATTTGATGAAACAGGTTATTAAATCTCCCTATTTGGTTATTAATGTAAATTACCGGACCAAGGGGAATACTGTCCGGTGCCCAGAGAGTATAACTGTCCAAAAAAGTAACAGCATCCGGTAAACCATATTCTTTTCCATAGAAATGTACTGCTCCTGCATACCCATAATTGCGTTCTCCAAATATGGTACATTTATTTTTTTCTTCTTTTGGGAGTTTCTGATAGGCTAAAGCCACATATCCTGTTAATTCGTGCCAACCGGTCATATCGGCATATATCTGTGAAACCGTATGTTTTTTACCATCTTCCCAACGAGAAAAGGGATAAACAACATAACTGTCATTCTTTTTTGAATAATTAATTAATTGTTTGAAGGTTAATAATGGCAATCCATATGGAAGAGACATGAGGGAAGCAGCCATTACGAATGAAAATAAGGCATAATAAATAGAGAAGAACTTTCCTCTTAAATACTTTTCGAGCGTATAGCCGCCATAAGCAAATAGAAAAGGAATGATACCAAGAATATAATATCCTTTGCCATGCATTATAAAAAAAAGAAAGATAACAATGCATGAGGCAATACCTATATATTGATATTTTGTCTCTTTTTTAAAGAACAATAATGAAGTCAGGCCAACCACCCATATGATTGTTGATGCTGAATTTAAAGTAAAAACATCAACAAAAAAATCAGAATAATTCAAAACATGCAGTTGAGTATCCTTCAATTCTTTCATATGGTAAAACACAGGCCAGTTATGTGAATACTGCCACCACAGGTTCGGTAGTATCAGGATGACAAATAAAAGCATTGAATAGAAAAAGTAGTTGGAAATCAATAATTTTCCATTAGGAGTTGCTGAAAGTGCAATTATAAAACCAACTATGACAAACACGATAGAATATTTATTGAGAAATGCCAGACCCGCAATAATTCCTATCCAGATCCAACGTTTAGGATCGTTTTTCAAAACCAGTTGAAAGAAGCAATAGGTCAATAAAAGCCAAAAGAATTGTTCAATTACATTGGGTGTAAATAGAGTATCGAACAGTAAAAAGCCCGGAGATAATAAGTAAGCAGAGGAAGCCATGATGAGTGCAGGGATACCTCCCTTTAATTCCCTTATTATTTTTGCTATGATATAAACTGAAGCACCTCCCAGGAGAGCAGGAATCAAGCGGATACCAAAAACCGAATAACCGGTTAGCGTCTTGACTGCAAAAGCCATAAATCCTATTAAAGGTGGTACAGAAGCATAACCAAAACTTAAGTGGTCACCCATATTAAAATAAAGAAGTTCATCCCTATGTAATTCGTAATTTGTGTTCGTTAAAAAATGAAGGCAGAGTTTAATGCAAATAAACAGAATTGTAACGATCCAATAAGAATTGGTTCTTAATCTTGACAATACATTTTTCATAATCAAATTGTATCAAAATGTGTTTAACATCGTTATATACAACCCGGAATAAAGAACTTAAGTAAATGGAACAATATAATGTCTTGTTTTATTTCGTCAACTAATATGACCTCTCCCCCTGCCCTCTCCCAAGTAGAAGGTGATAGAGCCAAGGGTTAATGAAGTTTTATGTAATTGAATAGGACATTATATATTTCCTACTACTTAGGAAGATAGTAAAATGGAATACACTATATTTATTGTATGATCAGAATGCAATATAAAAAGATAATTTAATGCAAACCGGTACCGACTGTAAGACGTAAAAATCATATCGTTAGAAAATAACAACTTCCTGTACTTTATAGTTATTTATATCTATGTTAAATAATTCGGTTTTTTTTATTTTGACTGTCAATTTACAATAATTTACTAAAATACAATTTGTAATTTAAAATCAATGATAAATAAATCAGCAATTACAAAATAATAATAATAATAATAATAAATCATGGTTTTATAAGACTAAAGTATTTTTTTTATTTTGAAAGATATAGAAACAGATTTTTTTATAGTTAACCACAACATCGTACAACTTAAAACGGACTCACCTGTATACAGGGAAGTCCGTTTCTGAAATTATAAAAACAAGCTTTAAATGTATGATTAAAAATTTTATTTCAAAATCAATAATTATTTCTCAAGGAAAAACTTTAGTATTCAACCAACCGATCACTTTGATTAAATCACTTTCAGTTTTCAGATTCAGATGATTATCACTCATCATTTTCGCAATCTCCTTTTTCTTTTCCGGGAATACTTTAAGTAAAACTTTCTGGCTAATTCTGCTTAGCTTTGTAAAATGGTTTGATGTATTTTTAATGAAATACAAAGGACTTTCGCCAATATTATTAAAATAGAAGAGGCTATTATTGATGTATACATTTGCTTCCCCTGTAATGCTGATCTTGCGTTGAATATATAATGACACTTTTCCCTCGACTCCTACCTGTGTAAAAATATCTATTGCATGTCCGCCGGTTGTATCATCTATATTAATATGCTTAAAATGTATTGTTTTACCTGTTGTAGAATTAAGCCAGAAATCGGAGATAGATGATTTATCGAGTTGGTATTTGCCAAAATTGGTGTCATTCATCCAAATAACTTCGTCGAATAAGCCATTGTATTTTAATCTTTTATTATAAACCATTTCACCTGTTGACAGCAAGATATCCCCTCTTTCCCAGTCATTATTAAAGTACTGTTCACCAATATATTGTTTGTTTTCAAAAAAGGATTCTCCTGTAAGTTTTGGCGAAAAGACAGTATCAATTACTGAATTTGATGGAAGATTATTTTGAGCATTTAACGAAATGCAAATCAATAGAAATGAAAAGTATAAGTAGTATTTCATTTTTTTGGAGTATTAATCTGGTTGTTGACTTGTATGCCGGTACTGGCATTGTAGGGTGTTCCATCATTTGAAATTCCTTCTACACGAATAATGAAATCAGACGTATTATCAGACGTAAAAAATTCTAAGTCAGCAGTGCCTGTATCATTTATCTTAATATCCGGATTCCAGTAAAGCAATTGTTTGAAGAACGGAAAATTCTTGTTTTGAATAGCAACAGGATCAATTATTCCGAATTTTTTCCCTGTATTTATAGTATCGTTTTTAAGACGTTGGGATTGTTCGGCAGGGGTTGTACGGGATATTTCATTTGAATTTGAAATAATAGAAATGACACCCTGAAAAATTAAATCACCAAAAATCCGTTCTGTGTACACTATATCTATTTTTTTTATTTGTTCCGATCCAAGACTGATTATATTATTAATATCGTCAACAAACACTCCGTCAAGAAATATGGCAGGTTCTTTATTATAATTATAAACTAAACTGGTAGTGGGATTCATAATATGTGCCCTGTATTTGCCATTGTACTTATTGATGCTTACCAAAGGTAATAATTCAATTGCAATTTCAGGTAAGCTGTCTAAAGGAACAAAAAGTGATGGATACACTGTTCTGACAGGACAATGGTAAAGCTCCGGACAAATGAATTTAGCATTGGATACAGGTCTTTCAATGCTATCAGTCTTCATTGGATATGATTTATTAATGTAGACAATATTTTGACTTTTTAATAGATACTCTTTATCCTCAACCTTCTCAGAAATAACAGAAGGGTTCCATTTATCCGGTTGAGCAAATTCATCTTCTATTTTAATTTTCCAGTGTTTATTTGTCGGTACGTCTTTAATAGTCAGAAACAATTCTTTTCCGTTATAATAATTGTTTAATAGCATCTGAAACATTCCGCTGGAATTTGTAATTGCATATTGCAAATTGGGAATTGTATCAATACAAGACACTAAAACGGTTGCATTAGAAACATTTTTATTTGTTGTTACATCAACAACAGTACCTCTGAGTATTTTTCCGCTATTTTCAGTTGTATAACCGGTTAACACCTTTTTATCCGGTGAAGCAGCCACCAATCCATTTAAGGTTTCAACAATCGATTTATTCGTTGAAAGTATTTTAGGGTCTTCAAAAACTGAAACAGCTACACTTCCTTTAGAATTTAGATGACTCAACCGTACACTTACCTTTTCACGGGCTCCAAACACCTTTTTGTTAGTCTGAATATTCGGTTCTAATGATGGAAGTTTAGTTGAAACACTTTCTTTTGTGTTAGAACTCGCAAGTTTAAAATTCAATTCTTTATCGAACCGGTTTGCAATCATAATTTCTTTATGAAAGAAATGCTTTTCGCCATAATTTTTCATATCGGCAGTAAAAGCAACGATTTGATATACACCCGAAGTTAATGTATCAGGCAATATAAAACTTCCACTGGATATCCCGGTATCTATTTTGACACGGATCTTTACGGAAGAATTCAAGGTGGCATCTCTTAGTATGACATAGCCAACTTTGCTGCATTCCGATCGTTGCTTTGTATCTGCTTCAAGAACATACAGTTTATAGAAAACTGACTCACCTGCAATGTAGACTGTTCTGTCCGTTTGAAGATACGCCGCTTCTATGCGGGCAGTTTGTGCACAAACGCTGCAACATGACAATGCAACTAATTGAACGACAAGAATAAATACAATTCTTTTTAATAATATCATCATTAATTGTAAGCTTTATAAGTTATGATACCACCAGTCAGGCATTGGAATATAATTAAACAGGGAATCCTTTGGCTTTAACAGAGGATTGCCATCCCATACTTTATATTCTTTTTCGGTAGTTCCGGGGACAAAAATATAAGGCACTTTATTTATTTTAACTGACTTATCAGAAACGACAAGAGTAACAACAAATGCTTGTTGAGTCACAGATGAAACTTCGAATAATCCAAGGACTGTTTTAGTGGGATTATTAACACATTTCATATTTCCATAAAGTTGAGCAGTAACAGGATCGAATATTTTACCACTTGCTGCCAGTTGTTTATTAGCCCCTTTATAGAATAGATAAGAATCATGGTTCATGGTATACTGATTAACCCGTAAGTAGTAATACACATCGGAATTCAAAGGCATAACATATCCATAACTTAAAGCATCAAAAGGCATAAAACCCAATGAATGATTTTTAAGTATTGAATTGGATGAAAGAGATTTTTCATCCGTTATATTTTCATTACTATTTAATTGAAAACTTTCCCAACCGAAATAAACCCAGTGCCAGTCGGTAATTGAAGGAATATACAGTGGGAATATATATTGAATGGTAATGTTAGAGTTAAACCTGCATACAGGAACAGAATCTAAATTTGAGATATTCTGAAACAAATCTTCTTCAATAACAGCACCTCCTACATTTTTATATTCATTATTCTTATCAAAGTATCCCTGTATGCCATACGATGCATGAATACTGTCATAGGACTGCGGAGGCAAAAGTTTTTGATCATTTGATTCGAAGATATTACCGTCAGAAGTCAGTATATGTAATTTGTATGAGTTTCCTGTTTTAGCTTTAAAACCTGCAGGCATGGTGTATATCCCCAAACCGGCATCAGTAAGCTCGACAGAATTATTTTCATTATCATTCACAGTAAGCTTTGCCCCGGTAACGTAATTCAGGTCTGATATCGAGTCAGAAGAGAAAAGAACAGCTTTAGTCAGTTTAATACTAAAGGGCCCTGCACCATCTGTTATTAGTCCTTCAACGATCAAAGCATCAGCTTTAGAATCGATTTTTGGATTATAAACTTCTGAGCAACGACTGAAAATAAGTATTATCAGCAATGCCAGAAAACTAGTTTTTAAATGAATCATTTCTCTGTATTATTAGAAACTAAAATTATACGTTATTGTGGGAATTGGTCTTTCAATAATAAACAAATTGTATAAATTGATTGATTGAGAAAAGTTTGATTCCAATTGTGACGATGATTTATAAAAAACGGAATAGGGATTTTTTTGACCATACAGATTTATGATCGAAAATGTCCAGCTTCCTTTCCATGCTTGTTTCAAACGTAAAGTTTCATCGTAAGTAATCGAAATATCCAACCTGTGATAATCAGGAAGCCGGTATTTATTCCGGTCGGAATAATAGACATACTGGTTACCATCAAAAGTATATTTCAACTCGGGTAAAGTTACAGGTTTTCCGGTATTATAATAGAATGTTCCTGAAACACGAAATCTTCTTGTAACATGATAACTCCCATTCAGTACAAAGTTGTGAGGAATATCAAAGTTAGAAGGATAATACTTATTTGCATTGATTTGATCTTCAATGAAGGGACTTGATGTATGTCTCATTGAACGCGAATACGTATAACTTAACCATCCGGTAAGTCGTCCTGAATTTTTCTTCAGGTAAAATTCCAGTCCATAATTATATCCTGAAGCATTTAACAGATCGGCCTCCAATGCATTATTCATTAAAATTGTCGCACCATCTCTATACTCCACAATATTATCCAGTTTTTTATAATAGATTTCTACCGAAGCTTCAATGGCATTATTTTTAAAATTTCTGAAATACCCAAGTGCAATTTGATCACAAATGAGGGGCTTAACATTTGGAGAACTTAATTTATATACGTCTGTTGGAGCCATAACTGCAGTATTCGAAATCAGATTAATAAACTGACTGATTCGATTATAACTTAACTTCATTGAACTTAATTTATCCATCGAGTAACGCAATGAAAACCTGGGTTCTAAACTCGAATACCATTTAATGATTCTGTTATTGCCATAATTCAGGGTATCGGTGATATTATCAATTGTACGTGGGGCATTCTCTTTGAAAATAAAAACATGGTTCGGTCCCAGGGATGCATAATTAGTCAAACGCAGACCTGCTTCAGCACTAAGTTTGGGTGAAAAATTAATATTATCACTGACGTATACTGCCGTTTCTGCTGCTTTTTCCTTTTGGGTAGATTCTACATTCACTTTCGATAATGAACCAGCCGGCTTCAATTCTCCCGGTTGCAGTTGGTATAAAATTCCGTTTATACCAAAATCTATTGTGTGCTTTTCATTCGGCATCCAGGTAAAATTAAATTTTGCATCATTATAACTTGTGGTAGAACTTATTTTATATGCTTCAGTTGGTTGCAACGAATCTACCTCATTTATATTGCTTCTGTAACGACTCATACCGAGATGGAACACGGAATACAATTTTTCGTTGAAAGTGTGTGAATACCGGGCTGAAGCAAGTGTATTATCGTATTGATATTGCGTCACCTTATCAAAACTGAAATTATCATTGCTAAAATACCCAAAAAGAGATAAAGTATTTTTCGAATTAAATCTCATAGTGAGCAAAGCGTTTACATCATAAAAACTTGCAGAGCTGTTTTTTAGTTCAGCATCGGGTATGGCATGTAATAACCAGTCGGAATATGTACTCCGCCCTCCGAGAAGTAAACTGGATTTTTTATTGAAAAGAGGAATCTGGATGTTTAATCCTGTGTTTAACAGACCGACATTCCCTTTACCAGATAGTTTGTCGGCATTGTTTTCCAGTCGAATATCCATGACCGAAGAAGCCCTTTCACCATATTTTGCTGGAATTCCGGCTTTTAGAAGTGTGACACTGTTTACGGCATCGGAATTTATCGCTGAAGTAAGTCCGAATATATGCGATGTATTAAAGAGTGGTACATCCTCAACCAGTACCAGGTTTTGATCAGAACTACCACCACGGACAAAGAAACCGGTTCCAAACTCACCGGTAGATTGTATTCCCGGGAGTAGTATTACACTTTTTATAACGTCCTTTTCACCCAAAAACATAGGTAATTCCTTAATCATTTTTGGATTAAACTTGATCGTACTCATTTGTGTGCGAATGATATTCAGGTCAACAGCTTTATCTCTGACGATGACTTCTTTCAACCGGATTGTTCTTTCTGATAATTCAAAATCAACAATTCCGTTTCCTCCAACTTTTATGTACCTGTTATCCTGTTCAAAGCCTGGATAATTAAGCCTTAAATCATATTCACCTACCGGAATCGTAAATTTATAATTTCCTGCCAGATCAGTTGTTGTAGTGGCATTAATAATATCAATACTTACTCTTGCTCCATGCAAAGGCTTTCCTGTTCTTGAATCAATAATTTTACCGGAGATGGAAGCCTTTGAGTATTTTCCAAAATCACTCTCATTCCCGATTATGAGTACACCTTTGCTATTTGTTTTGTTTGAAAAGTTACGGATTTCTACAGGTACAAAAACATAACTGAAGGCATTTACAGCAATACAATTCAATTCAGAGACCCGCTTAACAATCGAAAGGCATTCCTCTAACGGTAAACCGGCAATATCCTCCCTGAATCTTTTATCCTCAAACCACCCGGATTTATAATACAATTTTATATGATTGGCATTTTCAATTTTTGGAGCTAGTATTTCAATTGGAACCATTCTGGTGGTATCTGTTGATAGCACTTCATTCTGTTGGGCATTAATTTGATTTATAATGCACTGAAAAATAAGAAACAGTAATATTGGAAGTAAAAGAGGTCTGTTTTTTTTCACAATAATAAAGTTGGATGGGTATTGAATAATCAAAATCTAAACCTTTTGTTTTAGGGTATCACTGATTCCATTATTTATTTTTACAAAAGTAAACTTAAAATAAAAATCATATCACTTGTTAATTATGTTCTAAAACAGGTTAAAACATTTAATTTCAAAGTGGTTTTGTACAATTATTCGAATTGTATCAGGTTCTGATGAAAAAGTAATACTTCATAAATCTACAGACCTAAACTATTTTTCGAACATTCAGAATAAAACTATTTCTTTTTCTGAATTTAGTTGAATTGTTACATATTAAAAGACTTCAGTATGTATAAAAAAACGGACTCCCCTCTTACAGGCAAGTCCGTTTTAAATAGTTAACTTTTAAATAACTAAATACTAAATTCTTTTAGTCTTCCAGCAAGATCTCCAGGATTGTACAAGCTGCTTTTGCAACCGGGCTTCCAGGGCCAAATATTGCTGCTACGCCTGCTTTGTAAAGGAAATCATAATCCTGGTGAGGGATAACACCACCGGCGATAACAATGATATCCGGGCGCCCCAGGGCTTTCAGTTCGGCAATCACCTGAGGAATCAGGGTCTTGTGACCTGCTGCCAGGGAAGATACTCCGAGGATGTGTACATCGTTTTCAACAGCTTGCTTGGCTGCTTCGGCAGGAGTCTGGAACAAAGGTCCCATATCCACATCGAATCCGCAATCGGCATACCCGGTGGCTACTACTTTAGCACCACGGTCATGACCATCCTGACCCATTTTTGCAATCATGATACGAGGACGACGACCTTCTTTTTTGGCAAATTTCTCTGTCAGTTCGCAAGCCTTGATAAAGCTTGCATCGTTTTTGGTTTCTGATGAATACACGCCTGAAATTGTTCTGATGGTTGCTTTATAACGACCTGCTACTGCTTCGCAGGCATCGGATATTTCACCCAGTGAAGCACGTAAATGAGCGGCTTCAACGGCTAATTCAAGTAGGTTACCGTTTCCGGTTTTAGCACATTCGGTAATGGCTGCAAGCGATTTTTGTACTTCCGCTTCATTGCGGTTAGCACGCAATTGTTTCAACCTTTCAATTTGTTGAACACGTACAGCTGTATTGTCGACTTCCAGAATATCAATCGGGGCTTCTTTTTCAAGACGATATTGATTGACACCTACAATAATCTGACTTCCTGAGTCGATACGGGCCTGAGTACGTGCTGAAGCTTCTTCAATACGCATTTTTGGAATACCGGTTTCGATAGCCGCAGCCATACCACCCAGTTTTTCAACTTCTTCGATTAACGACCAGGCTTTTTCGGCCAGTTCATTCGTCAAAGTTTCAACATAATACGAACCTGCCCATGGATCAACTTCCTTGGTAATATTGGTTTCCTGTTGAATGTAAATCTGAGTATTCCTGGCAATACGTGCCGAGAATTCTGTTGGCAAAGCAATTGCTTCATCCAGTGCATTGGTGTGAAGCGATTGAGTATGTCCCAGTGCAGCGGCCATAGCTTCAATACAGGTACGTCCAATGTTGTTGTATGGATCCTGTTCGGTCAACGACCATCCTGAAGTCTGTGAGTGCGTACGTAAAGCCAGTGATTTTGGATTTTTAGGATTGAATTGTTTTACAATTTTTGCCCATAACATACGTGCAGCACGTAATTTGGCAATTTCCATAAAGTGATTCATTCCGATAGCCCAGAAGAAAGACAACCGTGGTGCAAAAGAGTCAATATCCATACCGGCATTTACTCCGGCACGTAAATATTCCAATCCGTCAGCCAATGTATAAGCCAGTTCAATATCGGCTGTAGCACCTGCTTCCTGCATGTGGTAACCTGAAATTGAGATTGAATTAAACTTAGGCATCTTCTTTGACGTAAATTCAAAGATGTCAGCAATAATTTTCATGGAGAATTTAGGAGGGTAAATATATGTATTACGCACCATAAATTCTTTTAGGATATCATTCTGTATGGTTCCTGCCATTTCTTCGAGTTTTGCACCTTGTTCAAGTCCTGCATTGATATAAAAAGCAAGAATTGGAAGTACAGCACCGTTCATAGTCATGGAAACCGACATTTTATTTAATGGAATACCATCAAACAATACTTTCATATCTTCTACCGAGCAAATCGATACACCGGCTTTACCAACATCACCTACCACACGTTCGTGATCGGCATCATACCCACGGTGGGTAGGTAAATCGAATGCAACAGACAGTCCTTTTTGACCGGCAGCCAGGTTACGAAGATAAAATGCATTTGATTCTTCAGCAGTAGAAAAACCTGCATACTGACGGATTGTCCAGGGTTGCATGGCGTACATGACACTGTAAGGACCACGTAAGTAAGGTGGAAGTCCGGCAGCATAATTCAAATGTTCCATTCCTGCCAAATCGTCTTTGGTATAAAATGGCTTTACGGGAATCAACTCCGGAGTCAGCCAGGTGCTCTCCGTTTCAGGAGCTTTTGACGTTACAGAAAAATTCTGTATATCTATATTTTTAAAATTTGGTTTCATTTATTTTTTAGATTTTAGAACCAAGATATTTTGTTTATCTATCTTTTCTTAATTCGATTTATTAAATTCAACTATCTTTCCTCTTCGCATCATATCCTATTGGATTACGCGGTTTGTTAATTTGTTTTTGTCTGGAAGCCAACTGTGATAAAGCCATATAAATCTCATCGAAATTTTGTTCGTATCTTTCATGATCTTTACTTAAACTGTCCACATTTTCAAACAAGTACTGAATTTGCATTTTAAGGTCTTCTAACTCCTTAGCAGTGTTTGAAGAAACCAAAACGTATTGACGAATTGCAACAAATGCACGCATTATATTAATATTGACTTCCACTGCAAGTGGTGACCGTAGAACTCCGGATAACATTGATACTCCTTCTTGTGTAAAAGCTAAAGGGGTAACCGGACTGAATTTGGCATTTTCAGGGAGGTTGTCGCAAATTGCGACAACCTCTTGCCATTCCTTTTTAGTGAGCTGAAACATAAAATCACTTGGAAAGCGTTCAATATTTCGTTTCACTTGTTCTTTAAGTCTACGGTTTTCAGTTCCATAGAGCAGGGCTAAATCAAAATCAAGCATTACACGCATGCCCCGCAACTCATATATTTTGTTTTGGATTAGTTGTAATTCCATTAAATTTCTGATTTTGAATTTAAATCATCAAATTAACTTCTGATTAAACGTTTTTAAGAAATCAAGCACATTTGTTTTGACGTTAACAAAATACTCAATTCCTAATGATTTCAATTCGTCGGTACAAGCTGGTGCTCCGGCAACAACAAATTCAGCTTTCCCTTTTACCAGTGCATAAGCAGCAGGTGCCAGAACAGCATATTCGTCATCACTTGAGCAAAGTACTACAATATCAGCTTTTGCATCAAATGCAGCTTTTACACCTTCTTCAACAGTATCGAATCCCAGGTTATCCACCACTTCGTATCCTGCACAGGCAAAGAAGTTACAAGAGAACTGGGCACGTGCCAACCTCATTGACAAACTGCCGATAGTCAACATAAATGCTTTCGGACGTTTTGCAGCTCCTTCGGTAGCAAAGCGCAATGCTTCAAATTCAGAGGCTCCACGAACAGGTAACAGTTTTTCAGTACCATGATGATCACAATTGCAATCAACAGCATCCTGGATTTTTACTTTTGAACCACCTATTTCATTGAAATTAGGGAATTGATTGGTTCCCAACAATACTTCACGACGGCTGGATACAGCTTTCAGGCGTCCTGCAGCAGTTGCTTTCACAGCCTGTTGAACTTTACCCGACACAATGGCATCAAAGAAACCACCCTGTTCGTCTACTTCCAGGAATAATTTCCAGGCATGTGCAGCGATCTGGTTGGTCAATGTTTCGATATAATATGAACCTGCAGCAGGATCGGATACTTTATCGAAATGACATTCTTCTTTTAATAACAATTGTTGATTGCGGGCAATACGTTCCGAGAAATCATCCGTTGGTTCGAATACAGAATCGTATCCCAGGACGGTAAGTGAATTCACACCTCCCAGGGTAGCACTCATTGCTTCTGTTTGAGTACGAAGCATGTTTACATTCGCATCAAGAATAGTTTTGTTGAATGTGGATGTTTCGGCATGAATGCGCATTTTGGCTGCACATTTGCATATTCCGTTTTCAGTACTTTTGCAATCGTCCTTCTTGCATTGTGGTTGATAGGCATCTACCAACATGGCCCACAACATACGGGCAGCACGGAATTTTGCAATTTCCATAAAGTAGTTACCACCTACTCCAAAGTTGAATTTTATTTTCTTGGCAGCCAATGAAGGATCAACTCCGGCTTCAACAAGTAATGAAAGGTATTCGTTACCCCATGCCAGTGCATATCCCAGTTCCTGTCCGATAAAAGCACCACCGTTGCTTAATGTTTTTGCATTGACGGTAATCACACGGTAAAAAGGTAAACCTGCAGCAGCCAGTACAGTTGCTTTGGCTTTAGCGGTAATTTGTTCTTTGGTCAGTTCTTTGCCCACCAGCAACATGCGGTTAATCGGGTCAAAGTTGATCGATCCCTGTAATTTAGTCACATCATAGTCTTTCGATTTGAAATAACCGGTCAGGATAGTTGCCAGATCAGCAGCTTTACTTACACAGATACAAAAATTAAGTTCAACACAATCCGCTGCAATACCTTCCAGTAACGTAGCAATGTATTCAGGGCTTAATTCTTCTTTTTTAAGTTTAAAACCAAGGGAAGTGACACCTTTGAACATGATCTCCAATGCTTTTGCGTTGGCTTGCTTTGCGGTTTCAACAGCTATGTCCTGACGAACCAGCCACTCGTTTCCGGGTTTTGTTCCACGTACATAAGGAAATACTCCGGGAGCTGAATCCTTTGTTTTAAGAGCTTCAATATCCTCAGCCCTGTAAAAAGGCTGTACATTAAATCCTTCGTTGGTTTTCCAAACGAGCCTTTTGTTGAAGTCAGCTCCTTTGAGATCGACTGTGACTTTATCCATCCATTGCTGAGTGCTAACAGGTGGAAAATCAGCCAATAAATTCATTTTTTTTTCTGCCATAATATAGTTTAATTTTCGAATTTTCTAAGCGAGTGCAAAATTACTACTTTCTGTTGAGTTATAAGAATTATTCTTAATGAATTAAAGAAAAAAAGTGGTAATTGGAAAATTAGTGAAAAAAACTAGTAAATGATGTCTGTTTTTTATGAGATTAACAGGATTGAAACTATATAAGCGCTTTTTTGTTAGAAGAATATCAGAACGTAAAACTTAGAAAAATTAAAGTAACCGATAACTCTCACTAAAATTCATTTAAATGGTTCAATTAAGACAAGAACAGTTTTTACCTATCTCACTCGACCAGGCCTGGCAATTCTTTGCAACCCCAAAAAATCTCAATGAAGTGACCCCGAAAGATATGATTTTTGAAATCATTTCCGATCTTCCGGACACTATGTACGAAGGATTGTTAATCAGTTACCGGTTGAAACCGATGCTTAACATTCCTGTCAACTGGTGTACGGAGATAACGCACATAAAAGAAAAGTTCTATTTCGTGGATGAACAACGTCAGGGACCTTACAAGATGTGGCATCACGAACATCATTTTAAGGCCGTCACGGGTGGAGTAATGATGACAGACATTCTACACTACGATATTGGGATGTCGGTTTTTGGATGGTTGGCAGGTAAATTATTTGTTCATAAAAAAGTAGCCAATATTTTTAAATTCAGGCATGTAGCACTGGAGAACATGTCATTCCGTTTGGTTGAATAGTTAATTGGTTAATTGGTTAATTGGTTAATTGGTTGAGTTCAGTGTTACATGTTCTTTGTTCCTTTTTTAAGTAAATGACCTCTTAATTAATCAATAAACAAATCATCTTATTCAACTAATGAACCAATCTAACAATAAACTTATCAACTTAATCAACCAATTATCCAACCAATCAACTTAATCAACTTAATCAACTTAATCAACCAATCAACTAAAATCAATCGATTTATCAGGCTCCTCCCTTATCGGAAATGCCATTAACCCAAACATCATAACAAGAGCTGTAAGGATAATAACCTGAACAATCAGGGATTTATTGACCAACAATACCCGTTGAGCCGGGACAATGGATAAGAACAACAAAATAGTAATAAGACCCCTGGGTGCTACAAAAAGCAATGGGTTCAAAGGCAGTCGGGATATTTTCAGTTGCAGTATCCTGAAAATAAAAATAATGACCACTATCCCACCCGACAGCAATAAGGTATCGGTATTGATTATTTCGGATGTTTGAAGCAAATAGCCAAACAATATAAAAAATAAGGCTCGTACCAGAAATGCCATTTCAACAGTAATTTCTTTAAACTTCTGGTCTTCAACTTTCAATTCTTCCGGATGCAATTTCTTTATCCACTTGAATTTTTTAAACTTATACAGGTTTCCGATAAACAACCCGAACGTCAGTACAAAAATCAACGAAGGGAGTTCATAAATTTCCAGCAACGTATAAATTAAGATGATCATTAATATTATCGGGATAAACTTAATATGATGTTCAATCTTTCGCAGAAGTATCGTCAACCCAACGGTTGCAATAAACGAAATCACTACGATGATAATGAGCTGAAACCCAAAATGTCCAAATGTACTAAATCCATAATCCGAATTCAACGCAATAAAATTAAAAAACACAACCCCTAAAATGTCAGACAGGCTACTTTCATAAATTACAAATTCTTTTTTCGAAAGACTGATATTTCTCACACTGGGGATGGCGATGGCACTACTGATGACACTGAATGGTATTGCATTGGTAACACAACTTCTGAATGAGTATCCACCCAGATAGTGGAATAAAAAACTCAATACTATCGTCAGGACAAACATAGTAAGCAACGCCCCAAAAAATGATTTTCGTATCAATCCAATTTTCGATTTACTCAGATTGAGCTCCAACGAACCCTCCAGCACAATGAGTATTAACCCGATAGATCCTAATATCGGTAAAAACCCCGAGAAGTCAGGTAACTGAACATTTAAAAAGGCTGTCAGTTGATGCAACAACCATCCCAACACAAGTAATAAAATAACGGACGGAATTTTTGTCTTTGCTGCTGATAAATCGAACAGATAGGCAATGAGCAGCAAGGTACAAAAAGATATGATGATAGTTGAAGCCATATTGTGGTATTTCGGTTTACATGTAAACCGGTAAGTTCCTTCGGTGGATAACCTTTCTTTGTAATTCGGATTAAAATGATTTGGAATATCTTTTAATTCTGCAAAAGTACTGAAACTATTGGTAGAACTGCTTTATAATGTAAAAATACAAAATAAGGTTACAATTGAACATAATTAATGACATACTGAAATTTAACTTCGAAAATACGCTTCTCTCCTCCCCGAATCCCTTCAATTGCCGTATTCAGGGTGTTATTATTTCAGATTTTTAACCTGATCAACCTATTTCAAGTCTAGACTTCGTTTTATTTTGCTGTCTCACCTCTTACTCCTCGCTACTCGCTACTTCCCGCTAATCTTCTATTTTCATTTTAAATTCATTGAAAAATCTATGGGGGTTTGTTAGGGGTTGATTGTGCGTTCATAGGGTCGGGGCCCAACCAACCCCCAACCAACCCCCTACCAACACCTAATCAACACCCAATCAACCAAGAGCAAAAATGAAACAAAATCAGAGCAATTTGAACCGAAAATAAACTGTCAAAAAAGGTCAATAGATGGATTTTTCAGTTGGTAGAACCTTGAATATTTAAGAATAAAAGTTTATTTTTAAAACTTTAGAAGAAAAATTCCATACACACTTAATTTGCAAATGCTTTTTTGTACATTTGCAACACTTATAGTGAAGACCTCACTATTTGTGAGGCCTTCACTAAAAATAAAAATTATAAACACGTAATAAAAACAGATAGTACTTTTATTTTCAACATATTAAAATAGCATTCTGCTATTGTTCGCGCCTTCGAAACCTGAGAAATTTCCCAAGCGAACATGCAAATAGAATAAGTCAGCAAAATGCTCACGCCAACCGGCGTAGGCTTTTGACTTATCATTTGCATGTGGGCTTCTCAGGGCCTCGAAGGCGGGTAAGGAATTAGTCCACGCCTTTTTTGTGGCTATACCTTCCGAATAATGGCAGCGCGCACGATTTTGGTATAGTTCAGGATCATAGCTTCAACAATATTGTTGTTGAAATGAATGGTAATGAACCAGTATTTTTAGGTCAGGAAAAATCAGTTGAGATATTCAATTACCTTACATTAAAAGGTACATAAATACGAAAGGAAAAGTACATGAATTATTAATAGAAGATTTAAAGACAGGTAAGGTAGATTTAGGACAGGATTTTGAAGAACATGTAGAGAAGCAAATTATTGAAACGCTGAAACAAACTGCCGGTAAACTAGAGATTAAAAAGCAAGATGATAAGAAAACAGTAAAAGTAAAGGAGCATATTCTGGACAATGCTGAATTTAAGGCTTTATGGGATAAAATAAAATTTAAAACAACCTATTCGGTAAATTTCAATGCTCAGAAATTAATTGATTCCTGTATTCAGAATATCAATGCCAGATTGATTGTCAGCCGTGGAAAACTGGTTTATAATAAAGTTGATGTGAAATTAACAAAAGGCGGTTTAATTGCTTCGGATCCTGAAACTGAATATGGAATAATAGACCAACAGGTAGAAGTATTGCCTGACATTGTCAGTTATTTGCAAAATGAAACACAGTTAACCAGAAAATCCATTGTAAAGATATTGAGCAGTTGTACAAACCTGAATTATTTTAAAACCAATCCGCAAAAATACATAGAGGGCTGTATTGATATTATCAATGAACAAAGGCGTTTGCATATTGTAGATGGTATTGTTTACAAGAAAATCGGGAATGATGATTTCTATAAACAAGAGCTGTTTACAACTGAAACATTGACCGGTTACTTACATAAGAATATGGTGGAAAGTACAAAATCGCCCTATGAATATGTGGTGTATGATAGTGCAATCGAATCGGCACTGGTCAATAAATTTGAAAATACCAGTAATATAAAAGTGTATGCTAAATTACCTGACTGGTTCAAAATAGACACACCACTTGGGACTTATAATCCAGATTGGGCAGTTCTTTTCGAAATGGAAGGGAAGGAACAACTTTACTTTGTTGTTGAAAGCAAGGGCTCTATGGGTTTTGAATTTTTAAGACCATCAGAACAAGGAAAGATTGAATGTGGTAAGGCACACTTCAAAGAATTAGCAGCGCAAACCGGGAGCAATATAAGCCTGGAATTTGTCAGCAACATGGATGATTTTGTAAATATGGCAATGTCCGGTAAATTTCAAATAGCGAAAGTTTAAAAGTCGTTATTTGATAAAGATACATCATTATACTTCAAAAAAAATATAACCGAAAGAAATATTTTAGTGAGGGTTTCACCTTGAGTGAAGCCCTCACTTTGTAATTACGCAAAACAACTGACAAATATATCTGTTATATTAATATCAGAAAACTTTTAAGAGAGGTTTCCTAGCTGGTTTATTAAAACGAAAACCGAAGTATTGTTTTATAAGGACTGCATTTAGGAATAACGCATCAACCGCAATAGAAACGATTGGACGCTTAATTGGATGTATCCGGAATAAAATTTTCAATTGTTTTATATCAAATCAATAGCTTCTATGTATATTTGCATAGTATTTCAAATAAACGATTATGATACACTCAAGCATACAGGCTGTTATGCCACAAGTCATCAAGCTTTTCAAAAAACACAAGATAAAAAACGCTTATATTTTTGGGTCGGCAGTTACTGACCGATTTGACGAAAAAAGTGATGTAGACTTTTTAGTCACTCTGCAGGAAGGGCTTGATCCTGTGGATGCCGGAGGTCATTTGTGGGATTTAGAATATGAGTTGAAAGATTTATTGCATCGTGATATTGATTTACTTACTGAACGGTCACTGAAAAATCCTTATTTTATTAGTGAAATAAATGCTACCAAACAGCCCATTTATGGATAATAATACGAATAAGATTTTAAAAGACATTCTTATATGTATCGAAACAATCGAGAATTATTTAGGTGATAATAAGATATTTCGTGAGTATGATAAAAATTAGTTACTTCAAGATGCAGTTGAAAGGAACCTAATTACAATAGGCGAAGCAATGAATTCTTTATTAAAGAGGTCACCTGATATTATTATTTCAAATGCCCGTAAAATTGTTGATACCAGAAATAAGTTAACTCATGGTTATGATGAAATTGAGAATGTTCAAATATGGAATATTATCATAAAGCACTTGCCTTTACTCAAAAAAGAAGCAGAAGAACTTTTATATAGTTAAATTATATATGAAGTTGATAAACATCATAAACTTACAATCATAGATAATAGAGAAATTATAGAAAAGCTAACAAATTACAAACTGCTCGTATCAAAGCATTTCGACATTGATGAGTTAGTGCTTTATGGATCTTATGCAAAAGGCACTCAAAATGCCGACAGCGATATTGATGTTGCTATTGTAGTTAATTCTATTGATCAGGACTTTTTTACGTA
>Ga0302286_10000339_pt1 | contig 38301 bp, 64 predicted proteins | sample III_Fen_E2_3_FD_198765 | JGI IMG/M metagenome (GOLD analysis project Ga0302286, IMG submission 198765) | Peat permafrost microbial communities from Stordalen Mire near Abisko, Sweden - III_Fen_E2_3 | ecosystem: Environmental > Terrestrial > Soil > Wetlands > Permafrost | place: Sweden: Abisko...
TCCGTGGGGGATTCCGTGAGGGCTTCCGTGGGGGATTCCGTGAGGGCTTCCGTGGGGGATTCCGTGAGGGCTTGGTTAGATTCGGGATGGGTATCACACTATAAGTTTTTTTCGGAACAGTTTGAAGAGAATGCATTAAATGATTGGTGTATATACCTTGAACAAGTAAATGGAGGTATACTATCAGATACAGAGGTACACCTTGTACGAAAGCCAATACGTCTCGTTCGGAATAACGAAGGAAGATTACATTATGACCATGGCAAAGCAGTAGAATGGGAGGACGGTACTGGTTACTACTACTTAGACGGTGTGGAGCTACCGGAAAAGATATTTAACCGAGTAGTAAACAATGAAACAACAGCAGACGATATGTTGTCTGGTGAACTTAATTCAGACCAACGTGCAGTAGTTTTACGGTACTTGAAACCAGAACTACTAATTAAACAGCTAGTTGCAGAGCTAATCAACGAGGGTAAAAGTGGTACAAAACTATATGAGGTAAAAGACTTTGGAAAGAAAGTAAGTCAACAAACAGATATGGATGATGAAGAACTGGAAAACAGCACCGAGTACTTTATGCTTATGAAACATCCAAGTCTCGAAACTTTTTATATTGAATGGGTTAATCCTGATACAGTAAAAGAGAACAATTCAGCAGACTATTGCCAAGCAGTAGCCTTTGGACAAACCGCAGCAGAAATTTATAACCAAGCCGTAAAGGCATAAGGAGAACATTATGTTACAAAATACAGCAAATCAAGCAATTATGCACGGCGAAAATCTTATTAAGCCTGTAGAACTTCCAAAATGTTTAAAAGAAGTTAAACACAAGGGATTATTCATATTTGCTCATTCTGAGACAGGTCACAATCATGTTATTGAAGCGCCGGTAAGAGATAACTTCCGTATCTTAGAAGATAAAGAAGGAAATATATACTTTGATATTACTGGTGAGGCAACAATAAAACACCAGAAGTCATTTGATATTCACGAGCCTATTAAGGTAAAAGAAGGTACTTACCGAGTTTATAGAAAAACAGAGTATAACCCATTCACTAAATTAATTGGTGCTGTTAGAGACTAATGGAAAATTTAATACACAACTGGATAGACGAAGCCTGTATGGATTTAACAATCATGCGTCTAGACCTTAAAGGCTACTCAAGTGACTATATTTGGAATCGCTGGATTCGCTCAAATAATTAATACTAACAACCAAGGAATAAACATGACAACCCAAAGCGATAAAGCACGACAGACAATTATAGATAAATACGGTGATTGGGAAACATACCTGACTATTCGCTATAGAAGCCCAGAGGAGGCCGCTAAACGCTCTGAGGCTGCTTCTAAAGCAGGGAAAGCCTCACAAGCGAGTGGTAATGCTGTACGACCATTTACTGATAAACAGAAAGCTAGAGAAGCCCAGCGTTTAAGTGTTGAGGCTAAGAGGAAGAAATGAAACAGTCTGAGGCACAAATCGCAGTAGAAGTTGAGCAGCAAGTATTTTCTTACTTTGAAATATCTGCTAATTACGAAAGAGAATCTAGTGTTAAGGGCTTTATACAGCACATGATTGAGAGTTACGAATGATTGAAAAGTACGCAATTATTTATGCAGACCCACCATGGACATATAAACAGTCTGGCAGTACAAAAAATAGTCGAGGTATGGCAAAGCAACACTATAACACAATGAAGATTGAAGATATTTGCAGGTTACCGGTAAGAAACATGGCTGAAGATAATGCAGTTCTTTTTATGTGGGCAACATTTCCAATGATGGCTGAGGCGCTCAAGGTTATTGATAGCTGGGGGTTCATATATAAATCTGCTGCATTTGTTTGGGTTAAGCAAAATAAAGTTTCTTTAACACCATTTTGGGGAATGGGAGCATATACAAGAGCAAATTCAGAAGTGTGTTTGATTGCAATCAGTAAAAATACAAAAGCAAAAAAGCAAGTTCTATCTCATGCGGTTCATCAAATCATACATGCACCAGTTATGAAGCATAGCCAGAAGCCAGCAGAAGTCAGAGATTCAATTGTGAAGCTTTTAGGCGACAGGAAGCGAATTGAACTTTTTGCTCGACAAAAAACTACTGGCTGGGATATATGGGGAAATGAATTAGAAAATGATATTGAGCTATGAAACAACAAACCTGTAAATACATAGCAGAAGACAGTACTAAGTGCCTCTCTCTATTCCACACAAAAATGTATCACAACCCACCTAAGCCTATAAAACGAACACCAATAAAGAAACCCGACCATATTGCGGAAGTCCGCAATATGGTTTCAAAAAGTCATATCGTGGCCGGACACAAAATGGAAATTACTAAGGTTAAGAAACCTAGCAAAAAGAAAACAAAAAGCCGTTCCTACTACGTCAAAAAACTAGACAGTGTGTTCTCTCAATATATCCGCCAGACATACGCCATAGACGGCCTTACGGCCTGCGTAACCTGCGGAGTGATTAAACCATGGCAAGAACAACAAAACGGCCACTACGAATCACGAGGAAATTTGCCTACTAGGTGGAGTGAAGATAACTGCCACCCACAGTGTGTAGCTTGTAACGTGTTTAAAAAAGGTAACTACACCGAGTACGCTTTGTGGATGATAGACACTTATGGAGCGGACAAACTGGTTGGTTTAAAGGCGAGAGCTAATAGTAAAGAGAAGATACCGACCTTAGTAATAAAAGAAAAAATTGAGTATTATAAGGGGTTATTGAAATAATATAAGCTTTTTCTATTGCATTATTAGCACGACCGTGATATTATTGAATTAGTCCACAAGAAAGGACAACGAAGCAAAGTCGGCATTCCAGTTGTATATCGCCATCGTGCATACCGACCGACTAGCTTTACCAAATTAACAAACCATTGAGCCGTAGTAGTGCTGGTAGTAACGTGGACTAGCAGTTGCATATGGATGCCACTCTTAGCAACTGAAAAGGATTGCTACTAGCACCATACGGCTCAATACACACATTAACAATTAGAGCGTAATAGTGCTGGTAGTAATCTCGCTCCAGTCCTGTGCAGGGAATGGAGTTCTAAAGGGCGAACTAAATGATGAGCCACTCCGAAGACTGCATATTGTTACCAGCACCATACGCTCTAATACAAAACAGAAAGGGCTATCACATGCCAAACAAAAAGAACACCGTAGAAGAATTTAAAAAAGAAATTAACATCAAACAACTTAACGCTAACTGGCGCACTTTCCTAGTAATGGTAATCGCTGCAACATTCGTATTTACATGGATTCTGTGTTATTTCACAACCCACGCTCAAATCATGGAAGCAGCACAACTAGTAAATGAAGTGTCAAAAGTAAGTCAGTAGAAGCCGTCGCTACTGTTCAACCACCACAGACGGTAACTGAACCAACTATTGTGCAAACGCCCGTTACAGAGCCTCTGGTACAGCCAAAAGGTGATTGTATTCTGGTTAACCAGTATGATTGGAATACAAGTATTATGTATGCTATCTGTATGGCTGAGAGTGGCGGAAACCCCAATGCACTAGGTCATAATAAAAATGGAACTACAGACGGTGGGTTACTTCAAATAAACAGCATCCATGTAAATAGTGGGCTAATCAGTTCAGAAGATAGGTTTATACCTGAAAAGAACTTAGCTGCTGCGTACGCTATTTACAAGGGTTCTGGCTATAAGGCTTGGAGCAGTTACAATTCTGGTGTATATTTAAAGTATCTTTAACAACTCGAATGAAGACATGGCGAGATAAATAGCCCGGTTAGAGCAGGTTACACCTGTAAGTGAGGCGCATACAATGGTCGTTCATTGGTTTATCTCGTCTTCATGGGCTATGTAAGTTGAAGCGATTCCGACCATATTTGGTTCACTGCGATATATAAAATAAGCAGTAGCTTACATAGACCAACGCTACCAACCAGGCTCGCGCCCTCTTCGGTGATTGCATTCACTGGGAATGGTCTGTAACGAGCAAGTAGCATGATATCGTGAATTGTATCCGAAAGGGTTTGCTCGTTATCTAAACTACTTGCTTCCATGTTTTTGTTGGAGTTACCCCCAAGCACCTGTAAAAAGGTGCTATTTTATTTGCCTAAACCATTTACATTTTTGCACGACCGTGATATTATTAATACATCAACAAGTCACCGAAAGGACAAGTAAAATGGCAGTACGAAACTCACACGTAAGGCAATCAACCAAAGAAGTTTACGCAACACTTGACGGTAAGAAATACAGCCTAACAGCAGAAAATTGGAACGTAAACATGAACAAAGTACGTTATGCAGCGAAGAAGCTTGAACAAGGCAAGTTATCTATCCCAGTAGACGCTCAAGTTTACTACACGATTACACACTTACAAGTAACAGAAGAAGGAAAGGTGATAGCATAATGGAACACGAATACACCGAAGCAGAATATAAGGAACTGGAAACTATTTTCCCCTTTGTGGAAGATGATGATGAAGACTGCAGTGATTTCTTCCGTGGCCCTAATGGCGAATTAGAGGAGTGCTAATATGAGTACATCAATCAGCCAGGTCATTGCAGAAGGGGGTTTTAACCTTACTACCAAAGAAGATGCTGAGTGGCTTATTGCTCAAGTACCTCAATTTGAAGCACTTGTTACACTAGCAGAAGACCTTTTAGAAGCAATCGAAGACCAAGAACTAGCTAAGTCAGAAGCGCAATATCAATTAACTTTTGCGAAAGAAGCGTAATGTCACAAACATCAAAGCTACTCACTATGTTAAAAAAGGCCGGCAAGCATGGTATCGAAAACTATAAATTTCCACAGCAAGGCATTCTACGCTACAGTGCCCGTATTGCTGACCTACGCGCTGAAGGTTTTAATATCTACTGTGAACGAGTTATTATAAAGGGTAGATATACTGGCACATTTAAGTATTTTCTTATTGAAGAACCTAAACAGGAATCATGGATTGCAGCATTATGGCAAAAAGCAAACTAAGCAAAACAGTTATTACATACGAATGGGACAAAATCCTACGTACTATTAAAAAGGAAATCAAAGGACGTACCATATGAAAGAAGTAAAACTTGGCTGGTGGGTGAAGCGACGCATTAGAAAGCTATTTAAAGAGAGATATGACCTAGAAGAACTCTACATCATGTACAAGTGTATTATCCCCTACAGCCAGCTAAGAAGCATTGTACAAGGCGTTAAACGTTGGGAGAAGATATAATGGCTCACAAGGGAGTGCCTGCTAACCACTTAAAAGTTTTATTGAGAGTTGAGACAGATGAATGTATACTGTGGCCTTATGCTCAAGACCATATGGGATATGGATTAGTTTGGCACGATGGTAAAACACAAAGAGTCCATAGGGTTGCTCTAAAAATAAGAATCGGAGAACCAACTAAAAAGAATAAATATGCCCTCCACACTCCTTTGATGTGCCACAATAGACTTTGTTTAAACTATAGGCATTTACGCTGGGGGACACCAGCTGATAACACAAAAGATTCTTTTATTGATGGAACATTCGCAATTGGTGAAAGGAGCGGTTTTTCTAAAATATCAGATGAAAAAAGAATTATTATTGCATTAGATAATAGAAAAGTTAAAGACATAGCTATACATTATGGTGTTTCTGAATCATCGGTAGTGGTGTATAGAAGAAAATATAGAAGCTTAAACAACGATAATGGACTTATTTTAAAAGAAAGGATTTAACTAATGTCTACCCATAAAGAAGATACAGAACTAGATACATTAATTGACGATATAAGTAACTTTGTATCAATCAATCTACACGACCAACGCTGGGTAAAAGACGGTATCCAAGCCCTTATTAATAGAGAAATAGTAAAGGCTACTACTCACCTTAAGCAATTATTGGAAGACGTAGATGGATTTATTGTAGAACAAGGTAATTTAGCTGCGATGGAGAGCAATTTATTTCCACACGATAACTTTCACACTCGGCTTGTAGAAGCAATTAAGGAGCTAGAAGATGAATAAGCTTGATGAATTTCTACAGAATAACAAACCTATACGTTTTTACAGAATACTAAAAAGGTTGAAGCTATCACTTGGTAGATACCAGATAGAGATTAGGATATTACGAGATGAGCAACCCCATGCCAACTAACAAGCAAATAGAAGATATAATGCAACCAATCCGCAACTACGCAGATATTGTTGAAATTGACAAAGCCGTCCAAGCCCTCTCTGAATTATTAGTACGGGAACGGATAGAAGAAAATACGCTATGGAAGATAGTTGCTGAAGAAATTGTAGCCAAAGATGGTGTATACCGAGCAGTTAATTATTTGAATCAACGTAGCCAAGAGTTGCACGCCCAACTCACACCAGAAAGTAAGGAGGGGCAGATATGAGTAAAACAATTATTTGCTTTAGGGGTCGTTGTAGTACTTGGGGTAAAAGCTGGAAATATCATATGTGGACTGCTAAAGAAACCATAGATGAAGGTGAACGTACTGGTGAAGTAGTAACTACAAAATCAGATACCTGTTACCGATGTGGATTTACAAAAGAGGAGGCTAAGAATGACTAACCAAGACACCCTACCCCAGCAAATAATGTTCGCTAAGGTTGACAAAACAGTTAGGAATAGTTTATGACCCTACTAGATGATAAAGCACTACGAGAAGTAATAGCTAATACGATTTACTTTAATGGTGTGAAGAATGGTCAGATTGACCCAGAAGATAATAAGGCAGTAAGTCGAATGTTTGACCTCGTGAAGGAACAACAACGGGCGTATGGGGAAGCTGCACGTTCTAATGACCCACACCTATGTGAGTTTGGACATGAAGTTTATAGCCACAAGACGGTAGATGGATATTGTTGTGCTTGTGAAGCTGATATTGCATTTATGGAAGGGGGTAAGTAATGGCTAAAGATGCACATAGAATGTCGATACAAAACAACACTAAAGATTATAGTGAAGAACTAGATAAAATATTTCCATGCGATTGTGCATTTACTAAAGGGTTCGCCTATAAGGTCGGTGACACTTGTGACGGTAGTTGTGTACTTGCTAGCTATAGAGAGCGTGTTGCCAACCTCCTCCATAAACAAGATATACAAAGCCGTTTGGCGGAAATCAAATCAACTAAGGAAAACTCTGATGTGGCCTACCTTAGCGAAGACTGGTTTGCTGACGAAAATATTAAAGATAATTCTGCGCATGAAGTGCCATTGTCATACTTCGTAACCCATATCACTTCATTAGAACAAGAATTGGAGACAAATTCATGAACAAGGAATATATAAAATTAACCTTGCTGAATAATTTCAATACGATAATAGGTGATGGTGGAAAGTCGGGTACTTCTAAATATTGGGAAGTTCTCAACGAAAGTGTACTAGGCTCAATGGTTATCAAATCAAAAAGTGGCGTAGCTTATATATTTGGGAAAGATGTAGTGGACGAGGTTTGGACTAGCAGCCCAACATTTTTAGTACCAAGCGGAATGATGTTTAAGATAGAAAAAGACTTTAAGCGTACATGGTACGGCCGATATTTTAAGGAAGCGAGTAAGCAATGAATGATAAACCAGAAAAATTAGTAGTTGTTATTAACGAAAATATAATAGTATCTGTAGTTAAAGATATTTTTACTTTCGGAATGTTCGCAGGGCTTATGTATTTTAACCACCAATATCTAGATGGAAACGGGTGGATTGACATGGCATTTATACTATTTGTTTTCTTGTTTCTTACAGCTAGAAGTAGCAAATCAGTATTTAGAGGCACAAAATCAGAAGCAATTAAATGGTTACAATAAAAGGTAAGCAATGAAAACAATTAAAGAGGAATGGCTACCTGTTGCTGGTTATGAAGACGAGTATCAAGTAAGTAATCTTGGTTCAGTAAAGTCATTAAATAGATACACTAAGAGTAGGTTCAGCTTGAAGAAAAGCCCCGGTAAAGTACTAAAAGGTGAAGTTGGGAAGGTAGGATATATAAGGTTTCAGCTGTCTAAAAACGGTATTACCAAGAGATATTTTATACATAGATTAGTCGCTAGCGCTTTTATACCAAACTGAGAGAATAAACCCTGTGTAAATCATATTAATAGTGACAAATCTAACAACAAATCAAAAAACTTGGAATGGGTGACACACAAAGAAAATACCCAACATGGACTTAAAGCAGGCACTATAAAATGTGTACCGAAGAAAACCCATTGCAAGAATGGACACCTACTCGCCGAAACTCAATTTTTTTATAAGAGCGGTGCTAGGCAGTGTTCAATTTGTTATCAGATTTATATAAAAGCATATAGAATAAAGCGACGTGAATACATACGCAGTATTAAAGCAAAAGAACTGTTAGGAGAGTAAATGAACATAACACTCAAAACAGGTAGCCAGATGGTAGACGTGAAGGGCAAAAAATATTTAGTAACAATAGAAAGATTATAGAGGTATAATGTTTGAAGTATTAGTAACCATACTTCTTATCCTTATATTGCTAAGTGTTGCATAAGTTGTTATACTACCAGCATTATTTAATGGAGCGAACACAACGATGGCTCAATCTCCTGTTGGACGACCAACTAAATACACTCAAGAAATAGCAGACCTCATATGTGAACAGCTTGCAATGGGTATATCTATGCGTTCAATATCTAAAGATGATGTTTTTCCTGCAATGAGTACGATGTTTAAATGGCTCAGAGAACATAAAGAGTTTTCGGAGCAATACGTGAAGGCTAAGCAAGAATCAGCAGATGCTATGGCAGAGGAAATACTCTATATAACAGATACGCCTGAGCGTGGGATGATTGTTACTACAAAAGCAGATGGGACTATTGAGACAAAAGAAGAAGACATGTTAGGACATAGGCGTTTACAGGTAGATACTCGTAAATGGTTGATGGCTAAGATGAAGCCTAAGGTATATGGCGACAAGCTTGATATGACGAGTGACGGTAAAGCATTGCCATCTCCTATTTTAAACGGCATATCTATGCCTAATAATACCAACCTTGATATAAATGAAGCAAAGTAGTGCCGAGATTTACGGCCTGGTATAATTTACCTACTAAAAAACTTATCATGGATGATATAAATGGCATTTACTGAAACAACAGCGCTGCATAAGATAGCCCGGCTTCGTAAGCGCATACGTGGTGTATCAGGTGGTACGAGTGCTTCTAAAACTATTAGCATTCTTATGTGGCTTATCGACTATGCACAGACACGAGAAGGGGAACTAATTAGTGTAGTATCGGAAAGTATTCCACACCTTAAACGTGGAGCTATGCGTGACTTTCTTAATATTATGCAACAACAACATTACTACAAAGAAGACTTATGGAACCGAACTGACTTCATCTATACCTTTGAAACAGGTAGTAAGATTGAGTTCTTCTCAGCCGATGCACCAGACAAGGTGCGTGGCCCAAGGCGTGACGTCCTGTACATGAACGAGGCTAATAACATGACCTATGAGACCTATACGCAGCTTGAGGTTCGTACTCGCAAACTAGTATGGATTGACCATAACCCCGTCAACGAATACTGGTGGTACTCCGAAGTCATGCCCAATAACGATGTAGACTTCCTCACCCTTACCTACCTTGACAACGAAGCACTTGACCCCTCTATCGTTCAATCAATCGAATCACGTAAGAACAATACTGCTTGGTGGCGTGTCTATGGCCTTGGGCTACTTGGCGAGGTCGATGGTAAGATTTATAAAGGTTGGAATATCATCGACTTTATACCGCATGAGGCAAAGCTTGTCAGCCGTGGTCTAGACTTTGGGTTTTCTAACGACCCCACAACAATCATTGACGTATATAAATATAATGGTGGCTTTATCCTTGACGAACGTCTCTACCAAAAGGGAATGCACAACAAGCCTATCGCTGACTTTCTGCTTAACCTAGAAGACCCACAGATGACAGTATTTGCTGATAGCAGTGAGCCAAAGAGTATTGATGAGATACGAACATATGGAGTCAACATCCTCGGGGCTAAAAAGGGCAAAGACTCAATTAACCAAGGTATTGACTATTTACAAGACCAACGCATCTCAATGACAAAGCGCTCAACCAACCTTATTAAGGAGTATCGTATGTATATGTGGGAAACAGATAAAGACGGCAAGATACTCAACACTGCCATTGACCTATGGAACCATGCGCTAGATGCCGTGCGGTACGCCGTCGAAACCTATAGCCGTAGTTATGCAACAATTGCCGGTATCGTGACCTCAACGCCATATGGACAGCTTAAGACGAATCCTTTTGAGATAGATGAGAACGGACAAGCACACGGGATGTATGACATCGGTCGAGTTGTTAAGAATAATGCAGAATGGGAGGACGTCTGATGTATATAACAATGTACATCTACACCAGCCAGCTACCCGGCTTTGAGTTACAACTATTCCGTTGTCTTAACTGTGGTCGAGGACTATTTAAGGCGAGTGCTGAGGCCGTAGTGATAGCGAACATCTCAGGTATGAACCACTTATCCTACGAACCAGGTGCGGCATACTTTGAGCACCAATGCCATTCATGCAAAACACAATATCGTGTACTTTTTCAGAGTAACTAGTGATATACTCAATTTATTAGGCATTATATAACTAGCCCCACCGAGGGCTTTTAATTTTAGGATAAATATGGCAATACAATACAACAACGGCTCACCATTTCTCGGCGATACATCAGTTGACAATATCGTTAATCAAACAGGGACGATAGATACTTTAGCACCACTAGATATTGATATCCCAGACATTGATATTATTCGTAACCTTAATATGCGCATTCAAGACTCTCAAGCATATTGGGATAGTGCTAAAGGCTTTGATTTAACAGCCCGACGTAATAAGAACGTACGTTATCACTTAGGACACCAGGTAGATACTAATAACCTCTATCGTTATCAAACACCCTACATTGAGAATGAGCTATTCGTTGGCCTAGAATCTATCCTTGCCTATACAACTGCACAGCAGGCACAGCCAGAGATTTACCCAGCTCAAGATACTGACCGTTCAAAGATATTTGCCCAAGACTTAGAAAAAGCACTCATGTCCCACTCACAAAAGTTTGACCTAATGGCCCTAGTCGAAGTTGCTGTGCGCAACCTCATGCTCAAGCAAATTGGTGTTATTAAACTTAGCTATAACCCTGACTATGGTAAGAACGGTGAAGTTATCCCAACTGCCCCTGACCCCGCACATATTATCTTTGATAAGAATGCTGTTAAGGGTGAGAACCCCGAGTTTATTTGCCACGTACTCAAGATGAGTGCGAGTGAAGTATGTGGACGTTGGCCTAAAAAGAAAAAAGAAATTATGGATGCTCTTGGTATTAAACGTGAAGGCTATAAGAATATGGAGCAAGAGGTAGCAATTTCCGAGGTGTGGCTTACTTACTACGACAAAAACTACAAACCTCAAGAAGGACTAGTTTATTACTTTGGTAAGGTAGTGCTTGAAAAGAATAAGAACCCCAACTGGATATACTCTGACGCTAACCGTAACTTCCTTGATACCCCATTAAAGCCATTTATATTACTAAATTTCATTAACGATGGCTCACACGTTATTGACAACACTACACCGTTTGAACAGGCACTAGGTATGCAAGACGTACTTAACAAGCGTGGCCGTCAGATTATGGAGAATGCAGACCGTGCCAACGGAACACTCGTTATCTCTACCGACTCGGGACTTACTAAGGATGACGCACAGAACCTTACCGGTGACCCTAACCAGAAACTGCTTATTAAAACCGCTGGTCAACGAACCAGTGATATGATTTACCAAGTTCCACCACATGACCTACCTAACTATGTCATTAACGACAAGATGGATGCTCGTACAACTATCCATGCTATTCTCGGTACACCTTCAGACTTCACCGGTGCAGATAACGATGGCAAGGGTGAAGAAACACTTGGCCAATCTATGCTCAAAAAGAACCAAGCTTCGGGCCGTCAAGACGCAATTGTCCGTGCTATTGACCGCTTTATGGATAAATACTTTAACTACCTTACTCATATGATGGCTGTTCACTACGATGAAAAGCATTTCTTTGTATTTAATGGTGGTGACGGTGAGTTTGATTACATCACCATATCCCGTGACCTATTTGAAGATGGTATTGCTGTATATGTGAAGGCCGGTACAACCCTACCATTCGATAAGGGACGCCAAGAAGCTGTTTCGCTTAAGCTTGCCGATATGGGCGTTATATCCCCTCTCGACCTTTATAAAGACCTTCACATGGATAGAATCCAACAACGCTACGACAACTGGTACAAGTATAAGACAGCCCCAGAGGAGCTTGCTAGGGACGCTCAAGAGAATAATGACCAGTCTGACGCTTTTGTTGCCTATACGGACATTATGAACGGTAAGGATGCCCCCGAGAAGCTTGACCCTAACCTTGATTACATTCTTTCACTTCGGAAGCTCATGGTTAGTGATGAGTTCCTAAAAGCAGATAAGAAGAAGCAGTCAGCATTCATTAAGTTTGTTGATAAATGTATTGACTCACTTGACCTACGTAACGCATTAGATGAAATGTCTAAACAGGGCCCTGATGCCCTAAAGCCTGGCGCGCCACAGCAACCTCAAATGATGCAACAACCACAAATGCCAATGCAACCCGGTATGCAACCGCCAGCTCAACCACCAATGATGCCAAATGGATTACCCCCTAGCGGTGCTGGACAACCTCCACAAATGGGATTACTTGGTTCATTCCCACCTCAAGCACCCATAGCCCCATACCCCGAACAGGGTATACCGGGGCTTCAGAATCCTTCAGCACCACAGACGCCTAGCCCAGCAAGCGTTACTGGTTTACCAAGCTCCTAACAAGTGGTATAATTCGGCTATATAACTAAGGAGAAGCACTGAATGAGCGCAACTACCGACCTTGTCGATGCAATGAATGACGACTTATCGCCTAATGAAGAGGTAAATGAAGAAGTAACCGATACCACCGAAGAGTCTAAAGATACTAATGATACTGGTACGGATGAAGAGAAAACCGAAGATGACGACGATGGATATGTTATCGACGATGAAACTGAAGACGAAACAAAAGAAGAACCAGCCAAACAAACGGCAGTGGAGAAGCCAACTAATCTTACCGCTGAACAGCAATTCATCTACGACGGACTTCCAACCCTCAGTGTTATAGGGAAAGACGGAACAGTTCGTAATGTTAAGGTACCCAACGAACTCCCTAATGATTTCGAGTTTGCAAGCTCTCGTGAGCAAGCAAACTTCTTCGCAGCGGTTGCTTCACAAGAACTCAAAGCAAACAATCTACAACAAAAGTTTCAGTCTGACGCAAATCAGAAATCAGCCGATGAGTTTGCTACCCGGGAAGACCGCGCTATTACTGACGATATTGCAAATCTCCAAAAGACTGGTGACCTACCAAAGTTCAAGAAGCAACCAAGCGACCCAGACTTTGACTCAGACCCTACCGCTAAACAAGTAGACGAGATTGTTCAATTCATGCAGAAGAAGAATGCTGAGTACTTAAAGCGTAACCAAGCCGGTCAAGCATATCGCCACATTGGGTTCGAAGAGGCTTTCTACCTATACCGACGCGAGAATCCTGAAAAGACACGCTCTGTAGAACAAAAGGCAGAAGATGCACAACGTAAAGAAGTCACTCGTAATGTAAGCGCTAAAGGCTCACCTGCGAATGCGGCTAAGCGTACACCTATCAACGCCCGCTCTACTCGTGACCTGTATGCCTTCATTGATGGTATGGATGACTAATGAGGAGCTGGCTCAAACTCTACATTGATTTAGACCTATTATTACCATTGCTACCACAACTTGATATACTCATTAATGAGCGAACAATTGCCGGTAAACTTTCAATCCGTTTAGATGAGATAATAGTTACCCCGAAGCAGTTTAAACTATTAAGCCAACAACTCATAGAAGATACACTCCACCGAACACTGTTATATAGGTCAATACCAATTAAAGAAGGAAATACACCCCATGAATACTAACTGGTTTCTCGCTATACTTGTTATCAAGAAAATAATTGATGAAGATACTGCTACCGAGCTTGCACGTAAGCTTGATATAACTACCTATTCACACGACTTTACAGATGCCCTAGAAGATATACAAAAGCTTCTCGATGAAATAGAGTCAGAATAGTTGCAATTTCTAGTACACTATATATAATGTAGTTATTAGGCATCTCCGAAAGCCCTCCACCGAGGGCTTTTTTGTTTGCTGAAAAATAACGTAATTAAGGAGCAATATATAATGGCAGGTCAAGTATTTACCGACCGAGTAATTGATATTACTTACCAAGACATCCTACCGAGCATTGTTGACCAAATCAACAACTCAAACGTTTTCTTGGCTAAAGTTTTAAGCAAACCAGAAAAATGGAGTGGTGTCACCGAGAACCAACCTATTAGCATTGCGAACTCAACCACTGGTGGTTCATTCGCAGGTTTGGATACATTCCCAACCGCAGCAACAAACAACACCCGTTTACTTACTTGGTACGTCGCAGGTTACGAACAATCAGTTGTCGTCCCTGGTATCGAAAAAGCTATTAACGGCAACAGCGAAAAACAAGTTCTTCGTTTGCTTACCACTCGTCTTGACGAAGCTAAGATTAGCGCTTCACAAAGCGTTGGACAAATCTTCTACGGTCTTGGTGCGGGTAAAGACTTTGATGGCCTTGGACTTATTGTTGACAACGGTACTGCAACTGCATCATATGCAGGTCAGACTCGTACAACTAGCCCATTCATCAACGGTGACGTTACTGCTGTTACAGGCGGTGTTATCACCCTTGACTACCTATCAAGCGAATTTGACAACGTTAGCGCTGCTGGTTCTACATCTGAAAGCCCTACACTTGGTCTTACGACTAAAGCAATCTGGACATTTATCGAAGGTGTTATGCAACCAATGGTATCTGCACGTTACGAAACACTCCAACTTAAGGGTTATGACCGTGTTGACGGCGGAACTCCCGTAGGCACATCAGTCCCAGAAGGTGACGCGCGTCTTTCAGGCTTTGGTGGATTCAACGCCCTAAGCTACCGCGCTCGTCCACTTGTTGCAGACGACAACGCTACCGCTCAGACATTCTACTGGATTAACGAAAACTACTTGGCTTTCAAACGTCTTGTAGACTCTGACCTTGTACAAATTGCTTCAACTGTTCAAGTAACAGAAGGCTACTACAAGGACGTTCCAACACCTAGCGCTTGGCAGTACCGAGACTTGCTCTCACCTGTCAACCAATACGGTGAAGTAGGTCTGTTACTCCTAATGGGCAACCTCATCCATAGACAGCCCCGCCGTAACGGAAAACTTCAAAACATTACGTCAAACTAAAAAGATTTCCTATATTTAACCCTTTGTGCTACAATAAGTACATGGTTAAAAAAGTATCAATCAGCAAAATAGTTTTTACGGAAATGTATGTCAACGAAAAGAAGACTGGGTTAGAAATAGCCCAGTTTTTTGGTATCGGAAGAACAACAGTAAGTAGGTATATAGATAGGTATGGGCTAGAGCGTAGAGGAGTATCTGAGGCTCGTAAGTATAAATACTGGGGTATGACTGATGAAGGTAAGAAAAAGATGTCCGAAAGGTTAAAAGGTAAGTACGGACAAGACCATCCAGGGTATAAAGGTACAAGTTTTACATTAGTAAAGGGATACAGGCGAGTAAATAGGGAAGGTAAACGAGTATTAGAACATCGCTATATAATGGAAAAACATCTTGGAAGACCACTAACAGATGATGAAGACGTCCACCATATTAATAAGATTAGGGGAGATAATCGTATTGAAAATCTTCAACTAATGACTAAACGTGAACACATGCAACACCATTGGAATACTGAAAATAAAAGTGAAGTACTCAGTAAAGCAAAAAAGGAAAAGCGACAATCTAATTAGCTTACCATATTTTTCTTGCCATCTCACTCAACCTGCCTTATTATAGTAACTAGGCATACAACAAAGCCCCCTCGTAGGGGCTTTTTATTATTTAAAGGAGAAAATATGCAAGACGGACCACGATTTTTAACAGACTCAGATATTAGCGTACTAACTACAGTTAAACGTGAAATCTATGGAACCATTGGCCAAGCGGCTGACGGACGACGATACCGATACGTCCAGTTCGGTGGAACAGCAACTATTGCCTCAGGACAATTAGTCGTAGCCCCTGCGGTTACTGCTGCTTACCAAGGTTTAGCTATCCCAGCTGCCGGCGCAAGCGGACAGGTAGCAGCCAACTTAGCACTTAATGCAACTCAAATTGTTGTAACAAACGGCGCAACTGCAATCACACAAGACCAGTTTGCAGAAGGCTACATTGAAGTACTTGTTGGTGCTGCTGGTGTTACTAGCTCATACCTATACAAGATTCGTGGTAACACTGCCGATTCAGTTGGTAGCGCACCTGTAACTGTTTACCTTGCCGAACCACTACGTAATACAACTGCAATTGTTGCCGGTACTGACACGGTAAACCTTAACGTAAACCTCTCTGCTGGTGTTATTACATCTGCAACAGCTAACGTCCCACAGGGTATTACTATTGCACCAGTTCCTAACACAGCGTCTGTTACTAACTACGGCTGGGTACTTACGAATGGTCCAGTAGATGTTAAGAATGATGCCGTTGGTACAATCGCAGTCGGTACAGCAATCGGACAGAGTGTAACAGTAGCTGGTGCGGTTCGTACGGCTACAGCTTCAACTAGCCCAGTTATTGGCTACACTCGTGCCGCTATCACCGCCTCAACTGCAGGCCCAGTATACATTTGTATTAACTAATTCTTACATAAGAATCTAAACCATAACTCTTAAAGGAGAAAATCATGGCAAAACTAATAGAGAAATACGTTTCCGTTGTTCGCTTAAACCGAGGTATTACTACTGCTTACCCTGTTACACTCAGTGGTAGTACGTCAAACTTAACCGTTGGTGGTACATTGACAGTAACAGGCAATACTTTTGGAATTACAACACCATTAGTTCAAAGTGCTCTTGTTGGTGCAACAGTAGTTCTTACAGCTGTACAATCTGGTGGCGTATTCCAAAACCGTTCAACAAGTGGTAGCCCTTCGTGGACACTTCCAGCTGCAACAACTGCAGGACTTGAGTATACGTTTATTACTGCTAATACGACGACTGGCTTCACCATTACAGGTGCACAAGTTATTCATGCTAAGACAAGTGCTACTGGTACGGCAATCACAACAACAACAACCTTGACTAATACTCAGGCTACAGCTGTTGTAGGTGATGCAATCACTATTGTAAGTGATGGTACAGCATGGTGGATTACCGCCCAAACTGGTATCTTCGCAGCTTCATAGTAAATAAACAAAAAAGAGACAGCCTTACATTGTAGGGCTGTTTTGTATGGCTGTTTCTTGTTATAATAAAAGTATGAATAATAAAGTACTTTATGATAAAGAAGATGAGGAGCTAATAAATCAATATAAGTGGTATAAGCCTCGTTTATACCATCCCCGCAGTAAGACAATGTATGTTACGGGTTATAAAGATGGCAAAAAAGTGTTAATGCACCGCCTAGTAATGCATTCACCCAAGGGTAATATAGACCATATTAATGGGAATGGTCTTGATAACAGGAAAATAAATCTTAGAGTAGTAACAAGAAGCCAAAATGGTGCTAATAATGATAAGTACAAGAATAATACATCTGGGTATAAAGGTGTGTCTTGGCATAAAAAAAGAAAGGTTTGGCAAGCAAGTTTGTCACATAATGGACATACTGTTTTTATTGGTAGGTTTAACAACCCCATTGAGGCAGCAGTTGCATATGACAAAAAAAGCGTTGAGCTTTTTGGAGATTATTCAAAACATAATTTTTAATTGTATACAACTTATGTTACAATTCAGGCATAACTTAATTGAGGTCTATCAATGCCACTTATTCAGAACGAAGAGCAACTACAGCAACTAGAAAGTGCGTCTAACGTCAATGTAACCTTATTGTTCCAAGAGCGACTTCGTGAACGCTATAAACCCCACGAGTTTGTAAAAGTTATTAACGTCGATGATGAAGACTTTATTTGGCAGTATATGCCCGAGAGCGGTGAGGAAACCGCACAATCAAGTGATGGTATGCACCGTATCGTTACCCGTACACGACCAGAAGTATGGCTTATCGAACCAGGAGAAACAGAAGTACTCCAAGGTGCTAATGCTAATGTTATGATTGAAGCCCTCTATAAAAAGATTTCAGCTAAAAGGGTCATCGCTAAAACTCCTAACCAGTCTGCTACTTCGGCCCGTAACTTTAACTGGACTGACCCAATTGCCCAAGAAGAAGCTATTGACCGCATTTACCTTGGTAAAGAGAAATTAAATTTTGGAGTTACTAAAGATGAAGAGCCAACTCGAACTGTTGGACGACCTCCAAAAGTTACATCAGCAGATATCTAAAGCAAAGGCCGAACTTAACAAGATTAAGGACGAATCTGGTACGCGTAAACGTTACTTAGCTGAACAAGAGGCCATTATTTCTCATATGATGGAAGAAGCTAATAATGCAATTGCTGACGCACATACACAATATTCTCAGTTAGAGCGTTCAATTAATTTTATGGAAAGTCAAAAAATTATACTTAAAAGTGAGATTGAGACCCTTGTACTTGATAAAAATACACTTGAAGCAGATATAATCTTAATGGTTGAAACTAGTAATATATAAGGAGTAAATTTATGGATAAAAAAGAAGCTGAGTCAATTATAAAAGAGGCTTGTGCGTTACTTGTAGCAAATCTTGCCTCACACCAGCGAGTACAAGAAGCACTAAGGGTAATATTTACTCCAGAACCTATTGTAGAAATGCCTGTAAAGAAGTAATATATAAACATATAGGCATTTTTATTCTAGCCCTTCGCAAGAGGGTTTTTTATTTTTTAAGGAGATACAATGGTTTATACACCAACTGGCCCACGAACAAAAGTAGCACCTAACAACTTTGGTGGCCTACGTAACGATGGCAACCGTGTAGCGATGACGGGCGCACTTGGTAACGCCTTTCAGACACGAGATGCAACTGGAACCCCGGTTATTTCACCTGTTACGGTTGCGACAACACAAACACTAGTTGTCCCAACAGGTGCAGTACGCTTTACAGTCGTAAGTACTACTAATGCAGTACAGATTTCTGAAGATTCAACCTTTAGTACCATATTTACTGTTCCTGCTGGGCAAATTTATACAATAGATTGTGCTAACATGACTAATATTTACTTGCAAACATTATTAAGTACTGTTGTAAACTTCAACTTCGCCACTGTATAGGAGAAATAATGCCAAAGAACGCCACAAAATGGTCTACCAACCCTCTATCAACAACTAATCAACGCGTCTATGACTCGACAGTTATTTACGATACGACGGTGACTTACGATGGCATTACAACGGGCCAGAGTGCCTTTACTACTAAGAAGCCGACTGTATGGTCAGTTGGGTCTAAAACGGCTACGCAGTGGCTCGCAAACTCTTCTCTCGGGAGCCTTGATGGTTATGATACATCAAGTGATACCTTTGATGGTGGTGGTTCAACCTCTGCCTTTGATAGCTATGATGGTGTATCGGCTGGACAGAGTATCCTTGGAACGAAAAAAGCTACAGTTTGGAGTACAACTTAATGGTTAACTTTCCCGCTAGCCTCGACAATGGCACATCTCTACCTTATCCTTCGGCACTTTCTAAGCGTAACTCTCCATCACTCGCAGGCCTCTCGGATTCGCAAAACGACGGTATTATTGCTGTTGAAACTAAGCTAGGTACGGGAGCCTCAACTCCTACAGCGAGTAATTTCTTAGTTGGTACTGGAGTGGGTATAAGTGCATGGACTAAGGCCGTTCCTGCTGGTGCAGTGGTTGGAACAACAGATAGCCAGACGTTGACTAATAAGACTTTAACTAGCCCGACAATTAACAGCCCTATCATCACTAATGCAACACTAACAACCGATTTAATCAGTGGGTTTACCACAGCTAACTCAGGAACTATCTACGGGGTAGGAGTTGTATCTGGAGCTATCAGCGCTGCTGGTACTATTAGTGGTGCTGCATTGGTTGCATCGAGTGTACAAACAGCCTCTATCGCTAACGGGGCAATCACTGCGCCAAAAATCGGTACTGATTCATCGTTTGCATGGACAGGAGTTTGGACACCCGTATATACAGCAACTACTGGCACTCCGACCGCAGTAACCACAAATAAAGCTCGTTATACGCAGATAGGTAAGACGGTTCATGCTAGGTTAGACTTTACTGTCACTACCGTTGGTACAGCGGCGGGACACATTAACTACACACTTCCAATCGCCGCGCTAGATACATCTGGTGCAGGCTGGGGTCAAGAAATAGCGGTTACAGGTTTTGCGGGTGCATCTTATATTGAGACAACGACCAAAGCAAGCGTAACACTTTATACTGGTGCAACTGGCTGGGTAGTTAACTATCGCTGGCTTGTTGGTATAACATACGAGGTAGCATAATGGCTACGAACTTCCCTGGATCAATCGACAACTCAACATCGCTTCCATACCCAACAAGCGGTAACTTTACTAATGGCCCTAGCCTCGCAGGTGGTCAGGACAACCAAAACGATGCTATCATTGCGACACAGACAAAACTCGGTAGTGGTGCCTCAACCCCGACCAACAATCAGCTTCTTATTGGAACCGGAATAGGTACATCTACATGGAGTAAATTAGCACCTACCGGTATTATAGTAGGTACGACAGATTCCCAGACACTAACAAATAAAACACTTACTTCTCCAACAATTAACTCACCTGTGATTACGAATGCTACCTTAACAACCGATTTAATCAGTGGGTTTACCACAGCTAACTCAGGTACTATATTTGGGGTTCCTATTACTACAGGGGTAATTCAAACTGCAAATACTGTTAGTGGTGCAGCATTAACTTCTGCAAGTGTTACTACTACACAAATAGCCTCAGGTACTATTGTTCCGGGTAATCTTAACACCTCTACTTTTAACAGGTTTTTACTCCTAACTGGTACATCCCAGTCGCTTGCAGCAAGTTCTGGTACGACTTTAAGCAATTTTACAACTACTACTAATACCGGTAGCTTTACAACTACTTCATCAAGTTTCACTATACCAGCAACGGGAGTCTATTCATTATGGTTTGCTGGTTTATTTGATGGTACTAACTTTCGCTGTGATTGTAATATTGTTAATACAAAAATGGCACAATCGTTTAACCAAACTTTTGGAAAAATAAACACGAGTAGTGTTGAAACACTTACAGCCGGTACGGTGATTTCGGTATCAATCACAAACAACAGTGCTTCAATTGCAACAATTAGTAGCTATTATTTTGGCGCGTATAGGTTAATATAATGGAGACTAGAACATGCTAACATACACAACAATGTGGAATCGAGCAATAGACATGACAGGAGTAAACGCCTCGTCTAATACCCAAGACCTTTTAAATATTCAAATGGACATTAACCAGGGCCTTAGGTTATTCAAAAATGCTTCTCGCCGTTACTGGACACGAGCCGAAAAATCTGCAAGTTTAGTAGCTAATCAACAATATTATCTCTTACCTGCCGATCTTGTAAGGGTTACAGAAGTTAAAGTTGTCTCTAACGGTCTTACTTTTCCGCTTACTCAAATAGACTCAGAGGCGATCTGGAATAAACAAAATATCATTCCTTCAATGACAATCAGCCTTCCGCTCTATTACTTTATCCGTGGCAATGGTGAGATTGGTTTGTGGCCTGTACCGTCTCAGAACACATCTAATGCCCTTGTGGTATCGTATGAGCCAAGACTTGCGGATATGAGTATAGATGACGTTACAAGCACTGTGAATAGCCTTGCACCTACCGTTGTTACTGCCACCGTTTCAAACGGTTCAACAACAGTTACTTTCTCGGGTAGTATTATCACTGCTTCAATGGTGGGACGTTGGTTTACAGTTAACGATGGAACGGACGGTAACTGGTACCAGATTAGCTCATTCAACTCATCAACCTCGTTTGAACTCGTAGGAGATTACCAAGGTATTTCAGGCGGTGCTCATACCTTTGTGATAGGCCAAGCCCCTGACATTCCAGAGGATTATCACTTAGGACTTGTTTATTATGCTGCATATCAATATTACCTCAAGCGTTCAGACAATGAGAGCGCTATGCTTTATAAATCGCTCTTTCAAGATTTACTTACTCAATACATTGAGGTTTATGCTGCTAAGACGACAGGACAAGTGCAATACGATATGGGTAATATAGCATACAATATACTTACCATCCCACCAACTGGTTTAACAAGTTAGGACTACCATGGCTCAAAATGCTAAGAATACAAATAAGTTCAAAATCAACATGGGGGCTTTCTCTGGTGGTATGTCAGTAGACTTTAAGAATGGTGTGGCTGCTTCGTTTTATAACTCGGTTGCTTTAGACTTTCGCAAGAAGTCTTCTCAAATGTCTGTACTTCCAGGACTAGCGACAACAATTACTAACTTACTCGACCTTCCAGTTGCAATGCTTCAAGACCCAACAGGGGTGCGTTGGATGGTTGGTGACCTCGGAAACCTATACCGAGTCAATGTCAACAACATAGCAACTAAGGTAGCCCAACTGAGTTCTGCGAGTGGACACGGCTTAGAATACAACCAGCTATCGGACATGCTCTATATCTCAGGTCAACAAACTATTTCTCTGTACGGCCCAATTACCTCAACAGTTACTAGCGCAGTCTTTTACTCAGACCTGTTTGGCAAATCTGCCTCTGTAGTCAACGGACTGATAAACTTATATAACCCCGCAACGAATAACTACGATACAACCCAACGCAATAATGCCCAGTCTATTGGCTTGAACGTTGGTATCACTACGTCTACACAAGTCAGTAACTCAACATCATCGACCTATGGAACATATGTACTCAAGAACACGATTAGTGAAGCCGTGGGAGACTTTACAACCTTTGCCCCAGACATTGAACCATTTTACTCTATTGCTGTTTATGTGGGTGTAAAGGGTACGGGTGATTGGACATTGACTCTGCATGATGGATTTAATAACAAGCTCGCAGCTGTAACAATTACTAATGCTAACATTATTGCCGGAGCATTTAATGAGTTTGTATTTACCGCCCCGGGAATTAGGTCGTTTACTGGTGCGGTACAATCTGGCCTGAGTGCCGCCTACCACTTTCACCTTACTTCATCGGTAGCGGGCGATACGGCCTCGGCGTCTTCCGTTCTTGACCCATCAACAAATACCACTACAGCCGTAGGGGTTAACTTTCTACTTTACGTCTACCGTATGGTTAAGACTAACAATACTTGGCATCCAATGACCCTATTTACCGGCTCTACTACTTTACTTTGTATAGGAAACGGTCAATATATCTCTACGTATAACCTATCAAATGACCAAAACCCCTCTAATAACGTCTATCAACGTGAGCGCTTTCCATTAGATGCTGGGTATGAAGTCTGTGGCCTAACCTCAAATAACCAATATCTAATTATTGCTGCAGAAAAACGTTCAACGAATGCAACGAATAGTTACCAAGATGGTTACTTGTATTTCTGGGATGGTACGAACCCAACCTACAACTTCAAAGTTCAGATACCGATGGGAGCACCATATGCTATTAAAACATTTAATAATATCATCTACTTTGTCTGTGCTGGCTCACTTTATGCCCACTCGGGAACTGCCGGAACCTCAGCTATTAAGATTCGACCAATTAGCTACCAGAACACCGATTATCTTGGTACTGTTGATACTACCTATGTTAATCCAAACATGATGGATTCACGCTCTAACCTCTTAATGATTGGTTACCCTTCAACCACAACAAATATACAGAACAACTTCGGTATTTATTCATGGGGAACAGTGGAGCTTATCTACCCCAACTCTTTTGGTTTGTCGTACCAACTTGCTAATGGCCAAACAAACTATTCAGCTTCAAACCTACTCCGCATTGGTATGATTAAGAACTTTGTTGATACGATGTATGTTTCATGGAGCTATAAAGACTCTGGCGGTATAACACGCTATGGGGTAGATATTACTAATAACTCCTCTGGCCCGGCAACTACCTTTGCATGGGACTCCCTTATATGGGACGGTGGCGCACGCTATAAGATGAAACAAGCCATGCGCCTTAAAATCAACTTCTTACCACTACCTATAGGTTCAACGATTACCGCCTACTATCAGATTGACCGTGGTACTAAAATTACTGCCGATGTATTATCGGGGAACACTTTCACGGCTAGAGTGGGAGAAACTGAGTTAGTTGTTGAATTAGACTCTGCACGTTTCCATGAAATACAGTTTGGCTTTACGGGTACTACGACATTAGCAACTACTACTCCACCTACCATTACTGGCGTAGTCCTCGAACTTGACCCACTATCTGGCGAAGTTGATGTACGAATGGATGACAAAGAATGAACAATGACAATTTAATGTCTAATATGCCAAATGACTCAATGTCATACGCAACCTATACGCCTATTTTTGGTAATATGAACTTCATGATTGCCCCATCTAAATCTGGTGAGGTTTCAAATACTTTTGCTACTGTTTCTAATCCACCATCTGTTGAGTCTTTAGTATATATGCAACAGATGAGTGCCCAAACTATGCCTACTTCTATTGTGAGTGGACAAAATACCGGTAATCAGAATATCCAAGGGGCTTACACGGTACAAAATGCTGTTGGAACTACTCAAGTATCTATTGGCTACACGCAGACGGCTACAGGGGGTTATTAGATGGCAACCCCTGGCATTATCATTACTCAGCCAGGTATTGACGCACGAACCGCTGCCGACTATCAGATGATATTTAACTCTAACTGGCCATCGTTACAGATTGCTTTTGAAGGGGTTATTTCTGTTTCAGCTGGTGGAACGGGACAAACTGCCCATAACCTAGGTTTCTATCCCATAACGATGGCATGGTACTCGGTAAATGGGGTGAGTATGGGCCGGTGGTATGGCACAACCTCTTTTGACAAAACAAATGTGTATATTGCTAATACTGGTAGTTCTAACTACTTTGGTGCAAGACAGACCACATCAGATGTAGTAGTGAGTATTAAATGCTATAACATTGATATTTCACAGAGTAAGGACTATACCCTTCCCCTTGCACCAACATTTAAAGTTCCCTATGATTCTACATATGGTATTAAAGTAGTAAAGAATGGTAAGGCAATTACTTCTACAGACTTAAGGGATTTTATCTTACATTCTCGTGCGCAATCACCTGCTATACTTTCTATACTTACTCAGGACAAGGGAAAAATTGGCGGAGGGATTAAAGCTATTAGTTACACAAACCCCGCAAATTATGCACCGTGGGTTCTTGGGTTTATATCTGTCGGTGGTGATAATACTAAATATCAATGTTATCCTCCAGGAGGGAACCAGGCAGCACCCGCATTTTTCCAATTGGGTTCAACTGCTATAGTTTGGACAGATGGAATAACGGGTAACGGAACATTAGTAGTTCTTCGCGACCCACTTGTCTTAGCAAATAAAACACAGGTAATCTATAATGGCTAATAATGGCCCTATTTCGGTATCGGCTTCTGGTACATCACTACAAAATGCTTCTGGTGCTCAGGTTACTTTTAATACTCGGTACCCTTTTCACAAACTTGATTCTACTAATAATAGTAGCTTTAAAGTCATCACTATACTTATTGGTGTAGAACCGCCTAATCCTGTAGCACCTACGAGTGTTGCTACTTATTCAGAAACATTAATTTATTCGTTTGCTCATGGCTATACCTACGTACCATCTACATGGTTTCTTATTTCACTAGACAATTTTCAAACTACTATTGGCCCAGAAGGTAATGCTTTTTTGGTACAAGGACAAATACCTGGCTCTACTAATGCCATATTAAATATTCGGGTTGATGCAACAAACGTCAATTTTTATATCACGAAACGATGGGGGTATATCTTTGGTACACCTGACCCCGTAGCACCCAATGTTGTTGGAACTACCCTTTATGTACGCTCATATGTTTTCGTCGAGGATTTAGTTGGAAATGGAGTTTCGGTTAACCCATGATATAATAATTTCATGGATGAACGTATTCTTTATGATGAAGAGGATAAAGAGTTGGTACTCTCTCATAGATGGAGTTTGAAACATTCAAGTTCAAAACAAAAAAAGACATTTTATTATGCACGTACATATATAGATGGAAAGTCTATCACGATGCACAGACTTATTATGGGTAATCCTATAGATATGGAAATAGATCACATAAACCACGATACCCTAGACAATAGAAGAGGTAATTTGCGGATTGTAACTCATAAAGAAAACATGGCCAATAGAAAACCTAATGCATATAGTGAATCGCTTACAATCAAGAATAAATCTGGATTTAGGGGTGTACATTGGGATAAAGAGAGAAGAAGATGGCGGGCGTATATAGTAAAAAATGGTAAAAATGTACAGTTGGGAAGATTTGATAATATTCTTGAGGCAGCGGAAGCATACAAAAAGGCAAATGTATTATATAATTCGCATTGATAAACACACATAATTAGTGCTATTATAACTTATATAGGCAATTATTTCAGCCCCCAAGGAGGGTTTTTTTGTATTCATAATGAATTTTGACCAACTAGCCCAAGACGCCAGCAAACAAGGAGCAGCTAACACAGCTGACTACACTAATAAAGCCAATCAATATGCTGGCGACTATTCTAATTACCAAAATCAGGCTAATGCTGCCAGCCAAAATATTCAGGCTCAAAATGACTACATGAAGGGTGCTGGTTCCGCCAATAATCTTTACTCAAATGCTTTTAACACCCAAGCGGGCCAAACAGGATATAACCAGAATGCCCTACAGCAAGCTCAAGCAGGCTTAACAAATGCAGTTGGTACACAAGCAGCATATAACGATTATGCAGGCCAGGCGGCTTCTAAATGGGGTCTTAATGCGGGTGGCGTTGCTTCAGCTAATGCTGGTGCAACTCAGGGGTTGAATAACAATATCGCTTCTCAAGGTGGCGCATTGGCTGCACAGCAAAAAGCTTTCGAACAAGCCCAAACTGGGGCAAACCAACAAACGGGATTAAACCTTCAACAGCAAGCTTCACAATTAGAGGGTTACAAGAATGCCTTTAACGCAGCTGCTGCACAGCAAAAGACTGCCCAAGACTCTATGCTTGCCTACCAGAAGATGGCCCAAGACCAAGGTGGTCTTACTGCACAACAAGTACAAGGCTATCAGCAAGCCAAAGCAAATTCAGCAGCAGCCCAAGCCTCACTCGCGGGTGCTCAGCAAGCCATTGCTCAAGCTCAATATGCTCGTAGCCAAACCACTGGCCAAGACCTTGCAAACCAAAAAACACAGTCATACATTAACTCAAATGCTTACCAGAGTTATCTTAATGGCCAAACGGATATTAACGGACAACCTCTACAAGGAGGAGTGAGTCTATCACCAGCCGTCCAACAATATGGAAATTATGGCCCGGGTGTATCAAGCCTGCAGGGTAGTAATGGTCAATCAATGATGGTACCTAATTTCTAAGGATTATTATGAACCCAAATTTTTCACTTAACCCAATCATAGATAACGCGCAAAACGGCCAACAAAGTATGCAAAGTACTTCTGCCGTATCTCCTGCGGTTCAATACGGAAATGTTATACCACAAATGGGTGGTAGCCAACCAACAAATACTGCACCAAAAGACTCTAGTAACTGGTTTACCCATTTACTTCCAACTATTGGAAGTATTGCAGCCCCAATTATTGGCGGATTAGCAACGGGTGGAACTGGTTTACTTGCCGGAAGTGCATTATCGGCAGCTGGTGGTGCTGGTGGACAGGCGTTAGAAAATTTAATTGAAGGAAAAGACCCATTACAACAAAATGTTGTTGATTCTGGTGTTCAAAATGCCTTTGGTGGATTAGCTGGTGGATTACTTGGTAAAATTGGTGGCAAATTACTACCTAAGGCAGCTTCTGCATTCGGGAATGCTTCAGATAACCTTATTATGGGTCAAGCTGTACCAGGTGCTGTTAATAAGCAGCTTGCTAATACTCTTCGAACCCAATATGGCTCTACTAACCTAGCAAAAACAGCTGAAGGCGCACAAATTGCAACTGGTCAAAATACTGGTATTGATAAGATTGTTAATTCAATTCTGCAACGTGGAAATGATAATGGTATTAGTACTAAGATTAGTGGGTATGGTCGTTTAGGTAACAAGATTAACAGCCCGGAAGTTAATAATGCCGCTGTTGCAAGTGGATTAGGTGAGGGAACTAAGGGCGCGGGTGTTGTTCAATCTTATATTGATACGTTATTACAAAAATATAACCCTGAAGCTATTACATCTATTAATGGCAAAGCTGGTAACGTAGTAAAAGGTTTTGATAATGGTGTATTAAACACCCAATCGCCCCTAACTATTAAAAAGATGACCTCTGATATGGGTAGTACTGCTAGCACCTGGATGTCTTCTCGTGACCCAACAATTATTGCTCAAGGTAAGACACTTCAAACCATTCGCAATAACTTTAATGACCTTTTGTCTGGCCCTGCTGGTGGTAATGCAATGCCTGTAACGATGGCAGATAAAATAGCAGCTACACAAGAACTAGCGCCATTAGAAGCAACTAATAAAAGTTTGTATCAGGCTTTAGTTGATAAGATACATAGCCCAGATGTGGCAACTGTTGGAGATTTACGCTCAATTGAAGCCCCACTAGTACGCTCAAACATTGCCGTTAATAATACTTCTCAAGCAATAGATAAAAGTGGTGGCTTAAGTCTAACAGATATGTTACCAATGGGTGGTGGTGCTGCTGGTTTTGGCCTGGGCGGTATTCAGGGTGGCGTTACTGGTTACTTAGCAGGCAAAGCCCTAAAAAGTCAGCCAGCTCAAGTTGCTGGTGCGGGGATATTAAGTCAACTCTCAAAAGTTGCCGGTAGTGATACTGCTAAGAAAATGTTACCTATATTATCAAAAGTTGGTGCAACTACGGCGGTAAACATTCCGACCATGGGCGCAGGAGCAACACAATCAACTATAGACCAACCTACATTAGGAGGAGAAATGAATAACCAACAAACTGGAATTTCACAACCAGGAAAACAACCGGCCCAGACACCGTATGACCAAATGGTACAAGCTGCGATTGCACAATCAATTTTAGACCCAGGTAATGGTAATGGTGAAGCATTCCTATCAGGAATTGCACCAAAACTACAAGCACGTCAAACACTACAGAGTATGTTACCAACACTACAGACAGCCTACGATACAGCTGGTGGTGCTCAAGGTCTTGGCGGTATCGGTTCGATGGCTTCAAGCTTGTTCCCCGGAACTGCAGCTAATGCCTATCAATCACAGCAACAAGCAGTAGCGGGACAATTGGCAAATACTCTTGGAATATCAAAAGAAGAAGCACTTGCTATGTTGCCTCAACTTATGCAGGATTCTGCTACGTCTGCTAACCGAATATCGGGACTTAACAGTATTGTTGGTAGTCTTGCAGGTGGTCGTTAAGACTCATTGGGTATAACGGTTACTTTTAGTTTCTTATCTTCTGAGTCAAAGTCCATTTCAAATTGTAAATCTTCTTTTGCATCATAACCAAGGCGGTTAGTTGCTACAAACTTTAGAAATCCACCAATAGCACGGCCATCTTCTTGAAAGTGACGATTGCGTAGTTCATTAATGGCAACAATATACTCTAGTTCATCGGCAGTTAATTCATATTCTGTTTCTTTATTAGCTTTAATTTTACCCATTATTTACTCCTATTCAATTTATTAAACATACTTTGTTCTTGCCTTACTAATATACTAAACACTGCCTTATATATATACCATTCAGAACCTTGGTCATGTAAACCGGCGAATGATATAGTATAGTTACAACCAACATTATTATCGCCATATTTGTCTATAAATTCACTATACTTACTAACTGAATCTGTTAAATCGTTAAAATAAAACGTTTCTTCGTAAGCGTAATCTGGCTTAAGTGCTACGCTCATACTATTCTTTTGGCTTATAACCATAACCTTTTGACTCATCGGGATATTGTTCAATAAACTCAGAATTAAGTTTTCCTTGTTTCCATGGTTGTATTAAATCTCGTTTATGTTCGGCCCGTTGCATATCTTGTTGGTATCTCTTATCTGTAATCGCACGTTTTGATACTACTGGTTTTTCACCTTGTGGGTAGTACACTCCGTCTATAATGACACCCTGTAACTTTGGCATATTATCTCCCTAGTGATTGATTCTTTTTTAGTAGTTCCTGTTCAGCTTCCCACTCAATAAGTTGTGGGGTTTTAGCTTCTGAAATACCTACAGGCGTACCGTTATCAGTTGTATAGGTAGGCGCATAACTACCGGGAGTGACGCCCGCTTGTGTGATTGTATTAATTTCTAAGTCTTGAGGTTCATGCTTATATATCTTATATGTGAGAACTGCAATAACACTTAGTACAATGACGATAAGACTCAGCAGTATATCAGTCATGTTTTTGTTCGCGGTCTTTAAAGGTTACTGCTACCGAAGCGGTTATAAGTTTAGCGACAACTGAAGTTGAGTTGCGCACCACTTCTTTAATAACAGACGCCGGGTCAACAACACCAACCTTTATCATATCTACAGGTTTGTAGTTAAAGTCTTCATCACGGAGGTTATACCCAAAGCCTGGTTTCGAGTTTAAGACTTTGTAGGCAGCTTGTTCCGTGTTATAGCCAGCATTATCTACAAGAGTTTTAAATGGAGCCTTGAAAGCTTCGCCAAAGTATTCAGATTTAGAGCGAAGAAGAACAGTACCACCGCCGGGAACAATACCACCATCTAAAGCAGCACGTACGGCTGAAATAGCGTCATCGGCACGTAGCTTGACTTCAACCTGTTCAACCTCTGTAGCCCCACCAACACGGATAATAGCAACCTTACCGGTTAGCTTTGAAATACGGTCATGTAATGCTTCTCGAGTTCCCTGTGATTCAGATTCAGCCAGTTGTTGGCGTAGGTCATTAATACGCTTTTGGGCAACGTCTGATTGACCCTGAGCACCAATAATAGTTGTCTCAAGTTCATTGATGATTACCTTATCAGCACCGCCAAGCATATCTTTAGTAAATGAGTTAGGATTAGCGCCAATAGTAAGAACTTGGCCACCAGTCACGATTGCAATGTCTTCAAGGAACAATGAACGCATTGGGCCAGAATTAGGAACGTCTACTACAGTTGCGTTCAAGACACCCTTTAACTTATTAAGAATAAGAGTAGCAAGTGCTTCTTCTTGCACATCGGCAATTATAACTACTTCAGCGCCCTGGTTGCCACCTTCAATAATCTTACCGATTAATGGGGTAATGTCGGCAGCGGTTCGAAGGGGTTTATCAGAGATAAGAATATCAACGTCTTCATGTACCGATTGCACGGCCGTTGGGTCATTAATAAGATTGACGTGCGTAAAGCCCCGGCGGAAATAAAGACCCTTAACAAGTTCGGAGTAAGTGCCCGAACCAGCAAAATCCTCTACAATAACACCGCCATCAAGCCCAACTGCACCAATTACATCGGCAATTAGATGGCCTAATGCTTCGTCGCCAGCTGATACAACTGCTACGTGCTTTAGTAATTTGGAATCAACATCAATTTTAATTTTATCAATCTGTGCAATAATTTCTAAAGCAGTTTTTTCAAGCATCTTTGCTACTTGCATACGATTGTAGCCAGCACCAATAAGTTTCCGTGCTTCTTTATAAAGGTTACGAGCCAAGATAACTACAGCAGTAGTACCATCGCCTACCTTAGTATTGTTTTTCTTAGAGGCCTGTACGATTGTCCGAGCAGCCATATTTTCTACAGCGTCTTCAAGATAAACATTCTTTACGTTCGTAACACCATCACGGCTAATCATTGGGTCGCCATAAGGAAGCTCTAGGATTGCGTTACCCGCACCCGGCCCATAAGCAGCTTTAGCAACCTTATATATAGCCTCAACACCACGGGCAATTTTTGCATCTAATTCTTCATCTGAAATAACTTCACGTACTTGTTTACTCACTCTTATAACCTCGAATATCATTAATATCAATAAAGGCAAATATCTTATCGCCGTCTTTTACTTGAGAGTCATCCTTGAAACCCTCAAAGTATATTTTGCTTCCGATTGGAGGTAGGTCTTTAGCGTCTTCATCAGTTACTTTTAATAATATGCCACTTGTCTTTGTGTCATACTTTTTTTCTACTGTGTAGACTCCTTCCCATTCTTCCGTTAGTTCAACTAATACGTTTCCGTTCATAGGTAAGAGATTTATCATAGACACATTGTAGCATAAAAGGTATAATGTCAACTATAAGGCACTAAGCATAGCCCTCTCAACAGGGGCTTATTTTTATTTAAGGAGAAAATCATGGCAGACAAAAAAGGCTTCGGTAAATCAGCACTATTATCTTGGGTAGCTGGAAAGAAAAAACCTGGTGCTGACGAAAAGCAAGAAATGAGTTGGAAAAATAAGGCAACTGTTAAAAAAGTTAAGAAAATTGCCGATAAAGACGATGTTAAAGAAAAAAACGACTAGATATAATGGTGGACTATTCATATTTAGGAAATATCAGCGGTATTATTATACTTGCTTCATTATTTCTTAAATATATATCTAGTAAAGATAAATCACAGGAATTACGTGATGAAAAGTTTGTAACAGCAATTGATACCATGGCTCGAACGCATAGAGATGTTGCCATATCCAATAAAGAAATTGCTAAATATACAAAACAAGGGAATGAAGAAGCCAAAGAACGAAACGGCCACTTAGCAGAACTTCAACTTGAAGGAAAATCTGCAAGTAATGCAAATGCTATTGCCATACTTGAAGCAGTAAAAGAAATTAAAACACAACATGTTTCAGTTCAAAACGTCGATAAGCAAACTATTAAAGAGGAGATTAAATAACATGGGTAAATACATACAAGTTCGTGGTGCAGATACAGGGATTACATATACAGGCGGTTGGTGTTTAAAAGCCGTTGCTGACGCTTTTGGAACCCCTCACATCTTTCCTACTGCCACAGCAGACTGGTTAAGCGGAGAACACAACGGTGATACTTCTTTAGGAAACCATAACGGTCAAACCCCACCCGATGGTGTACAGGTTCCCGTATACTTATCATTAAGTAAAGTACCAGCAGGTGATGTTGCTATTTCTCTAGGCGACGGAAGAATAGCAGCTGCTGCACAATCGGGCACACACAAGGGTCTTTATATCTATGGCTCATTACAGGCATACATTAATGACTATTCTCGTTATAATGGCGGTGCTACATATCTTGGATGGAGCGAGGGTACTGAAAATACTCGAGTCGTTTCATACCAACCAGATATTACCACTCAAGATTTAACCCAAACTGACGCTATTCCATTCATGGAAGAAACTCAAGAAGATTCATTCTTACCCGTTGGGCAGTCTAAAACAGTTCAAGTAGGCATTGACGGTTCACATACCATTGTTACTCGCATAACCTATTCAGACGGTTCTCAGACAGGTTCTACGGTACTTTCAGATACTACTGTTCCAGCAGTTCCACATATTGTTGCAAATGGTACACAAGTTCCAGTAACTATACCCGACCCTACCGTACCTGTTGAGCATCCAGTTAACCCGACGCCACCAGTTCCACCAAAGTTACCAGCTGGATTTTGGCAAGCCATCATTGATTTCATCACTTTTATAGTAAAAAACGTAATTTTAGGAGTTAAATAATATGAACCTCGCACAATATAATAAGCTCATTGTATTTGTTATCACTGCAATTCTTACATTAGTACCGGCTTTCTGGCCTGACCTACCATCTTGGTGGCAAGCTATTGTGCTTCTTGCCGGTGCGTATGGTATTTATAGGGTTCCCAATATTACAATTAAATAGATGAGTGACTTTACCCGAATTTCTAAAAGTATTCAAAAGCTTATAGATGAAGCGAAGGAACGTCGTAAGCCTAAAATTGTGCAATATTGGCATAAATTACTAAAAAGACTAGCAAAGATGAATAAGAAAAGCTAATATTTAGAAGCCCCTATTTACATTATTAACTTGTGGTAATTAGCAAAATAATAACCCACGTACATGCGTGGGTATTTTGTTATTGTGCTTATTCTTTACTTAGTTTATTATTGACGCATGAACAGTCTTGAAAATATGTCAAGTCGCGAACTTATCAACCTCCAAACAGAGGCTAATAATGGTGGGGATTATGAGCTAGCTCGCCAAGTTATTGATAGGGAACTACTCCGTCGCAGCCTGGCCATACAAGCACTCAGTGTTGTTAATACCCCGGCCTGGGACATGCTTGAGGGTACAAACTAGCATGGAAAAGCCGTGGCCTTCTCGACACGGTATTGCGCTACGTATTGAAGAACTACACCTACCCGAATCCCGGCTTGACCTTAGCAACCCCAATAATATTAATAATCATCACTACGGTCATGCCCGACGGTGGTTTTCTCGTTTGGCAATTTTACAGACTTTCCGTGATTTAGACCGTGAACAACAACAAATCCCGATTGATACGCATGTTCTTGGTCATAAACTATTCAGTCCCCCAATGATGCCGACCCCTGAACAAGCCTTAAGTAACGTAATGGACGCCTACGAACAAGATGAACTATTACGCTATGGGAGTGCCCGCAATCCTAAGTACGAACCTATTACCTCGCACTTAATAGACCAACTTGTTCATGAATACAATGGACTACGAGCATGAGCCACGAATTTGAACTACAAGAGGCAACTGAAGAGTTGTATGAAGCCTCGTTAGAACTTAACAAAGCTAGTGAGCGCTATAACCAAGCTATCTTGGCTCGCATTGCGCTACGGACAATTATTAATCAGGAGAACCACTAATGGAGTTTATTCACGATACCCCGTACAACAAACATGAACACAATCATCTTGAATGGACAGATGAACAACTAAGCAATGAAGCGGCCCTATGTGAGCTTTTGCTTGATAAATGGCAAGTAAGTGAGGAACGACGCAAACAACTTGGCAAACGCGCTCTACTCACGCGAGAAGAGATCATAAACCGCTATGGTGAACGTTACCAAGAAAGTTAGAGTTAATATGGAACAAGAACCTAGTTTTACGGTTGAAATTAACGATAAGAAATATGAGCTATCCCAGAGCAATACGACGCTCTATCGCCATTTAGGAGCTAAGGCACTTGACCATTTCTTTTTAAAAATTGGTGAAACAGAAACCACCATAACTGGTACCCGTTTCTTCCGTGAAATATTTGCAGAAGATTCTTTTGATACTACCTCTAATTACATGCTACAAAAAGGTTATGAAGCTCACTTAAATATCCACGAACCAGGCGAGGATGATATGGAAGCCTATATTCGCTTTAGTAACCGAAGCGAAGAAACACCCGACTGGCTTCCCGAAGCTTAAAAGGGGCGGTTACACTGGTCAAAAACCGCCCCTCTACACTAATCACGCGTTATGACAATATAAAAAAGCATTCATTGGGCCGTAAATCTTCCTTATGCAACCAAGTGGTTAATGTCATACTACCTCCCTACGCCGAAGTAAACAGCGGTACACTTGCACCCTACAAGCTAGTTAATAGTATATTTTAGTATTGATAGTCTGAATGTTAGGTATTTCACATAAAAACAATAAAATAAACTTATATTTTAGTATACCTTTAATAGTCCCTATTTTTTGAACGTAACCGCTCAGGGGGACTCTGACATGTGCGAGGTGTTCAATTCATGGAGCGATGCTCTTGGACATTGATAAGCCTTGCTGTTGTGTATTCCCCTGTTCTGGTAGCGACATCAATGTCGGAACCAAATGGGTATTGAAGGTATGTGAGAGGGTACTGGTGTGTTGTCGCTTCACTCCCACTCTACGAATTTGGCTTGCGGACTGGATACCGTTGTCCTACCGTGTTACTCAGGATTGCTCCTTTTAGTAGTTCCCCCACAGTTACCTTCAATTGTTATAGACAGAAATGGAGCTGGGCGACTGTGTGAGGTAAGGATTTCATAATCGCTAATGTTGCGATTATTGCTAGCTTTCCCGCCTCAGAGTAAGCACTCCCCATTGCCATCTATAACTATACTTAATTGTTAAGGTAAAAGTGGTCATTGACGCACCTCCTGTACCACAAGCCGTACAGGTAGCCATGTTCCTTTTATTTACTTGGCTCTTTTACGTCCCCAAGTCGGTGCAGGAAACCGTCCCTAGACTGAACATAAGAAAAACGCCCGGTTAGGGGCGTTCCATAGTCATCTGTCATATATTATTATAGACAAGATTAATAAGAATGCAAGCCCCTACGCTTGTTTTAATAGCAAGTCATTTTTGACAGATGACGAGCTACGTAGAATTATAAACCTAAAGCATAATGATTACAATAAGAAAATCACCGCTTCCTAACAACAATGGGGACAGCGGTGATAAAACTTGGAGGGTATATTGGTCAGGTGCGTAACCAATGCCTACATAATAACATAAGCAATGAAAAAACAACAAGCTCGAAAGCCTGTTGTAATGTTTGTTTAAGAGTGTACCCATTCATATGAAAGGTGAGTATATATGAAACCTAAGGTGCGTTGCTTGACAGGTTCCGGATTGCTTACCGGTATCAAGTAATAAGCTAATAATACGCTTACGGTTGTTTAATTACAAGAAGAAAAAGAAAAACCGCAGACGGTGGGCGAACTGCGGTTAATCTCATCGGGGTGAAAGGACTAAGTAGCATAAAGACACTACAAAAGCTCCCGATATATTCCTATCATAACAGATGAGAGATTATAGCGCAATTATTCCTAAAAGCCTTTCTTTTTTTGCACGACCGTGATATTATAGATACATAACAAAGTTCAAGAAAGGACTATAAATGCCAACACTAGTCGAAGTAAAAGATGAAATTAAAGAATCACTTGTAGATATAAATAAATCGTTTGTAGATAAGTTTTTGTCTTACTACGACGATTCTGCCCGAGCAGAGCAAGGTAAAAATAGCAAAGGCTATGATAAGCCTAAAACAGTAAGTTCACAGCCGGTAGAGGTATTGTCTGGGTTAGTTAAAAAATTCCATAACCTTGGATTACCAATAGACGGTGTAAATGTCGTTATCACTGGTAAGAATATGGCTATGGTTACGTATAACGGTTATAAGAATAAGGTACTTGAAACCTACCCAGAAACAGAGTTTGATGTACAGCTGATACGAGAAGGCGATACCTATAGCTTTGCAAAAGAAAGCGGTTCGGTGATTTACTCTCACAATATCAGCGACCCATTCGCAGATAGCGAACCTAAAATTATCGGTGCGTACTGTGTTATTAAGAACAAGCGGGGTGAATTTCTTGAAACCTTGAATATGAACGATTACAAAGAAATGAAAAGCGGTAGCAAACAATCTGCTTTATGGGATAAATGGGCAAGTGAGTTTTGGCTTAAATCGGTTATTAAACGTGCTTGTAAACGCCACTTTAATGATATTGTTTCTGATATTGATAAAGTTGACAACGAAGATTTTGGTTTATCTGATGAGATAGTAGACAGAAGCACACCAACTGAGAAATGGGTGCCACGTTCGGATGAACCTATGAGCGAACAGCAAAAAGAAATCCTTGACAACCAACTACGTCAACGAAGCATTACGACCGATGACGAAAAGAATAACTGGATGTGGGACAACTATGGTGCTGGATATGATTTACTTACCGAGGAACAAGCCGCAGCCGTTATAAGTGACCTACAGGCTGAATATAAAGAAGGACTAGCTAATACAAAGCAAGTTAGAGATAGGTCAAAAGAATAATGATTAATAAAGGAGAACAGCATGAATAAGCTTTTTAAAGATTTTAACTGGAAGAAGGGTAATTTTAATGAAGCACAAAAAGCGTTTGTTGAAGAATACGGGCAAAACCAAATAAACATATACCTCAATGGTAAAACTAATAAAGAAATAGCAGAAAAACACTTAAAGGCTGTTTATAAACAATTAGGGAAACAAGACCCTAAGGTTACTTGGTATGATTCACCTGAACATCTCGCCAAAACCGTGTGGGCTTCCGTGGGGGATTCCGTGAGGGCTTCCGTGGGGGATTCCGTGTGGGCTTCCGTGAGGGCTTCCGTGGGGGATTCCGTGAGGGCTTCCGTGGGGGATTCCGTGAGGGCTTCCGTGGGGGCTTCCGTGGGGGATTCCGTGAG
>Ga0302286_10000340_pt1 | contig 38300 bp, 28 predicted proteins | sample III_Fen_E2_3_FD_198765 | JGI IMG/M metagenome (GOLD analysis project Ga0302286, IMG submission 198765) | Peat permafrost microbial communities from Stordalen Mire near Abisko, Sweden - III_Fen_E2_3 | ecosystem: Environmental > Terrestrial > Soil > Wetlands > Permafrost | place: Sweden: Abisko...
TGGCTATTTTACCGGTATTACTGGTATAGCCTCCGGTCCTTATCACTCCCTGGCCCTTAAAAACGACGGTACCGTCTGGGCCTGGGGCTATAACGGCAGCGGTCAACTTGGCGATAACACATCAACTAGTAACAATCTTCCAGTCCAGGTCAAAGACGCGGCCGGTATTGGCTTTTTGACTGGTATTACCGCCGTAGCTACTGGGATGCATCACTCCCTGGCCCTTAAAAACGACGGTACCGTCTGGGCCTGGGGCTATAACGGCAACGGTCAACTTGGCGATAACACAACGAATCAGCGCAGCCTTCCGGTCCAAGTCAAAGACTCAACCGGTGTCGGTTATTTGACCGGTGTTACGGCCATAAGTGCCAGGGAGTACCACTCCTTAGCCCAAAAAGACGACGGTATCGTCTGGGGTTGGGGAAATAATACTGATGGTCAACTCGGCTATAGACAAGCCAGTGTTAACGTGATTCGGCTTCCTCAATCGGTTGTTGGACGGATTCAAAAGGAAGCGCTCAGCAACGTTACTGCCGTGGCTGCTGGGCAGAACTACTCTTTGGCAATTAAAAACGACGGTACCGTCTGGGCCTGGGGAAATAACAATTACGGTCAACTTGGCGATAGTACAGCGAATCAGCGTAATCTTCCAGTTCAGGTCAAAGACGCGGCCGGTACGGGCTTTTTGACTGGTATTACCGCCGTAGCCGCCGGTACTAGTCACTCCCTGGCGCTTAAAAACGACGGCACTGTTTGGGCCTGGGGAAGTAACAACAACGGTCAACTCGGCGATGACTCAACAACCGGTCGCTACCTTCCAGTTCAGGTCAAAGACGCGGCCGGTACGGGCTTTTTGACTGGTATTACCGCTATAACTACTGGGGAGACCCACTCTATGGCGCTTAAAAACGATGGTACTGTTTGGACCTGGGGAAATAACAATTACGGTCAACTTGGCGATAACACAACGAATCAGCGCAATCTTCCAGCCCAAGTAAAAGACGCGGCCGGTACCGGCTTTTTGACCGGTATCACAGCCGTAGCCGCTAGTAGCATTCGTTCTTATGCCATAGGGAGTGCTGGCACCGTCTGGGCCTGGGGAAACAACAGTTATGGTCAATTTGGCGATAACACAACAACTAGTCGCAACCTTCCAGTTCAGGTCAAAGACGCGGCCGGCACGGGCTTTTTGACCGGTATCACCGCCGTAGCAACTGGCCCTTATCACACCCTGGCGCTTAAAAACGACGGCACCGTCTGGGCCTGGGGCTATAACGGCTGGGGCAATTTGGGCGACGGTTCGTACAATAATCATCTTATCCCCTATCAGGTCAAAGACGCGGCCGGTACCGGCTTTTTGACCGGTATCACCGCTATAGCTGTCGGGCAGTATCACTCCCTGGCGCTTAAAAACGACGGTACTGTCTGGGCATGGGGATATAACTCTTCCGGTCGACTTGGCGATAACACAATGATTGATCACACTCTTCCAGTCCAAGTCAAAGACTCAGCCGGCACGGGCTTTTTGACCGGTATCACCGCTATAGCTGTCGGTGATAGTCATTCCTTATCCCTAAAAAACGACAATACGATTTTTGGATGGGGTGTAGGTGGGTATGGACAGCTTGGTATCGGTGAAGTCATACAGGCGCAACCCCTGCCTGGGCAAGTGATATCGTCGATAACTTATTTGACAGGGTTCCTTCAAACTGGCAGTCTCTCTGGATTGGTTGTTGATGCTGGCCAGGGTAAAAAAACCAAATGGTATAGCGTCAACTGGAATACCAATAACCTACCAGCTGGTGCTTCAGTCACGTTTAATGTCAGAACGAGTAGCGACGGTAGTGATTGGTCAAGCTGGAGTTCGGACTTTACCCAAAATACCGCAGGTAGCAATAGCGGTACGGCCGACATAAGCACCTTACCACTTTCAAGATATATCGAACTCAAGACGACACTCTCGACAACAGACAAAAGCGTTACTCCAAAACTTAACGACTTCTCGCTTGCCTATATGAAGGACATCACCCCTCCTATTACCAATGCCAGCAATATCAAACTAAGCCGCATTCAGAACGCCGCTGCAATAGATCAAGACGGTTGGATTGACACTCCGACACCATACGCTAGCTGGGATGATGGCGCGGATGACACTAATGGATCTGGTCTGCTGGGCTATTGTCTATATCTTGGTACGGACAATACGGCTGACTTTTCACAAACCAAGGGTATTCTGGGTAACTCGCCACTCGATACCGGTGGCAAATGTCAGTATGCAGTCGCAACTAACCATATTGATTTGAGTTTGCCCGGCAGTTTGAGCGCGGCTTTAGCCGTCGCCAACAATCCTTATCACTTGCTAATAAAAGCTATCGATAACAGTGGCAACTTGTATAGTGGCGCGGCCACGAGCTTCAGTTTTAAGTATGACAACGTAGCGCCAACCAATCCCCTGTTCATATCGGCGCCATCGCAATTTGTTTCTGACAAAAATGTCACGCTTACCTGGCCAACTACGGGCGATCAGTCAGCTAATGATGCCGACAGTCAAATTGCTGGCCTGCAATATAGAATTGGTAGCGAGGGTACATGGTATGGCGATACCCATAATGGACAACAAGACCTGACAGACGTATTGGCAAATGACGGCAGTTATCAGATGGACCAGACGGTTGACTATCCCCTGCTCCACGAAGGTAATAATATTATATACTTTAGGACGCTTGACCACGCTGGCAATATCTCGACTTCCTACATTACGGCGATTGTAAAAATTAACACCAGTTCGCCAAGCTCACCACTTAACGTTACGGCAACGCCAACCAGCAACAACACTAACTCATTCGCCTTCTCGTGGCACGTTCCGACTAGCTTTGTCGGCGTAGCGGCTGGCTTAACATATTGTTATACGGTCAATGCCCTGCCAAGTGCCAATAATTGTACGTTTACCAACCCTGGTCAGACAGCGCTAACGGCTGACGCTTATGCGACCCAGCCAGGCGAAAATATATTTTACGTTGTTGCTAAAGACGAAGCCGGTAATATAAACTACGCTACTTATGGTAGCGCGACGTTCACGGCCAATACCCCGGCTCCAGGTTTGCCACAGAATATTGAAATTGCCGACATATCGTCCAAAGACGCTGGGCTTTGGAAACTCGCCTTTTCTTGGGCGGCGCCTACAAATATTGGTGCCGGTATCTCTAAGTATGCGGTTTTCCGGTCAACCGACGGTACTAACTTCACTCAGACAGCGACAACTAGCGGATTAAGTTACGTTGATAGCTCGCTCAGCCAAGTCACCTATTACTACAAAGTTAAAGCTTGTGACTCGGCTAATAATTGTGGTGCCTTTTCGGATGTCGTTTCGAAACTGCCTACTGGCCGCTTCACTACCGCTCCAGGACTGATTAGTAACGTCGGGGTTGAAGTTAGCACTAGAAAAGCCAGCTTTAGTTGGGTAACGGATCGTATCAGTGACAGCCGTGTTCAGTACGGCGTCAAGAGTGGCGATTATTTTGCTGGTGAAGTCGCGGTTAGTGCTATGCTGAAAACTCACTCTGTTGATATGGACAACCTGACGGCCGGTACAACCTATTATTACCGAGTTAAATGGACGGACGAAGACGGCAATACGGGCGTCAGCAGCGAGTATACTTTTTCTACCCTGCCAGCTCCAATTATCAAGAACGTTGAAATTATCAAAAAGACCCTAAGCAGCGCGACTATCAAGATAACCACAATGGACGCTACCAAAGTTAGCTTGTTCTATGGCAAGAGCGAAAACTTCGGCGGCGTAACATCGGTCAACACTTCTCGTAGCGAATCGTCGTATATTATCGAGCTGACTGGGCTGGACGATGGCTCGGACTACTTCTTCAAGTTGGTGACATTTGACGCTGACGGCAATCAATACGACAGTCACCGTATCGACGCTTTCTCAACTCCACCGCGTCCTCGTATTTCAAACCTGCGTTTCCAGCCAGTTAACGGTGAGCCAACCAGTACTCAGTCGGTTGTCTGGACAACCAATATACCCGCTAGCTCGACGGTAACTTATGGCAAGGTCGGCACCAACGGCACCGATGTTTATCTGTCCAAGGCAACGACTGAACACGAGATAATCCTGCGTGGCCTAGAAGACGACAGCCAGTACTTCTTGATGGCGCAAAGCCGAGACGCCGATGGCAACCTAGCCGTTAGCGATCGTCAAACGTTCAAAACGGCGCTTGATACTCGCCCTCCAAAGATTTCCGACATTCGGATTGAGACCGCTGTTAAGGGCAACGGTAGCGAAGCGCGCGGCCAGATTGTTGTATCTTGGAAGACTGACGAACCAGCCACCAGCCAAGTCGCCTACGCCTACGGCAGCGCTGGCTCGGAATTGCCAAACAAAACCGGCGAAGATGTTCAATTATCGATGGATCACGTCGTTATCATATCTGATTTGACGGTTTCAAAAGTTTATCACTTGGTCCCAATTTCGCGCGATAAATCCCAGAACGCTGGCTTAGGCGAAGATCGTTCAGCGGTCGTTGGACGAGCCACCGAAAGCGTCCTTAATATCATCCTAAACTCATTAAAGGGAATCTTTGGATTATAATATGACTGAAAAAGTACCCCTAATTCGAGTTACCAATTTGAGTAAGAGTTTTAAAACCGACGGAGGTATATTGCCCGTACTTCACAATATTAATTTTGAAATATACGATGGCAGTTTTACGATAATATACGGTCCGTCTGGTAGCGGTAAGTCAACCTTGCTCAATACTATTATCGGTCTGGATGCGCCAACGACCGGTCAAGTGACATATGAAGGCAAAGATTTATACGCCATGACCCGCGATGAACTAGCATTTTTCCGTGCCCATACGATGGGTATGGTGCAGCAGACGAACAACTGGGTAAAAAGTTTGAACGTTATCGATAATGTAGCTTTGCCACTACATTTTTTGGGTGTAGTCGCCGAGAACGCCACTCAAGGAGCGCAAAGTTCGCTGATGCGAGTCGGCATGCAAGAACACGCTCATAAACGGCCAGACGTGCTGTCTGGTGGTGAACAACAGCGTGTTGCGATGGCGCGAGCGCTGGTTAATAACCCGGCCTATATCGTGGCCGACGAACCGACCGGTAACCTAGACAGTAAAAACGGCGACGCGCTAATTGAACTACTTCGCACCTTAAATAAAGATTTCAATCGTACTATCGTGTTGGTCACCCACAACCTGGAGTATTTGTCGCTGGGCGACAAATTGCTGCTATTGGAAGACGGCGTTGTCAGCGAGATGAATAACTTTGACATTCATAAGACTACAAATAAGCTGTTGACTGATATGAAAAAACGGATTGATGACTGGGGTAAGTATGAAAAATAACATTGGGTTTCAACCAAACAAACCGCATATCAGAACGGCAATGATTATCAAAATGTCGATATCTAACCTGCGATTCAAGCGCTTTCGTAGCTTTGTAACTATCTTGGGTGTGGCGATTGGTATTGGGTCGGTTTATCTGCTGATATCTTTTGGAATGGGTCTTCAGAATATCGTCCAAGGCGAAATAGTTGGCAATAAATCGATTAATACGATTGATATTACCTCGACTAATTCGATGATTATTAACTTGACACCAGCAAGTGTTGGTCAAATCAAATCTATAGCGCATATTACGGATCTAAGCGGTATTTATATGTATGCTAGCCAAGTCACGCTGGATGGTTCGTCAGCTGATTTGGTTGCCTATGGAGTTGACTCGCTGTATCTAAATTTGAGCGATCTTAAGTTAATAGCCGGTAGTTTGCTAGATCCTGAAAAAACGGATGAAATTGTTATCAACAGTTCCCTACTTGAATCCGTTGGTATTGATTATCGCGACAAGGCAATTAACAAAGAGATGACTATTAAGTTTTCGCCCGAAGCCGGTAAAGTCGTTGACAAAAAAATGCGAATTGTGGGTGTGATTGATTCGGGCTCAGCTGGTTCCGAGATATTTATCTCGCAGAAAGTTTTTCAAGATGTCGGTATCGCTAACTTCACTCAGGCCAAAGTCGTTGTCGACAACCGCGATTCGATTACGGATGTCCGCCGTGCCATTGAAAGCCTAGGCTACGAGACCACCTCGCCCGCCGATACCTTAAACCAAGTTAATGATGTCTTTAAATTCTTTAACCTGATTTTAGTCGCCCTTGGTAGCGTCGGTTTGGTAATCGCAATTTTGGGCATGATTAACACCCTGACGGTTTCGCTGCTGGAACGGACCCGCGAAATATCCCTGATGATAGCTATTGGCGCCCGTCCAAAGGATATGCAACGGCTGTTTACGACCGAGGCACTCTTACTGTCACTCAGCGGTGGAATCGCTGGCATCGTGCTGGCTAGCGGCGTCGGTATGATTGTGAACTTTGTCTTGAATCAGTTCGCCAGCGCCCGTGGTGTAACCTATGCCTTTAGCGTGTTCTACGCGCCACCTGTGCTTATCCTAGGCATGTTGGCGCTAATGATGTTAATTGGAGTTTTAGTCTCGTACGTGCCCGCCAGACGCGCCGCCCGGATTAACCCAATTAAGGCGTTGCACCAGGAATAAAAACACCCGTCACTAACCTGGTAGATAAAATACCGCCATGGTATGATTCATAACATTATGATTGAAATCGAAAAAAAGTTCCTACTGACCGAAGAACAGCAAAATAAACTTCTGGACGGAGCGAAAGAGCTTGGCCGGAAAGTGGTTGAAGATACTTACTTTGATACTGATCAATACAAACTAACCTTGGGCGACTATTGGTTGCGAAAGCGTGACGGCGCGTATGAGCTGAAGGCGCCATTAAAATCAGGCAGTGGCTCGTACGAGGCAACTAACCGATATAACGAAATTACCGACGCCAAAGAAATTTTGCGCGAATTAGGACTTAACGGTGAGCCAGATTTCGAAACTGCGCTAGCGCGTGCTGGTATCAAGCGTTTTATGACATGTTTCAGTGATCGAAGCAGTTATGATAGGAGTGGTTTCCATGTTGATATTGACTCGGTTACGTATGCCGATACGGACTTTGAGTATGCGTTAGCGGAAATCGAGTTGCTTGTTGAGACCGAAGCCGAAGCGGACGAAGCAGATCGACGTATTATGGAACTAGCAAAAGAGCTGGGCCTAGCGACCGAACAAGTAATTATGGGCAAAGTCGCCGCATTCTTGAATGAAAAACGACCAGACCACTACCGCGTGCTTTTTGAGGCTGGCGTGCTGAAGTAATAATAATAAATTCGCTCAATAAAAAATGTCCAAGCAAAAGCCTGAGCATTTTTTATTGGTGATCTCACCGGTCCAACGCAAGCAAGGTCCTTATTAAATAAATACAATATTAATGGGACATACGAAACCAAGCGACCGTGTCGCACGTGGGACTGTTCGCGTGAAGATAAAAATTTAGTTGGTGCTTGTATAAATAAATACCGTCGTATACAATAATTTTATATTTACCATAAACGGGTTTAGATAGAATTTATGACACGATTACCACTTCCTGGTCAAGATAAGGGTACTTGGGGTAGTATACTCAATGATTTTCTTAGCAAGTCTCACAATGATGACGGTTCTCTAAAAAATAATCTCATGACTCCTGCCCAGGTTGGCCTGGGCAACGTTGACAACATTAGTGATGTCGATAAACCCATTTCGACTGCTACGCAAACCGCGTTAAATACAAAAGCGGCCCTGTCTCACCTTCATACTGCAGCTCAGATTAGTGATTCAACAGCTGTTGGCCAATCGGTCTTAACGGCTACGAATGCAGTGGCAGCTCGTAGTGCGATTGGGGCAGCTGATGCGACTACCACTATACAGTTTACGGGACCAGGTCCTGCCCGAATCTGGACACAGACAACCGAACCGCTTAGCGCCGTTGATGGCGATTGGTGGATCTCAATTTGAGCGGACTGTACGTTCTTAAAAGCGGAACATGGGTTCCGGTTATCCCAGGTGATTACATTGCCCCACCGACCGGTTCTGTCCCCGGCTGGTTGCGTACGGCAGCCAATACGGGGCTGGCTGCTGTTGGGACAACGTTAGGAATGTTAACGACTTACAGTGGTGGCTTAACCGTCACTACTCATTTGTATCGTCAAAATATTGATTTAGCGGGTAACCAACTTGTTCTTGGCAACGGTGCTTTTCTTGAAGAGTGCTACATCACAGGAACACGGCAAGGTGGCCAGGGACAGGTTATGATAACTGGCGCAGGTGTGCAGGTCAAGAATTGTGACTTGGTGGGCACAATGGACGGTAGCGCCGAGTCAATTGGTATGTTTGGTGATGTTAATAATCTACAAATTTCCAGCCTTCGGATTACAGGCTACACAATCTTAATGTGGTTTGATAGTTCAACCTCATCACCGGCATCTGTTATTGACAGTGTGTATGCTTATGGGCAGGTTGCTAGCAGTGTTGCTCATCACGATGGTTTTACTCGCCGCTGGGGTAATGGGCCGATGCTCATCAGTAACTCCCGTATTGTCTGCGACCAAGGTGCAACGACAGGCTCGTTCTTTGTTCAGGATACCTGGACGACGCCGCGTAGCGAGGTGAACGTTGGACATATCAACGTTCAAAACTGTTACCTTCAAGGCAATGGCTATAACGCCACACTTGAGCTATCTAACAACTTAGTGTTTAGCAATAACCGGTTCACCTCAACTGAATATGGGCCGGTCGCTACCTATAATGGGCCTGTATCGGGCTTAAACTGGGCTGGCAACTACGTCTATGCAAATAACGGCACCGACTATAAAGGTGCGATAATTCCGGTTCCGACACCATAACTTAGTAGGGAGAAAATTTAATGGCTCAAATCCAAACTGCTCGCTACGTTTCAACCAGTATAGCAACGGATACATACGGTTACTTTTACGAGTGCTGCTACGGCTGGCAATACACTTGTCCTGTTAGTCTCGTCTAACGCTATAATTACCACCCCTGCTGGCTGGTCGAAGATACCTGGTTCACTGGCCGGTATGGACCTCAACGCTTATTACATAACCGCAACAGGTGGCGAGACTTCGGTTCCTATTACGATTAGTGCCCCTGGTATTCTTATTGCCACGTTTTTTGAACGTAATGATTTGGGCGCCGTTGGGGCCAGCGTCAATACTTTTTCTTCAGTTAGTACGGGTGACTTCCAGCTTTCGCCACTCACTGCCACGGCCGATTCGTGCATGTTCGCCATCATCGCTTTATCGAATCTAGACGTAACCTTTGGTACTAGTTGGCAAGCCCCACTCGCGATTGCCGCCGCGCCCTCTACGACGAATTTGTCCGATACGATGACTCAGACTGCCGCAAGTGGTTTAGTTTCCAACGGTAGTACTGTTATCCCTCTTACTTCACCAGGTAACGGTGGTGGTGGTACGACTCGGCAGTGTCTAGCCTTTTTTATGGCCACAATTGCTGGTCCCTTGGCTATTAGCGCCGGGCCTAACCAATCGATCAACACCTCACAAACTGTCAGTCTGGTTGGGGTTCCGTCGGGCGGTGTTGGTACGAAAACTTACGCTTGGTCAGAAGTAGCTGGCCCTACCGGGTCATTCTCGACTGCTAATTCGGCCACTACGACCTTCACTCCAACGGGCGGCGCGGGTACCTATGTTTTACGTATTACTGTTACTGACGCGAGCGGAACATCGTCTAGCGATGTAACAATAACTGTATCCTACGCAATATTTATTCAAGTTAAATCAGGTGGTACTTGGGTTACCCCAACCATTCCTTTAAAGAGAAAAAGTGGTGGTGTTTGGATAGACATCTAACTGAGTGGTAGATAAACCGAACTTAATTTGCTGGGAATACTTTGTATATGCGCCGTTTTAGCAAGCTGTCGGGCAATATCGAACCGCGCCGGGTCCGATTCTAATGAACGAATTCGTCGAAAAAGAAAACCCCATCACTGAAGGATGAGGTGTTCTTTTTGGTGATCTCACCGGGAATCGGTCACGTTCCGCGACCCCGAAACTTCACGATTGGCAAACCAGTTGCCATCGGAAGGTTTCCTTGCGAACTGTCACAGGCAGTTCTCACCCGTATTGCCTTGGCAATCCTGTTTCAATTCGCCGTAGAATTCACCAAATCAAAAACGCCACCGGAGTGACGTTCTTAATTTGGTGATCTCACCGGGAATCGAACCCGGATTGCCAGGATGAGAACCTGGCGTCCTAACCGTTAGACGATGAGACCGTAACTGCCCTACTTTATCAAATAACCCTGGTGATGTCTAGACACTAGGCCAAGAACAGAGGCAAGAGTATAATTAGCTTATGCGAAATTATGCGTACATAGACGGACAAAACCTTCACCTAGGAACAACTGGGATTGAAAACCCGTGGCATATTGACCTAGGCAGGTTTCGTGCATATTTACGCGAAAAATATCACGTTGAAAAGGCGTTCTATTATCTTGGATATGTTCAGGAGGGGTTGAAGATTGAGCATCTTTACGAGCACATACAAAGCGCGGGATTTATACTAGTATTTAGACAGCATAATGCCGCAATGGTTGGGAAAAAGAAAGGGAATGTCGACTCGGATATTATTTTTTCCGTCATGAAGCGTATCTATAGCAAGGATGACTTCGACAAGGTAGTTTTGGTCTCGGGTGATGGTGACTATAAAATGCTTGTAGATTTTCTGATAGAAGAAAATCGATTTGAGAAGATTCTCTTTCCTAACCATAAGTTTAGGTCGTCATTATATAAAGAAATCGGCGCGCCATATTTTTCAAACCTTGATGACAAAGATATCCGAAGAAAAATTGAATGGACGCAGGCAAAGAAGAGCCCGTCCAAAAAGAAAAGAGCTCCTTAGGCAATTAACCGTTCGGAACTCTTTTCGTCTTGATATCCTAATATTAACACGACTGTAAAAAGTACGCAAATACGCGTATGAGCTTTAATAAAAAAAAGAGCTCCTTAGGCAATTAACCGTTCGGAACTCTTTTCGTCTTGATATCGTTAATTATAACATAGATTTAGCATAAATACAATACTTAGCATGGCTAGTTGATGTCAGGTGTCAAGTTGCTTAATAACTTCAATCAGCTTTTTTGGCGTAATTTCAGCTTTAATCAGATAAGCGTCGACGTTTTTCTGCATGACACTGCGAGATTCGTCGTCTTGTTCGAAGTTGGTTAGGACGATTACTTTAGAGTTTGGAATCAAATCCTCTGCCCCGCCACGTAAGGCGTCCAAAATCTCGGTTCCCCGTCGCTCCGGCAACATAACATCTAGCAAAATTATGTCGTATGGCTTGTTACGAGCGGCTATAAGGCCGTCATTGCCGTCAACTACCCAGTCGACCGTGTAGCCGGCTTTCTTTAGGCTACGGACGTACATTTCGCCGATAAAGCGATCATCTTCGATACAAAGTACTGTTTTAATTGCCATTAGTATTGCTCCTTATTTTTTAACGTCCGAGCTTCCGCGTCGTATCTTTCAAGTGGCCACTCTATGGGTGACTTCGTCATCCCATGGCGCTTGGCTCGCCCTGCGGGCGACATCCACTTGCAGGATAGGCGCGAAATCTCGTCTGCCGTCCTACTAGCTAGATTCCATATTCCATTTGCCATATTCTAACCCCTATACATCGAATGATTCTTAATCCAGCCGTTGCCGTGTTCGATTAAGGCTTCATTACTATTATCGCCTGATTGAAGTTTGGCTGCAACCGTAGAATAAATTGGCAAGGCGGCCGTAAAGGTCGAGCCCTTACCTTCTTCGCTTCGGACGCTAATTGTGCCACCGTGTGATTCGACGATAGCTTTGCTGATATAAAGACCAATACCGGTACCAGAAACAGTTTCGCGTGACCGATGCGAACGATAGAATTTTTGGAATAGATTGCTAACGACGTTGCTGGGCATGCCAATACCAAAATCCTGAACGGATATTTCGACAAAATCACCTTTAGCTTCCGCCGTAACGTTAATAGCGCCGCCCTCATTACTGTATTTAATTGCATTGTCTATCAAATTGCCCAGCACTTCACTAATACTGGCGCGATCGGCCGCGATTGTTGGTAGGTCTGGCGGGAAATTAACCGATAGGATCCGATTTTGCGAACTAGCCCGTAGCTCCATGTCGTCGCGAATCGTCTCGTAAATCCCCGCAACCGTATCTTCCGCCAAATGGACTTTTAAGTGGCGGCGGTCGTAGCGAGAAGTGTTGAGAATATTATTGATATAGCCCGACAAACGGTTAGCTGAAACAACTAGGCGCCTAAATAATTCATGTTGGTCTTCCTTCAGGACATCTTTTAGTTCATCATCAAGTACGTCCAAATAGCCACGAATAACAGTTATAGGTCCGCGTAGTTCGTGGGCGGCAAAGGCAATAAAATCAAGGTCTTGCTCGCTAACGTCATAAGTTGAAGTTCTATCAACCAGTGTTAAAACGGTTTCATTGGTTACGCCTTTATCATAAGATGCCATTACGTCGAAAAATCGGCGATCTTCGGCGTCGGGTAAGCGATTGGGTACGCGCGTCCAGATGTGTTCAGCGTGAACAGAATTCTGCTCGCATTCGTCCAGCCAAGCATCCAGCGTATCAACGCCGTTAAATAAAAGATCTAAAACTTGCTTACCGCCTTGGTCGGTATGAACCGGAGCTGATTTATTCGAATATGAAATTGAACGGTCGTGGTTCATGACTACAAATCCACAAGTTGTATTATCTAGCGCTGACTTAATCAGGTTATCGGCGACCACAGGTTGGTTAGTTTTTTCAACGTCGGTAACCGGTTTTTTATCATCTTCAGAGCCGGCTAACTCATAGATTGTCTGCAAGGCTTGGCTGAAACCGCTTTTGGCATAACGTGGGTCGTTGGGATTGGGCGGCGTCGTGTTGGTTGGTTCCCCTGCTACGTGAATGACGGCGGCTAGTAAATCTTTGGTCGGATGAGCCATATAGATTACTAAAATGAAATTTGCTACAGTTCCCAGGACAAATACACCTATTGTAACTAACCATAGAACGATAGAATCATCTCCAAGAGACGTGGCTAAGGTTAATGTCGTCGCTACACCAATACAAATAACAAGCTGAGACAATATTATTCGCAGTACTGCTCCTCGACGTAGATGTGGCAAAAAGTCTCGGATAAGTTTGGGGTTTACTGCCATGTCACACTACCGCTACCGTTAGGAACTGCCGAAATCCATGTTTGACCACGCGCAAGAGGGACATCTTTGCCCATTGCGTCGGTAAATGTAATCTGAGTGGTTCGGCTGGCTTTGTGCCACGTGACCTCTTGGGCGACACCGTTTTGGAAGATTACAGCCGTTCCGCTACCGATAGCGTTAATACTTTGTCTGTAACCGTCTTCGAAAACGGTTGATTCATCAACCTTTAGGGCGATAACGACACTTGGAGTAATTTGACCAGATTCGCGATCCAGATGTGGCGCGCCTGCTTGTGACCTAGCGTAGGTATTGGTTGTGGCATCGTAAGCATAGGAGCTATTAAATGTGGCGCTGCTGATCGTGATATTTATTTGAGTAGCGTTTGGTGTGGCACTGGCTTTGCCGTCAACTCGACTAAAACCGGTGAAGGTCGACGAAGTATATCCCTTGGCGGCATTTAAGGCGTCAAGTTTGGCGAAACTCGTATAGACGTTATGTGGCGCGTAGCGATCCGTAGCTCTCCAGTAAGAACCAGCGTTAAAGAACTGGTCGATGTCGCGGTACGATCCATTTCTAACCTCGGCCAATGCCGCCGCGCTACCGCCAATGTGGGCTATGCTGGCGTTAAAGGCCGCTGCCCAATCGACGTAATACATACGGACACTACGAACAGGACCAATCAGTTGAGGTTTTTGTTCTTGGTAAATAACTAGAAAGCGCGTGATACCACCTTCGGCGATTGCCTCGAAAACTACTCCACTATCTTTTAAACCAGACTGAGGGCGAGCCTCGGGGCTGTTTTCAATCATAATAGCAGTGACTGGTTGTTTCGTGGCGGCCTCGTCGGCTACCAGATTACCGGTCAATGGCGAATAATATTTAACTGGTTCGGGTTTTGGTTCTTCTTTTTTCTCGACGACGGTTTTGGCGACTTCGACTGGTTTCTGGTAAAAAAACACAAAAGTCGCTGCCGTTGACCCAGCAATAAAAATAAACCCACCGATGCACAACAGAAGAATACGATGTTTACGAAACCATGTTTTCAGGCGCAGGCTTAACTTTGGCTTTTTATCTTCGTCCATAACTTAAGCATTATTATAGCAAAGAGGTTAAGCTTTGTAACTAACGACTGGGCGCCTATGATTGATTTATGGATAAGAGACTTGAATACGTCAGGTGGCGATTACCCGAAATCACTAGTACGCTTGATGCTATAGTTGCAGACGTCGTCGATGAGGCGTGCGCAGCGGCTGAAATGGCGGTTATTGATGCCGAAGGCGTGATACTAGCCACTGAGGCATTAGGGCGTCGTGCTTTTACGGAACACTCCCCTGTCCTGAACGATGTTATATTTCAAGCGCTTGTTGAAGACGTCTAAGGACGGTATCTTTACCCAGTACAGACAGCGTGTCGTTTAGGGCAGGGCTAAATGGCGCCCAAGATACAGCTACGCGTATTAGGCTGAACAGGACTCCTGGTTTTTGACCAGTAGTTTCTAGGAGTTTATTTAGGCAATCCTGAATTGCCTCGGGGCTAAATTCAGTTTTCGACAATGCATCGCGAGCAGCGCTAAGCAGGCTGATAGTTTGGCTATGGTCTAATTTAGATAGTTGCTTATCGTCAGCTATCATCTGTGCGTTAACGGCTGGTTCTTTAAAGAAATAGTCAGTCAGCACGGCCAAATCAGCCAATGTTTTCAAGCGGTCCTGAACAAGTGCCAGGATTTGCTTTTTCTTGTCTTCACTCGACTGCTGGGCGGACTCGGGCCAAAAATCAACCACGCGGTTGTATAAATCATCCAGTGAGAGTAAACGAATATGCTGACCGTTCAGCCATAGCAGGCGTTTTTCGTCAAAACGGGCTGGACTTTTTTGAACGCGGTCCAGCGAGAATTTTTCAATTAATTCTGCGACTGTAAATATTTCTTGCTCGGTGCCATCGTTCCAGCCAAGCGTTGCCAAGAAGTTAATCATAGCCTCTGGTAAGTAGCCTTCTTTGGCGTATTCTAAGATATCTTTGGCGCCGTCGCGTTTGCCAAGTTTTTTCTTGCCATCAATCGCCATGACATATGGTAAAGTTGCCAGAATTGGACGGTTAAGGCCTAGCGCTTCATACAAATTCAAGAACTTTGGCGTGCTACTGATAAATTCTTGGCTTCTCAGCACGTGCGAAATTTCCATAATGGCATCATCGACAATATGGCAAAAGTTATAAGTTGGAAAACCATCGCTTTTGATAATAATAAAATCATCAATTGCTTCTGGTCCACTGGACAAATCCCCCATGACAGCGTCGTTCCATTTATATGATTTAGGATCGGATTTGAAGCGTAGTGGTTGCGAACCGTCCCAAACAGGTGGATTTTCTGGACGATGATTGCGATATAGGAACGGCTGTTTGTCGGCCTTGGCCTGGTCCCTGAAAGCCTCTAATTCCGCCTGACTGTAAGGGTCGGCATAGGCCCGCCCGCTATCAATTAGTTTTTGAGCCCATTGTTTATAAATATCAATTCGCTCTGACTGCAGATAAGGCGCATGTGGGCCACCGACGCTGATGCCTTCGTCCCAAGATAAGCCCAGCCACTTCAGGCTGTCTTCAATTTGTTTGATACTGCCCTCAACTTCGCGGACTTTGTCGGTATCTTCGATGCGTAGTAAAAATGCGCCTTTTTGTTGGTGAGCAATTAACCACGCAAATAAAGCGGTTCGAACTCCACCGACATGCATAAATCCGGTTGGGCTGGGCGCGAAACGAGTACGCGTTGGTTGATGATTGTTACTAGGTTGAGATTGGTCGTTCATTTGGCACTATTATAACAGAGCAAATAAGCTTAATTGTCATATTAGTCGTCTATAAGCTATCGGCTATGCGGCGAATCTGATCGCTAGACAGTGGCGCGTCACCTTCGATTGTGTATAAAATACCACCATTAACCCAGGCGGCGTTGCCGTTGTATGAAAAGATGGTTATACCGTGTTCTTGGCTGGTTAAATACTGTTCGCCGGCCTTTTTACGAACGATATTGTCTAACACAGCCGATGAGTCCCAGGAACTTTTAGTTTGTTTGAGCGTAAATTTGCTGTTGCCAGTGTTGGCTTTAAAGTTGATAGTGACTTCGCCGTCACTGAACGTAACTGGTCCGTCAAGGCTGTATCCGTCGGGACGGTATTCTGGGTATTGTGCCTCTACGCCAGCTCGTGATGATGCTATACGAACCGATAGGTTGGGCATATTAAGGTATGTAAGATAGGCTCCAATTAGCGCGACGACGATAAACAAACTCAAAATACTCAGTGTGCGGGGGTGCCTTTTTAAGAAGCTTTTCTTGCGATTTTTTACGGTTGGTTTTGCCAGGGCCGCGGCAATCGCTTCGTCTTTGATTTCTTTTGCTGGCTTTTGAATCGGCGCGGTCGCAGCTGGTTTTTGGTTTGACAAAGCCCGGCTGACGATTGGATGATTAGTTGGAGGCAGGTCTGGTGATTCTTTGGTAGCGCTGATTGTTGGTGATTGTGTACGTGATGTAAAGTGCGTAATTTTGCTGCTGCGAGCAATGTCCATAGTTCTGCCGGCTGTTTTGACAGGCCTTGCTAGCGGTTTAGTAGTTTTTTTGGCGACTCGGCGTATTAGCGTGCGTGACTTTTGAGTAGCCGCGTGAATGTTGGTTGATACGATTGCCCTTTTTTGAGAAGAGTCAGCTGTCCTGGCTGGCGCAATCGGCAAACCGGTCTGGGCATCATAGCGCTGCCCATTGATTGTCACAATTTTATTTTTATCCATCGTTTGTATCCTCGCAGCTTAACTGAATATTCGGTCTGAATATTGCAAAGCATTAACACTATATTAGAAAGCTTATGCTAATTATGCAAGGTTTTGATCAAAAAATGTATACAACTTGGTATAATAAATAAGATATGTATCGTCGTCCCTCGAAGAAGAAAGAGATTATTAGACGCACGCTTGTTTATACTGCCATGACGCTTGTTGTGTTGGTTACGGTCGCGGGTCTGATTTTTGTTATCTTAGGCTATCGGATAGATACCGATAACAGGCGCGTTGAACGAAGCTCTCTTGTACAGTATAAAACAACTCCATCGGGTGCGTCAGTAAAAGTTGACGGCGTCGACCTAGGCGTTAGGTCGCCATCAAAAAGTACCGTGATTGAGGGCGTACACAAGTTTGAGATGTTGCGTGATGGTTATGAAACTTGGCAAAAGACAATAGATATTAAAGCTGGAACATTGACTTGGCTGAACTATGCGCGCTTGGTGCCTAAAAATCGTCCGGTTGTTTCGGTAGCTAACTACCCCGCGTTATCTGCTAGTCTTGGTAGTTATGAAAGCCAGACAATCGCGCTTCAAACTGATGCCACCTTGCCGTCATTTCGATTGGTTGACGTTAGTTCGGATGATATAAAGACAACGACCATAAAATTGCCAACGACTGCTTATAGCGAGGCAAATACACCTAATGTCACACATTCATTTAGGATGGATAGTTGGGACACGGGCGGACGCTACTTAATTGTTGAACACAACTATGGTGATAAAAAAGAATGGCTGGTGGTTGATACGCACGATACTGCTTTAAGTAAAAACATATCGAAGTTACTTGACGTTGATATAAGTAAGGTTGTCTTCTCGGGAACGAGTGGCAATATTTTATACGCCTTAACAGGTGGTGATATTCGCAAACTTGACCTATCTGCCGGCACGATGTCGCGTCCGTTAGTCTCGGGTGTTTCGAGTTTTGAAATTTTCAAGACCGACGTTATCACTTATGTCGGTATATCTGCTTCCGAAGCCTCAAAGCGCGTAGTTGGATTGTATCGTGACGGTGATGCAAGTCCGCGCATTTTACGAACGCTTTCCAGCGCGGCTAATGTGCCGGTACACGTTACGACGTCTCACTATTTTAACGAAGATTACATCGCAATTAGCGAGGGTAGCCAAGTTGATATTTTAAGTGGCAAGTATCCAACATCAACTACCGATATGCCTAAACTTATCGGATTTAATGTTGACGCAAATGTTGATAAACTATCATTTAGCCCGACAGGATTTTATTTAATCGTTCAATCTGGAGCCAAACTTACGAGTTATGATATTGAGCACAAGCTAGTTAGTACGGCTACGATTAGCGGTACGGCGACGGCTGATTACGTTAAGTGGTTGGACGATGACCATGTTTGGTCTATTGTTGACGGGCTTTTGGTTATGCGGGATTTTGACGGCGCTAATGCAATTAACATTAACACGGCGTCTAGCGGTTTTGACACCATGCTAACTCAGAATGATAGGTTTATATATAGCGTTGGCAAGACGACTACTGGATATCAGTTGCAACGCGTACGTTTAATTCTACCTTAGTTGCCTCGGCCGAATAAGCGTTCAAAAAATGTCGGCGAGTTACCTGGCATAGCGCTCGTACCGCTACCGTTATCAACGGGAGCAGCCGTGGAGGCGGTTGGGTCTGGACTAACCTGTTCGGCGGTGACTAGAAGCCTATTTGTGGCCGTACCTAGTGGCGTACAGGTTATCAGCGTTAGAACTGGTTTAGTCGTTGGATAAACAAGCTTGTTGACTTCACTGGGTTTAACAACTGCTTTACTGGTAACCGAATAAGTATAGCGTTTGCCGCCATAGTGCGCGTAGATACTATCCCCTACGGTTAATTTGTCTAGCTGCGCAAAAATAAACTTATAATCACCACTGTCAAGCAAGTCATTACTACTGTGTCCTGATAATACCGTATTGCCGATTTGACCTGGATGACTGCTGGCGCCTGGGATTGCAAAATGAGCAAGCCCTGTTTCCATTGCTTTCATCTGCGAGGCGTAATCATTACCTATATCGTATTTAACAGGGACGTCAACGTTAATCTTGGGAATTATTAGACTTGACTCGGGTCCAACATTAATATCCGTCGATGGGTCAATAACTATATTTTGAGGGTCAATACTGCCCGGCGAAACGTAGGCCATGACGTTAGAGATTATTATGCGGTTGTATTGCAAAAAGGCAAAAATCAAGACGACTATTATTGCTGAGGCGATTGGTATAAAATGGCGACTTTTTCGAGCTTTTTTAGCCGAAGTTTGAACTTTTGAAAGCAGTTTTTGACGTAGGTCAAACAGGGCCTCGTCCTTGGTCATAATTTCTTCCTCGGTTTCAATGGGTTGCTTGTCAAAATACTGATTCGTCTGACTAGTATTTGATTGAACGGCCTTGTTCAGGTGATGGGTGTAATAACCTTCGTAATACTTTTGATAGTATGTCTGCCAAGCGCTATGGTATTGTTTCCATTGTTCTTGGTCTGGTTGCGGGTTGTTGGTATGAGTCCGTTCGTAGGGGTTAGGAGTTTCGAGTTGCGGAGTTGGAGCCTCACTTGGTTGAGATGGCGTATTGTAGAGATTATCAATTTGCGAACGTACCAATTCAACAGTGGCTTGTCGTTGAGGTTCTGTCATAGAACTATTATTAGCCTGCTGCTTGTCGGGCAGCGGTGCATTGGCAGAGGTAGGTATGACTTCGTTTGGCTTCATTTCTATAGATTCCTAATGGGTTCTATTGTACAATACATTGGTAGCAACTACTATTATGGTCATGGTTTGCGCCAAAGATACAAACAGTAATTGAAAGAAGTTTTTTAATAACTCGTGCCGCGATGGTGGAATTTGGTAGACACGCTAGATTCAAAATCTGGTGTCCATTAGGACGTGCCGGTTCAAGTCCGGCTCGCGGTACCAGTTATTAAACAACGATTTATTTGCGCAACAAGCTAGCCGAAATACTTTCGACTGGCTTTTTTGGGTTCCATAACCAATAAGTTGCCGCTATCGATGCCACGTTGCCACGCCAAATAGCCATCGGGTTATCCCAGGGAGTAGATGTAACTTGGCCTCCCCCTGCTACCATTAGCTGATCTTTATGTAAGACAACGATGTTCACTGGGTAGCTAATCGTGAACTTATGCAAAGCTTCGATTAGGCTGGTAAGTTGCATACTGAAGGTTAAAACCTTTGGGTAATAGACGGCTTGGAATAATTTTTGAAGCTGGGCAAAAGACACTACCAGTAGCGTGTCGGGACGCTCAATAATACTAGCACTAGCGTTTTTAACTAAATCAACCGCGTCACGGGTGATTGTCAACGGCCCTGTATATTCGCGAATAAAATTCTCGTATAAAATTGCTGTTTCGCTGTTACGACCGGCATCGCCGATTAGCAGTATCTCACCAGCCCACACGCCTAGGGCTTTCATTTCGACTAGCGCATCTTGGGCCAAACTACCCGATGGATTGCTAGGCGCGAAAATCGTATCGGTTATAACGGGTGGAATAGTTTTTCGCAGTATGTCGGGCAACAAAACACGAACGTCACCTACTCCGCATGTAATAGCTGCCTGATATGCCTCGCCGACGCCAGCAAAACCCAGCGAGTTACCGCCAACAATGCCCAGATTGCCAGCTTTTGACTTTTGCTCTGGTTTAGACCATTCGATATCTGGGAATAAGGGTTGGTCGGAAGTTTGTTTGCGCCAATATTTTTCGTCACCATTCATATTTAGGTCGCCTTTTCGCATATTGTAATTAGCAAACGGCTTCGCTCCGGGTTTGAAATCGGGTCTCGACGTCGCTTCAAACTCGGGCTGCAGATGTTCGCTAATCGCAACACGCGAGCGGCTCTGCCTGTTAGCCAGGTAGAATCCTGTGGCGCTTGGCTCGCCCTACGGGGGACATCCTCTTGTCGGATAAATGTCGCATCTCGTCTACTGCGGTTTTTAACTACCATATACCACCTACCAACTACCGTCTACCAAGGTAACGCTAACTGGACAATGGTCTGATCCCATCACATTGGGGTGAATTTCGGCGGATTTGATTTTGTTTTTCAAGCCTTCGCTTGCTAGCCAATAATCAATCCGCCAGCCGACATTTCGCGCCCTGGCGTTTGCCCAGTGTGTCCACCAGGTGTAGGCGTCTGTCTGGTCTGGGTGAAGCGTACGGTAGGTATCAATAAAGCCAGCTTTGACTATCTTGTCAAAACCACTGCGTTCTTCGTTCGTAAAGCCGTGTTTGCCAATATTTTGCTTTGGATTAGCCAGGTCCATTTCCAGGTGTGCCACATTAAGGTCGCCGCAAAATAGCACCGGTTTTGTTTTTTCCAATGTTTTGACGTGCTCCAAAAATGCTGGATCCCATTGTTCGTGGCGAAGTTTTAGGCGTGATAAGTCGCCTTTTGAGTTGGGTGTATAAACCGTCACGACCCAAAAATCATCAAATTCGGCCGACACTACTCTACCTTCTTTGGTCGGGTCGCCGTAACTGTCGTCCGCTAGATTATATTTTTTGGCAATGTCATCTGTAAAGCCATTAAGCACGCTGAGTGGTTTGATTTTGCTAAATATCGCCGTACCACTGTAGCCTGCCTTGTCGGCACTATTCCAGTACTCTTCATATCCAGGCAAATCGATAACCGCTTGGCCCTGTTTCGCCTTTGTTTCTTGTAAGCACAAAACATCTGGCTGATGTTCGGCCATAAACGCTTGAAAAGCGCCCTTATTGATAACCGCGCGGATGCCATTAACATTCCAAGAATATAACTTCATAACCTTATTATAATCTACTGGCCGTTTTTCATAGCGCGGTGAGCGTCGCGCTCTTGGTCTTTGCGCTTTAAGGTCTCGCGCTTGTCGTAATTCTTTTTACCCTTACCTAGAGCAATCACAACCTTAATAAATCGGCCGCGGGTTAATAATTTCAGAGGTACAATACTCATGCCAGCTTGTTTGCGGGCGGCCAGGTCATCAATTTGCGCGCGTTTTGCCAGTAGTTTGCGCGGTGAGGTATCAATGGAGCGCGACCCTACTTTGTTTTTTTCATTCAATTTTAAACTGAAGCTGGCGTTGTTCAGCCACAACTCGTTATCTTTGATTGTGACAAAAGAACCTTTTAGCTGAATGTGCCCATCACGGGCAGCGCGGGTTTCAGGGCCAGTAAGCGCGATCCCAACTTTCAGCTCGTCGTCTAGTGCATAGTCAAAAGAAGCTCTTCGGTTAAGAATAGCGGACGGTTTTTTGATTGGCTTCTTTTTGGCGACCATAACAGTACTATTGTAACAGATTAGTGACATTGACAAAATACAATTATTTTGTCATAATAGAATGATTGATATGCTATACTAAGTTAAATCGGTATTAACGACTATCTAAATTTGTACGAAATAATCAATGAAAATTCTATTATCGAGTGAAAGTTATTGGCCCAACAATGACGGTGGCGCCACGTTTGAGCATCGGCTGGTTCATCAGCTGATAGATGCTGGTCATGAAGTGCGCGTGGTGGTGCCCGGTAAATCTTGGCGCCGTTATGATGAGTCTGATGGCAAGTCTTATATCTACCGTACAGCCTCTGCGCGTCTGCCACTTAATAAAGATTATAAGGTAACTTATTATGCCCGTTCGCAGGTAGTTCGGGCGCTTAATGAATTCAAGCCCGACATTATTCATGTTCACACCATGGCCATTACTGGTATGTCGCTCGTCAAACATGCCAAGAAGCGCCATATACCAATTGTGGCGACTAACCACCTAATGCCAGAAAACGTTTTGATGAGCTTACCAAGATTATTTATGAGTTCTACTTGGGTAAAACGAAGGTTTTGGTCGACGATTGTAAAGTTTCACGGTCAGTTTTTAGCTGTTTCAACGCCAACAAAAACTGCCGCTAAATTACTCACCGATAACGGATTGAATCGTCCACTTTTTGCTATTAGTAACGGCGTTGACACAGACTACTTTCAGCCTTTGACGACTCAAAACAGAGACGAGATAGCTCATTTTAATTTACCAGCTAACTATTTTATCTATCTTGGTCGAGTAAATGCCGAGAAGCGACTAGATATGCTATTGAAGAGTTTCGCGCTATCTAGTAAAGATTGTCCAGACTTAAACCTTGTAATTGCCGGAACCGGTAATCGTATGGATGAGTTAAAGCAATTAGCTAAAAGCTTAGACATTGATTCAAAAACACACTTTCTGGGTCGAGTGACCGAAAGTGAAAAACGCGCCCTGTATCAACACGCAGAATTCTTCGCGATTACATCACCGGCCGAATTGCAAAGTATCGTGACGTTAGAGGCGGAGGCTTGCGGACTGCCAGTTGTCGCGGTTGACAACGTCGCTCTGCGCGAGCTTTGCCATGACGGCAAAAACAGTTTCTTAGTCGCCTTGGACGACGTGGCCGCTTGTGCTAACGCCTTTGTCGTTCTTCATAATAAAAAAGCCTTGCGAAAGAAGTTTGGTGATTATTCGCGGCAGTTAATCGTGTCTCACCACTCGCAGACTAATACTCTAAAAAAATATGTCGAGTTTTACCAGTTCGCGCTAAAGGCTGCTCGAAAATAGTATGGCGTGTATATGCCAGCTATTAAAATTATACTAACGACTGCTATAATAACTACATAATTATGCGTATCGGCCTTTTTACAGATACTTACCATCCACAAGTTAACGGAATCGTTTACGTAGTTGATATTACCAAAAAGCACCTCGAAGCTATGGGCCACGAGGTTTTTATTTTTTGTCCTGCTGAAACCGTTCGTTTAAGAAAACTTGAGCATGAAAAGAATGTTATCCGTTTTCGAAGCGTAAAAGGACTTTGGTTTGACGACTACAACATGTCACTTTTCTTTCCTAGTCGTGAGCTGCGTAAAATTAAAAAAATGAAACTTGATGTTATTCATTTCTTTACGCCAAGTCAGGTCGGATTGGTCGGTGTTCACTCGGCTCAAAGAACAGGTGCAGTGCTGGTGGCGCAACACTCAACCGACCTAGCGCAGTATATTAAGCACTACCCTACTGTTGTACCGGGGTTATTGCTGCTAGGCTTGGTCTTGCCTGGTACGTTTAGGCTGAATGGCAAAGATATTCGTGAGCTTGCGAAGATATATAAACCTAGAAAGTTAGTTTCAAAATGGGGTCAAGACATCGTAGAAGGTATGATGGCTATGATTTATAGCAAATGCGACGACGTGATTGTCCTTAGTCGAAAAAGCGAAAATCAACTTGCGGGTTGGCGACGTGAATATTGGTACGATCTTACTACTTTGCCGACTGGTATTGACGCGCTGAAGGCGCCCACAAAAATCGAACTGGCGCAGTTCAAACAGAAATACGGTATCGCCGAGACCGACGAAGTAGTTTTGTATGCTGGCCGTTTGAGCGCTGAAAAAAATCTAGACATTTTAATTCCGGCTATAAAAAAAGTACTTAAAAAACGTCCGAACGCCAGGTTGTTATATGTTGGTGATTTTGAGTACCGTTCAACTCTAGAAAAAGCCGCTAAAAAATCTGGAGTTAATAATCGAATTACGTTTACCGGTTCCCTGCCTAGAGAGAATCTTGGCGTGGTTTATGCGGCGGCCGATATTTTTGCCTTTCCCTCAATGACCGATACCCAAGGTTTAGTCTTGCACGAGGCGGCGCACGCTGGTTTGCCTTTCGTACTGATTGATAGGTTTGTTAGTGAAGTAGTGCGTGAGGATGAAAATGGTTTAATTGCTCAAAACACTTCTGATAGTGTCGCCGATTGCATCGTTAGATTACTTGAAAACGATAAACTTCGACATAAATTTGGCAAGAAAAGTAAAGTTCTAGCCGCCCAGTATAGTGAATTTACGCAAACTAAAAAACTCGAACAACTATACATTAAGGCGATTCAGAAGCGTAAAATGAAATAGCTAGGTGCTATACTATACAAACGTGATTGCCGATATCAACATTACTGAAAAATCTTTTGGTCCCAAGCTTCTAATGAGTGGGATTAAATTTAGTATTGATGATGGCGAAAAAGTCGGCGTGATTGGTCGTAACGGTGTTGGTAAGTCTACCCTATTTGGCATTTTGGCTGGCGTCGACAAAGACTTTACAGGCGAAATTATTTACAAACGCGGTACAGTTGTCGTATCAACTGCGCAGGAACACCACGGTACGGGCGATACGACAGTTCTTCAATATGTCCTAGCTGGGCTGCCTGAATATTCCGAATTGTCGCATATTATCGAACACCACCCTACTACCATGGGCGCAGATATGAAGTTAATTAATCAATATACCCAGGCGTTAATGCGTTTTGATGACAAAGGCTTTTACCAAATCGAAGAGCAAATTGAGCGTGAGCTGGATAATTTTCAACTTCCCGGAATTGCCCACCGGGTCTTCTCTACTCTGTCGGGCGGACAAAAACGTTTGGTTGAAGTTGTGAAAGTTATGCATAGTGATGCCCACCTGGCGCTAGTCGACGAACCGACTAACCATATGGATTACATCGCCAAGGCTCAATACATCGATTGGATGAAGACGGCCCGTGAGGCGATGTTAGTCATTACACACGACCGCGATGTTTTGAATGAAGTCGATAGAATTATTGAGTTAAAAGATGGTTTCAATGTTAGCTATAAAGGCAATTATGACGCCTATTTAAAGCAAAACGCCGTTAGTACCGGTACGCAAATGAATGATTTTGAAATGGTTGAAAAACGCATCGCTAACCTAAAGGTCAAAGTCCTGGATTATCAGCGTTTGAAAGAAAAATCGCGTAATCCAGGTACAATTCAAAAGTTTAAACGCCTTGAAGAAAATTCTAGAAAAGAACTAGCCGAACTGCAAGCTAAAGAAAAGCCGACTTTTTGGATTGATAAAGAATCAGCCGCCAAGCTTAATTACAAAGTCGCCGCGCAGTACGATAAATTCAAGGCCAAGAACATTCACATGAATTTGAAAGACGACGAATCGCGCAGCAAGCACGTGTTAGTGACGGCCAGGAACGTGTCGCTTGGCTACGCGGACAAACCGCTCTTTTCTGGTGTTAATATCGATTTACGCGAAGGGGAATCAGTCGAGCTACGTGGTCGTAACGGTGCCGGCAAAACGACACTTCTGAAAACGCTGTTAGGCGGCAATACCGCAAGACTGTTTGAAGGCGAATTGTCAGTTGATAAACATGTTCGTATAGGTGTTTACGAGCAGGAGGTTGCACCGACCTACTTTGATTTACCGCTTGAGGCCGCAATTGAAAGAATGTATTTGGACCGCAATTTGTCGATTTCAACCAGCAAGATTCGTAGCTTACTAAATGATTATTTGTTTACCGAAGGCGATGGCAAGACACCTGTGTCTCGTTTGTCTGGTGGTCAAAAAGCCCGCTTCCAGTTGATATCGATGCTTGCCAATGACCCACAATTGTTAGTTCTAGACGAACCGACGGATCACCTTGATTTGCCCAGTATTGAAGAGTTAGAGACGGCGCTTGGAAAATACTCTGGCGCGGTTATTTACGTTAGTCATGATGGTTATTTCCGTCAGGCCATGGGCGGCGAAGTGCTGCAAATCGGCGAAGCGTAAGAGAGGATATTTTAATGCCTAAGCAGCTAAAGGTTGAATATCGTGCTTTTTCATAGCTTCTTGAATTTTTGGTCGGTCGAATCCAAGGACGATGTCGCCACCGATGTCGGTAACAGGCACGCCACTAAATGTGCCACCGTTTTTAGATAACAATTCATCATAGGCAGATTTATCGGCTTCGATATCTTTGGCAATATATGGAATGCCAAGTTTATCAAGCCACTGTTTTTCGGTATGGCAAAACGCGCACCAGCTGGTGCTGTAGATAGTAATTTGTGGTGCTACGGAACTAGTCATTAGTGATGTTACCTTTCTTGGTTGTTACTATACATTATACAGTAATTCTTGTTGATAGTATATTAATTATTCTAACACGTACCTCTTACCTGCTTACGGCTTATTTCTTATTGCCCGACAGCTAATTAATCCGTTTATGCTATACTGGGCCTATAATTTGTTGCATGGTAAAAAAGGAGAAAACGTAACATTGTTGCTTCGCAATAAGATAAAGTATATCTCAGCTTCACGCAATCGGGGTTTTGCTTTACCGACTATTTTAATTGCTTCCATAGTTATGCTAACTGTTCTGTTGGTCTCTGTCACCAGTACGACGGCCATTAGAACCGCAATGTTTAATCAGTACTATTCACAACTGGCAAAAGTCGCTGGTGAAGCTGGTATTGAATACGCGCAAGCCTGTCTGCAATCAAGCGCCAATGTGCCAACCTGGACTAACGCCAAACCATTGATGCCCAACACCGATTGTAGCGGTAATGTTCAGGCCGGCTATCCTGCGTACGTGACAACAAGCGGTAATGTTCGTAGCGGTTTTAGCCTTAGCGCGCCGACGCTCGACGCTAATGGCAAGGCAAAAACCTTACCAAACAGTGGCTTCGTTGAAATAACGCGCGCCTCGAACGGTGCTGTTTGGCGTCGTTACAATCAGCCATCGGTCCAGGCGACAGTAGTGCCAGACCTCTGTTCTGGAAGCGCCACATCAACCTTAGGTTGGAATAATGCGGTGATTGTAAGTACAGCTTATACGTTTCCAGAGCCAACTGCCCAACAGATATCAATAGCTAACGGTGCTATCTCCCCCGGTCCTGTGTATTTCCGAAAAGATTTCAGTATTACAGCTGCAGGTTCTTATACTCTAGACAACCAGGGCGATGACCGTAGTGAAGTTTATTTAGACGGTAAATTAGTATCAACTGCGGTTTGGCCAGCGACCGATACTACCAATCAAATACTACAAGTAGGTTGTCACACGCTTATATCAAAACTAACAAACAATGGTATTCTTGCCAATACGGCTGGGCTTAAAATATCGCTAAGAAAAGTCTATAGCAGTGCCCCTACTGTGGTTTCAGATAGCTCTTGGCGAGTAGCTGCTGGCGGACAAAAACACTTTTCGGACGTAAATTACTATGCCGACCCTGCTTCTTGGACGCAGGTTCGTGATTTGGGTTTTGTTACGGCAGCTTATAGTGGCGCATGGGCAGCGACCTGGCCCGTAGGTGGCGATTACTCTACACACTACGTCTCAACTAATCATAGCTATGACGGGTCGAATAATTATCCTTCAGGTTTTACTCTATTTAGAGATAATCGCATCATAACTCTAAGCCAAAGCACAGATGTTAGACTAACTTTTGCTTGCGATGACGGCTGTTATCCGTTTCTAGATGGAAATTTAATAAATGCGGGTCTTGGCGGTACGGTCAGTTCATTTACGATTACTATGACAGAAGGAAGTCACCGGTTTGGTTTTTTGGCCTATAACGTAAGTGGTTTAGCAGGATACGGTTTTTCAGCCGTTAAAATTTCCACAGGCGAGTTGCTAACTCACACCGACTCTGACTGGTCGGCGATGTCTTCATGGAGCGCGACCAATATGGGTTATTCGACCTCTTACGACAACTCGTTCAATCCCAACCCTAATCCATTACCGGGTGCTAACGTATCTGTGCTGGCTGTCGGCGGTGGCGGCGGTAGCGGCGCCGGTGTTAATAGTGTGGTTTATTCAGCGGGTGGCGGCGGTGGGTCGGTAAATTACGTGTCGTCCTACAGCGTTGCATTGGGCTCTTATCCGATAATAGTCGGAGCTGGTGGTGCCGGAAATGGTTACGCTAATGCTGATAATGGTAAAAACTCATCTTTTGCCTCGGTTGTGGCACTAGGTGGGACGGGTGCTATTCTTCAGGGTGAAGGTGGAGATAGTGGTAATTTGCTTTTTCAGGGTGGAGTTCGAAACTCGCTTGGCGCGGGCGGTGGTGCAGGTAGCGCGGCAAGTGGTCAAAGTGGCGTAAGCGCAAACGTAGGAGGTGCCGGTGGTAGCGGTACGGGAAATTCTATAACCGGTAGTCTTGTATATTATGGTGGCGGTGGTGGTGGCGGTGGCGCAACGACATATGGCGCTGGTGGTGCCGGCGGCGGCGGTAGCAATACAGCTGGAGTTGCTAATACGGGCGGTGGCGGCGGTAGCGGTGCCGGGAGTGGCGGATCGGGAGTAGTTATCGTATCTTACCCTACCGGTACTATGACTGCGACTGGCGGAACTAAAACTACTTCTGGTGGCTACACAATACACAAATTTACGACAAGCGGTACGTTTACTGTAACTTCGATTCCATAATTAACCTAGCCTCATCTGTTGACTTGCTATGCATCAGTTGGTCACGTAGTTCACTAGCTCCAGGAAAATCACGGATGTAAACTTTAAAGAAACGCTTCAAAGGATCAAACTTACGCGGTTCTAACTGTGCAGAATACTGGTCGTGCAAATCAAGGTGCAGATTTAATAATGCTATCAACTCTTCCCTACTATGTTCACGCTTTTCGGCTTTAAACGCGAATGGATTTTGGAATATGCCACGACCTATCATGATGCCGTCAACGCCATATTCGCGCACCAATTCTTCGCCGTGCTGACGGTCGATGATATCGCCGTTAATTGTAAGGAGCGTATTTGGAGCAATTTTGTCACGTAGCTTTTTGATCTCTGGAATAAGTTCGTAATGGGCTGGGACTTTGCTCATCTCTTTGCGGGTGCGCAAATGGACTGTTAAATTAGCGATATCTTGATTAAGTAAAAGTGTTAACCAACTCTCCCATTGGTCTATTCTGCTGTCCCCTAGCCTAGTCTTGACGCTAACGGGTAAACCGCTAGCCTTAGCGCTTTTTATCAGCTGGGACGCTAGTTCTGGGGTGCGACATAGTCCAATACCAGCGCCGTTTTTAACGACCGATTTTTCTGGGCAACCCATATTAATATCGATGCCGGCAAAGCCTTGCTGCTTTAATCCAAGTGCTATCTTTTCGAACTGTTCGGGATTGTTGCCCCAGATTTGAGCAACCATTGGCTGCTCGTCGTCGGTAAATGTCAGACGGCCTCGGGTGCTGTCGATGCCTTTAGGGCTACAGTAACTAGCGGCGTTAGTAAATTCAGTGAAGAATACGTCTGGTCGGGCGCTTGATGCCACGACATGGCGAAAAACCACATCTGTAACCGCCTCCATTGGCGCCAGGATAAAGAAAGGCTTTGGTAAATCGGCCCAAAAATTAGTCATCATATTATTATACATACAAAATTAAAACAGCCCGCCGCCGCCTCGGTGAACCAAAGTCACCGAGGCAGCAGCGGGTGGGCTGTCGGCCTACTTGAGGCCAACGATCGCCTTGGCGCGCTTGCCGCGTGCGCTGGCTTCCTTCACGAGCTTGTCGACCATCTGCTTCTGGTCGTAGTTCAAGCTCTGGTAGCCGTGCGTCTCTCCGGCCAGCAGGGCCGCCTCGTAGGCCTCTTTGCTTCGATCAGCCAATCTTTCACCACCTTTCGATGGGGTTGTAGATGGGTTGGGTGGTCCCGTCACTCCCGTGTTACCGGAAGTGGCGGGACCCTTGCATTCGATGTATCTGCCTTACGGGCTGCTGACCTGGGGGTGTGGTCATTAGCGAGTTCGGCCATATCGAACGTTGCCACAGAGCTCTCCGAAAGTACTTACAGAGAGGTCGTGAAACGCGAATACGAACCATCATATTAACGTTTCACAACCTCAATCTGCGTTGTTTGATATTAACAAAAAACAGATTACGTGTCAATGGTTAGACGGTATTGTCAATAAGGTCTTGCTCGAAGGCCAAAATGCCCTTCAGCGACTGGTCGTAGGTCGAAACATCGGGCAAATCTAGGTTAATTATATGTTTCCAAACCGCATTAATTAGCAGTTCAAATCGTTCCTGGTCTTGACTATTAAAGTCGGTTCGCAAATCGACAATATCGCCTGACGCGGTTGGTTCGATGAATTGTAATATTCCTGATTCGACTTTGTATCCGCGATAATCCCGGGCATTCTCAATCAGCAATTTGTAAAACATTAGCTGCTGCCTATATTTATGCAACTTAATCTTTTCGTAATCGGTTTTGCCACTCCAAGACTTGGCTGGCTTACCTGTTTTGTAGTCTGTAACCACTATGTTCTTACCGTCCATGTCGATTAAGTCTAGGGCACCAGATAGGCGCGCGTCACCGACAGTTGAATGCTGAAATTTGAAGTTCAGCTCGGTCTTTTGCGCGGGGTTAAAACTATCATAATGTTCACTCAAAAATACCTGCAAATCGTCACTGCCCTTTTGCAGATATTTATCAAAATCTGTTTGCGATAGTCGCTGTTCGGTAAGAGCAACTTCAAAATTATGTAGTATATCTTCGGTTGCCTGGCGTTGGCCCTGCGATGATAAATAAGCATGCGCTCGTTGGAGGGTTTTGTGAATCGCCGAGCCATAAGCGGAAGCTGGACTCATCGCCTGAGGAAAACGAAGTAGATTTTGAAGCAAAAAAGTTTGTGGACCTCCGCGCGTAATATCTAGGAAATTTGTCAGATGGGTCACGCTCAGTTGGTATTCATCAAGTTGGTGCGCTAGTAAATCTTTTAAGGTTTTGTCATCGGCTTTCGCAAGAGGCTCATACCAACGGACTTCGGCAGTCTCTAGGGCTTGCGAGACGTTATGCTGAGCGCTTATCTTGACGGGTCGCCAGGATTCGTCAACCAAAAAACTAGCACGGGTGGTTGTCTTGTTATTTTCATCCGCTAAACTATAGCTTATATGTAGACTGTTTTTTGCGCGCGTCGTGGCGACATAAAATAGCCTTAATCGTTCGTCAACGGTATCGCCGACTGGCGCAAGCGGTAGGTTTTCGGGATAGCTAATTAAGCGGTTGTGTCCGCGGGCTCGCTCGCCCCACAAGCTGTCGATGGCGTTGATAATATAAATGTTTTCGAATTCCAGACCTTTAGATTTGTGAGCCGTCATCAACTGAACGGCATTATCTTGGAGCGAAACTGGGCGCACGCTTGTGATACCGCTATTAATACTGCGGTGTAAATTGATAAACTCGATGAATGTTAGCAAATTAGGTACTTCGACTGGGTGATATTCGCGTAGCTTGCCTCTAATGGTTCTTAAGGCTTGCAGGTATTTTATATATTCGTCTGGTTGTGATTTTAAAATCGAATCGGAAAAAAAGTAGTCGTAAATTGGACTAGTGAATGATAACTTATTGGGCGCTACAAGCTCATCCATGTCGTCTTGTTCGCTTTCCTCTAATTGGTCAGGTTGTTTACCAATAAGAGTGTCAAGGATACTCTCAAGCGGCGTGTGCGGGATTGACAGGGCGGTTGTGATTAACCATTCTTGTAATTTAGCGAATTCTTGCATATTACCCATTTCGTCCATCCAGTTAGATTGGTTTTCGTATGACTTCAAGCTTAACTGCCATAGTGACAAAGGCTTTATTTTCCATGCTGGATGCGCGAGTAGTTGCGGTAGCATACCGTTGACCTCTTTATGTCTACCTATCAGGATGCCAATAAGGACGCTTGCAAGTTGTTCAATCAAAATAATTATCGGCATATCTAGGACGTTATCATTGCGTTCATACTGCACTGGTATATTAGCTTTGACAAAGTAAGGTAAGATTTTTTCAATTTCTTTATGGGTACGAGTTAGCACGGCTATATCTGACAGCTTTTTACCGTTTTTTGACGTGGCCTGGATGTCTTCAATTAACCAATGACGTTCGTCGGCGCTAGTTTCGGCCTCGCACATTACGACTTCACCTGGTCCGCGACTCGGTTGCGGCAATAGATTTTTGTCTAGTTCGCTCAGCCGGTTTTCTAGTCGGTCGGCGCCTTGAACGATGATTTTTCGAGAATGGGTCAGAATACTTTCGCCCGAACGATAGTTCTCTGTTAAGGTTATGACCTTGGTTTTTGGATAATTGCTTTTAAAATCAATAATATTGCTAATATCCGCACCCTGAAAACTATAAATTGCCTGGTCATCATCACCTACCACGAGGATATTTGGTGAATCACCTTGGGCAATATTGTTTGTAAGATTATGCAGAATACGCATTTGAGCCATATTGGTGTCTTGGAATTCGTCCACCATGATGTATTGATATCTTTCCTGCAAATTAAACCGTAGCTCGTCAAAAATCTCCATAGCATGGACGACACGCAAAATCATGTCGTCAAAGTCAAACAGCTCGGCCTCACTCATGCGAGCCAAGTATTGCTCATAAATTGAGCTAACGGCTCGTAATTTTAATTGACGGTCGCGAGACTTAAGCATAAAAGTACCCTTATCGTCTTTTTTAAACCATGCATTACGCCAGGCGGTAATTGGTTTAGTCGAATTACTTATCTGAGCTTCGCTAATTGCCTGCGACAGCGAATCCGCCAGAACAACCGAAAGGTCAACGATTGTTGGTAAATCTAATTTGGTCGCGCTTTGGCGAATAGCCCCAAGCTGCTTTTCTAATTGATTAGCGGTAGTTTTACTAATTTTGTTCGCGAATATCGGCGCCAGCAGTTGTTCGGTTTTTTGAATTGTTCCGTCATTAGCATCCAATACGGCCAGCAATTCATCACTTGTTAGTCCACTTTTCTTCAGTTCAGATATAGCTGTTAAAGTTTCGGAAAGATAAGTATAATCGTCGTTCATCTTTTTGTTCAGAACATTATTATGACCCAGTCCTTCAAAGATTTTTTTGATGATTTCATAACGACTTAGGTCGTCGGCTGGTCTAAAAAAAGCGCCCTGATAAAAAAATTCGCCGTACTGGTTGATTATCTCGCTGCCAAAGCTATGAAAAGTATGAACAGCAACTTTGTAGGCGTCTTTGCCGATTGTTCCAACCAGGCGTTCGCGCATGGCATTGGCGCCACTGTCGGTAAACGTTAAACACAATATATTTTCTGGCAGAGTATCGGTTTTTTTAAGTATATTTGCGGTTCTTACGCCTAGCAACTCGGTTTTGCCGGTTCCGGGCCCAGCGATAACCATAACCGGTCCGTCGATACTGTCGACCGCTTCTCTCTGTGCCTTATTTAGATTTTCATAACGTTCTATAAAGTCCATTACGACTATTGTAGTTGATAGATTATGCGTAGTCGAGGTTTACTCTAGTTGACAAGTGGTACAATAGGATGCATGAGTGATAAAATGTACGAAGAATTGGCGCTGGAGCGTAGTATTAAAGAACGGTTTGGTGTTGATGCCGACATTCGTCAGGCGATTTTATTTAAGTCCCCCGTTAGTCGTACGTCCGAAGCGACGCTGTTTTTAACATCAAAAAAGCAACTCTATCTTTATGTGTCGGGCCAAGCCAAACTATTGCTGGGTGACGTTAAGAAAATCGTTTCACACATGGGTTTAAAAGCTGAAATTTATGTTCCACCCAAGGGACAGCCTAATTATTTTGACGAAATTGGCAAAGCCAAGTTTCGGGCTATCTTCCCTGGAAGAAGTCATATCAGTGGTGATGACATTGCATTCTATCGTACTTTAACGCCCTATAATCCTGCCCTAATCTTAATCAGTGAAGTGACGGGTGGAGTCGTTTATCAATTTGATGCCGACTCTGCTGGTGGTTGGCGCCCAGCGGCAAAATTTGCTTACAGACGCATTAGGACCAGCTAATCTTATCAAAAATTTGGGGCACAAGTTTTTTAGCGTAAGTGTTATGATTAGTTATATAAATCAAATCAAGGGATTAGTATGCCAAACGATAATAGCAACAATCAAGACGAATCAAGTGCGCAATCTGTTTATGGGATACCAACCACGCAACTTTCGTCGAGTTCAGTTAAACCATTGAATTCTAGAAAATCAAAAAAGACATTATTCACTATTTTGGGCGCTGTTGGGGTTGTTTTGCTCGTAGCCGGTGGTACAATCGCCTACCTACTGATTAATAAACAAAATTCAGATGATTCTGCAGTCAAATCAGATCCAGTGGCTCTATCTAAACTGGGTGATTCTCTTAAATCTTCACTAGAAGATAGCGCCAGCGCCTCGGTGCTGGTTGATAAATCAAGCAATCCACCATTCGTTATTCAAAAAATTAACGATAGCGTATGGATTAGGGTAGACAATGACTCAGACGTACTGACGTTTAGCTCTAAGCGCGAAGATGCGGCAAAAAATGAGAGTGATTACAGCCAAGTTACCGAGCTTCTAAAAGCAAAAGGCTTCTCTGAAACTCAAACAAAGGATGGCGTTGCCGTAGAATACAGTTCGACTAAAACTTTGGCTCGATATTTATCGTCCGAGACAATCGCCTGCGCGTTGACCAATACGCCTGAAGCAAAAAATTATTTCCTGAATATCGACTGTGCCAGTAAAGCAGATTTTGCTAAAAATACCGAAGAGCTGAAACCATTCGCGGACGCCTACGCTAGCAACAAGGAAAATGACGCCCGGGTTGTGTTGCTGGGTAAAGTCGACATCCAAAATAGCGCCACGGAAGACTATAAAAATGCTAGTGCGACTGTCTTTAGTTTAGACAATCTTAGCGATGGTTCTACTGCCAAGTTTTATCAAACACCAGATTCAAATTGGCACTTTTTTACGACAACAAAAGATTTATCCAAGATAAAATGTAGCGACTATAATACTACTGATCTTGTGAGTGCTTACGTCGGATTTAGCTGTTGGAACGAATCATCCAAGAGTAGTTCATTTGTGAAGAAGGATAATCCAACATTCGAGGTTGTGCCGGGTGCTATTGGCGGTTAAGTTTTTTATCGTAAAGTAGATAGACCGTAACCACCGGAGCAGGAACCTACTCCAAAGACGTTACTGCCAGGACCGTCTGAACCGGAATAACTGATGGTGGCGTTGCCACTAGCGTCGTGTGTTATCGTGACAGTACCAGAACCGATGCTTTCCGTTTCGCCAATAACACTAGGGTTATTTTTCCAGAATGACGAGTTACCACTACCTGATGCACCTTGGCCGCCGATATTAACCGACCAGCCCCAAGTTTTACTTTGGTCGTATGAAGAATAACTTGCCTTAATGGCTCGTCTAAAAATACTCCAGGTTACGTTGCTGGTATTGGAGGGTATGTCATAACTTACCTCTTGGGCTCGTACTCTTACTTCAAAAGCGTATGCGGGGTTACCATTTAAATTACCACCTTGCGAATAAGTACCCGCGCACTCTACTGGACCAGACAAGACCACATTGGGCGTAGATGTTGTGGCGTTTACAATGCCCGAACTGATGCTCGCGATGGCGTTAATATTGGTGCGGACCCTAAAGTAGTAGGTTGTGCTGGGAGCTAGTCCGGTAAAGACCCTGTTTGTAGTGGTGCTGTTTGCTGTAGAGTATGAACTAAAGCTAGAACTTGAAGAGAAGTCAATATCATAGCTTGTCGCGGAAGTTACAGCCGTCCAACTGACTGTTATTTGTGTCGAAGAGTTGGCGGTGGCCGCTACGTTCGAAGGTGGTGACGGGCTGGTTGTGGCTGATTTTATAGCCGACCAAGCGCTCGAATAGGAGCCATTATTGGCTATAGTTCTGAAATAGTAGGTTAAACCTGTAGATAACCCAGTAAAGCTACAAGATGTTGTAGCAACATTCAGACAGGTTGAAGTCCAGTTTGTTTGGTCTGTAGATTGCTGAGCAGTATATGTCGCCGCATGATTAGTGCTTGCCCATGATATATTGGCGCTGGTAGTTGTAACTGTTCCTACGTTGATAGCAGGTGTATCGATTGTCCACGTTGATGCGCTGACGCTATTACACCACGGACCTGCACCAACTGCGGTATTGGCTCTAGCTCTGAAATAATAGGTTGTATTGGCGTTTAGACCGGTAGATGAATAAGATGTACTAGGGACATTTTGACTGACGACACCTGTAGCAAAAGTACTATCAGTGGATCTTGCGATGTCGTAACTCGACGCACTTGCGACGGCCGTCCAAGATGGGTTAATTTGAGTAAATCCAATTGCTGAGGCCGAACATACCGGAGCATCGGTAGGCCCAATATTTGTTTTGCGTCGGCTTTCAATAGTTACTATTTGACCGGTACTTTCTTGTTTATATTTTAGTTTATACAATAAACACGCTTGTCCAGTTGTACAGGTTGAGCTGCTGTCACCAACATAGGCGAAAAAGTCCGCCTGAGACATGTTGGTTAAGTCAGTACATAGGACCGAGTTGGTTGTGCCAGAATCCGCCTGTGGTGCCACCAAAACCTTGGCATCTATACCAGGTAAGACGGAAGTAGTTACGGTTGTGGCTGAATCAGTTATACTGGGGCAACTTGGGTATTCGCCGTTTTTGTCGTAGTATTTTTCAAGCGCCTCGGCAATAACAGTCGCCTTGCTGGCTCGGGCTGTATCGCGCACGTCCGCTTGGTAACGTCCAAAGCCCATAAAACTAATAGTTGATAGGATACCAATAATCGCCACAACTATTAAAACCTCAACCATAGTAAAGCCGCGCGCGCGTTTTATCATGGTTATATTGTAACAAACATAACCGATTTATGTACACTTTAGCATCGGTTACTTCAGGTCAAGGACGACCAGGTGTTCGATATGTGGCGTTCTGGGAAAGAAATTATATCCCATGTGGTGTTTTACTCCATACTTTTCGGCTAGACGAGCGACGTCACGGGCTTGCGTAACTGGGTTGCACGACAGATAGATAACTCGCGCGGGAGTGGTTTCCAGAAGTTTATTAACAACGTCTTCATGTAGTCCAGCGCGTGGCGGGTCGACAATTATCACAGCATCGCTGGTCAGATGTTCAAGCACCGTTTCGCTTGGCGCTAATATCGCCTTGGCGGCATTTTCGCGGTCTAGCGCCGTGATATTACGTTTCATTTCGCGTACTGCGTTTTCGCTAATCTCGACCATTGTTACATTATCACCACCGATAGTCAGGCCAATTGTGCCAACGCCACTATACAGGTCAACAACTGGCTTATCGGCAATCACCCACTTCTTCATGTCGCCTAGGGCTTTTTCGTAAACCGGCAAATTAATTTGAAAAAAACCTTCCACGGCGTATGTAAACGGAATTCCCAAAATCGAGTCTGTTAAGTTTGTTGTGCCCCAAGATTGTAATCGTTCGGTAATGACGCTAGCTGGGCTCTTGGGATTAGAAAATATTAGTTCAAATCCAACCACATTGCCGTTTTCCTTCAGACCTTCCAATTCAGGACCTGTTAATTGTACAAAGGATGTTTCCTTGACGTACAGTTGCAGGGCTACTTTTCCATCAGCGTCACAGCGGACCAATAAGGTTTTTAGCATGTAAGCACGAATATCTGGTTTTGTACGCAGTAAATCGCGCACTGCAATCGCAGCTCGGTTAATGACGGGGTTGGCCAGGCTGGTGCCCTGAACGGGAATTTTGCCGTGCGTGCCACGCTTGAAAAAC
>Ga0302286_10000342_pt1 | contig 38138 bp, 23 predicted proteins | sample III_Fen_E2_3_FD_198765 | JGI IMG/M metagenome (GOLD analysis project Ga0302286, IMG submission 198765) | Peat permafrost microbial communities from Stordalen Mire near Abisko, Sweden - III_Fen_E2_3 | ecosystem: Environmental > Terrestrial > Soil > Wetlands > Permafrost | place: Sweden: Abisko...
ATAAGTGTTTCCATATTCTTTTTTGTCTCACGGATTAACAGTTCAAGCATCTCTTTCCCATTTTGTTCACTGGAAAGTAATTCGGAAAAATTCGCTTGAAAACTGAATTCATTCCCATGTTCCCCGACACAGCTTTGTACTGCTGAAACTAGTTCCATGATGGAAAAGGGCTTATATAGGTAACCGGCAAATCCAGCAGCAATGAAGTCTGCCCTTTCACAATCAACACGGGCAGTCACGGCAAGCACCGGTATTGTTCTTGAAGTTCTGATATCCGCTGTTCGTAGCAGTTCCAAAAGATCAAATCCGCTCATTTGGGACATCTTTATATCTGTAATGAGTAAGTCGTACTCTCGTTCCCGCATCTTTTCTGTCAACTCTTGCACGTCATGGCAGATGTCGCATCGTATAAGAGAACGAGTCAGCATCTCTCGTGTCATTGCGAGCAATACAGCATCATCGTCAATGGCCAATATCCTTAATCCGACAGGTAGGCTACAGGGCGGAGCAACCTCTTGTGTAAAATGGTGTTCTTCTGCGATGGATAAAGGTATCAGTACAGAAAACGTGCTGCCTTTACCTATTTCACTTTTCACTTCGATTTTTCCATTTAATAGTGCAGTAAGCCCTTGTGCAATGGCTAACCCCAACCCGAAGCCTTCCTTGGTTTCGGCATTCTCCAACCGTTCGAAAGGCTTGAAAATACGTCCTATCTGTTCTGGTGTCATACCTGTTCCTGTATCTGAAACTTCAATGGTCAATATTCCTTCCTGATAACAGAGTCTTAGCTGCACTTCACCTGAAGACGTGAATTTTATAGCATTCGAAAGCAGATTTCCCGTTATTTGAATGAGTCGATCCCTATCACCCATCACTACGGTATCGCCACCGATACATTTAGTACTGAATATCAATCCGACTTTATGAGCTATTGTGTTGAACTCGGCAGTCAAAGTGTCCGTAAGGCTTTTTATCCGAAACGGTGCGCAGTTGGGTTGTTCCTTTCCTGTATCCAGTCTATAGAAGTTTAATAGAGTATTCAGCAGGATGGTCATGCTGTCCGAAGATTGCAGAATGGTTTCGCAGAACTGGGTCCGTTTCTCTTTGTAACGTTCGTCAATCAACAACTCCGTGCATCCCCGGATAGCGGTAAGTGGTGCACGTAAATCGTGACTCACCGTCAACATCATGCTTTTACGTGCACGAAGTAGTTCCTCGTTGTTGTGGTTCAAATTTTCCAACAGTATCCGATAGTGATACCTTTTCTTTAAGTCTTGACGTAGAATAAGATATAATACGATGGCAAGTAGCATAGCGCCGATTCCCATACAAGAAACAAGCTGCAAGGCTTTTTCTTGTCCGAGTAGATAAGCCTCCGTCTTTTCCTTCATTTGTGCTTGTTCAACGATATTGAACTCAGTGATTAAACGGTTAATTTCGTTATTTAGATAAGCACTTTTTTTATTTAAACTATCCATGTGGGTGGACAGCTGTTTGTTTTGTTTGTCGCGGGTAAGTTGCATCTCATTCGTTAGTGAACGAAGTAAGGTATCTGAACGAGTATGATTTTTTTGCAAAATAGTTTCATATCCCATTTCTGCCTGCTCATGGATTTTTTTCTTATTCCGAAATAAACCCAGAAAACCACTGCTCATTTTTTCATTCTTCCCATAATTATCCTTAATTTGTTCCGCTATATGCAATCTATCTTGTTTAGTTTGCTGGATAATTGTGGGGATACGCCTATTTAATAGTTCATGGGTAGTTTGAAATTTCTTCAAATCTTTTACGATGGCAAGAGTATAGGCATTTTTAGCAGAGAGCAAAGCTAGAATAGAAGTAATGCGGTTACGCTGGCTTTTGTCAAAAATTTGTTTTTGCAATTCTTGTAATAATACTTTAATCTGATTCAATTTTTCAGTGTAAACAACAATGTCTTTTTCGTTCCATGCAATCATTTGTTCGCTAAGTTGGGCAATGTCGAGTATTTGTAAGGTGATAGTCTCTGCCTGTTCTCGTTGTGCTAATGCTTTCTCTGCGCGTTTATCAATGACTGACAGTTGTAGGTTTTCCCTATAAATAAATGCTAAAAGAACAAGGAAAAGCAGTACTAGTACTACATAACCGGTGATTATCTTTAATTTTAAAGGAAGTAACGAAGAAGTCATAAATAGGGATTTAGGTATATTGAATAGTTTGAATCAGCTCAAGTTTTGTGAAATCATTATATAAATTTTTTACACCCCGGTAAACTCTCTTTGTGAGAATTTATATATTCCAGAAATTCATCTATAATGAATTCGATATTGATTAGGAATCATTGATTACCTTGTTCTTTCTTTGTACTGCCAGCATCAATGTATTGTTTTATAGATTCGATATATAGTAGATCAAACTTATTCGTATGTGAGAAAATCCATCTTTTTAAAAAGTTAATAGATAATTCATAATTCAGATTATTTAGAAAATCGCTCTTTATTTCATTTCTTTCTCTGAATTCTCGAAATTTAGTTCTAAAAAAATCATGTTGATATATATGCTTTTCTATATCATTTACTCCAGCACTTCTCATCAAATTTTCCTCTGTCTCAAAATGAAAATTCATATGCTCATCAAGCTCATCCAAAATTATTGAAGCAGCCTCAAAATCAACTTTAGATATCTTCAACTCTAGCAGTTTCTGAAATAGTTCGGTTATTTTTTTGTGTTGGATATCAATGATACCAATATTAGTTAGTGGAAGTTCATTCGATGCTTCAGCACTATTTTCTACATGTGTATTCGAATTCATGATTTTTTGTTTTGATAAAAAGTCTTTGCTTGTTTCCGTTTCTCACAAGCATCACCATTTTTTTTCAATTTTAGAGCGTTTATCATAGTACTGTTGTAATATAGAAGAGATCATTGGTCGGAAAAAATTATAGAAGAATTGATTTCTTGAAGTACCATCCAGCATAAGAGCCAGATGTTGTCCTCCAATAAAATACGAAGAGTTAGACGAAATTTTGTCGTTAGAATAGTTACCGCAAAAATAGTAAAACTCAAAGTCCTTCGCTTTATGCATAATGACTGCTGGAAATATAACCGGAATTCCACTTTGGTTCAAAAGCTTTCTTCCTCTGTCATTAACTCTTAATTCGTATGCTGAAATTACATGATCTGCAGCTACCATTTGAACTATGTCGAACCACCCGTCATAAGATATCTCTTTCATCATCCGCAAACGATTATTCCCATAAGAGAAAGTGTGTATAAGCGGTTCAGCTTCCTTTAAGTCGGTTTTCCTATCCAATATTTCTATTGTTCCATTCTCGTGAACAAATACAAGACCAGCACGTGCCAAAGTCCATTGTCCTTTATGTTGTTTCTTATAGTTTCTTATCACCCAGCGAGGAAGATCTAGACTTGTCGAATCCAATGTTGTAAAGTACCGCCCAATCCATCCACTCCATCGAATTCCAAATTCATTTTCAAATTCGTGCCTAACACTTGAATTTGTAGGGGAAGCAATTACATTAAACTCGGCAAAAATTAGCTTTCTACATTTTTTCATCTTCTTTAAAAAACTCATGTCTTTCTCCGTCATTCCTTTTTGTACAAAACCTGACTTTTTGGCGAGATTGGCAGAAATTCCGGAAGTGCTTATATAATAAGTAACATCTACATTTGAAGCTATGTGTTGAATTTCTTCTTCAGTCATATTTTGGAAATCTTTCACTTCATATTTTTCATTTTTTAATGGGAATAAACCTAAATAGTCTCTACGTCCTTCATACAATTGTCCATTTCTTCTAATATACCTATCATGTTTCAATACCCAAAATAGGGGCTGTCTAGCTTGTCCGTCCAAAGTCAATCCGTGTTTATCCATAGCTAGCACAACCAATGGTTTCTTTGGAACAAACCACCAGGCAACTCTCATTCCCACAAGTAGCATTATTGGCGACAATAGAAAAAAAACAATAACCCATTTTCGTATTTTTTTCATATTTGAAAGTTTAATATTGTCGTTAACACTCCATAATTTAAATTTACTTTCATGTAATCAACTATACTTTTTAATTAGAATCCTAGTTCTGCTTCAAACCTATTCCATAGATGGCTTATTACAACTATGTAAAATACTTCATAATTTAATTATTAAATTCTCAATAGAACACTTTGTGGAGAACCATTTTATAGAATTACCAATCGCCCACAAAAGGAGGCGATTGGTAATTTTACAAACATTTATGAACTACCTTACTTTAAACTATTAAACGAATCGGTATATGTTCCGGTTATTGTAACGTTAGAGCCTTTAGTAACTGAGCCAAAAACGGTAATGGTAGAACCGGCACCCGCAAATTCCAATGTGGCTCCACTATTCAATATCAAATTACCAAAAATCACCAAGCTACCTTCTATTTTTAGTTTTGAATTGGCATTAATTATCAGTGATTTTCCGGAAGCTCCAAAAGACAAAGAGCCTTTCATATAAAATACGCCTCCGCTGTTTATATTGAGTTGTTCACTTACAGCCAGCGAACCGCACCAGGTCAAACTTGAATTTACATTGATGCCAGATAAACTGGCAGCTCCATTGTAGGCAAGAGTTTCGCCTGAATTCACATTCATCCAGTTTCCGCCAGTGTAGGAAGGATATTGCGTGCAATCAATGGTGGTAGGTTGCCCTGTAGTAGGGTCAACACTTAAGAGTTTCAATATCTTTAGTCCTCCGAATCCATCAGCCACAAAAACATACCCATTACTGCTTATCACAAAGTTGGCCGAGCCGGCAAGAACCAGATTGCCGAAATCAACCAGATTATCAATTTTGTTTGAAACAATCTTGTGAACTGTTACTCCTGCAGCACCGTTTGCCACAAATATGTGCTCGTTATTAATGGAAACAGCATTACTTACCACCTCGCTGACATTGATTGTCGGATCGGTCACTGTAGCTACGGGAATGGTATTGATTTTAGTCCCTGTGGAAAGATTATAGACTCCCACACCATGAGCTCCTTCGGATGTCAATACTGAATTATTGTAAAAGTCAATTGTTCTTTTAGCCTGAGCAACATCTGTACTGGTGGAAAAATTGGATATTTTTGTAAGCGTTACAGGGTTTAATACATTGATTGTACCGTTTTGGAAAGCTATAATTTGTCCGTTATTCACTCCTACAGCTCTCAAATCGGATAGAGCCGAACTTGCCTGTAGTTTATTATCGTTACTTGTATATGCCCCAATAACCCCGTTGCTACCAGATACGGCGTACACGTAATTGTCGGCGGTTTTCACATCGGTACCCACATAGCCGGTTATACCTGTTAGCTGAATGTCATCAGATAAGTTCCCTGAATTGAGCTTCATCTTCATAAGCACTGCCGGTCCCGTACCATTATCGGAATAGGAATCTTTCGCTCCAGCCAGATACAGATACCCGTCCGCATAACATACCGAACTAATATCGGTATCAGGGAAAACGGCACTCTGCACCAACTTAGGTTTATTGGGATCGGTAATATCTATTACGTCAATGCCACCAAGATATTTATCGCCCTCGTAGTTGTATGACACATACGCCAGCGTACCCTGAACTGCAACGTGAGTGGCTCTCAACGTCAATCCATTGTAGGTGGGTGCTGCTACTTCGGCTATTAATGCTAACGGCATATCACTGACCACACTACTCGTTGTTGTAGTGCCTGAGCCTGCCATCCGTGGGGCTTTTTTAGCAGTAGAAGCACTATCTAGCGGAATTACACCACTGTTGGCCTGACTAAGTCTGGATGCGAGGTTATCGCTTTGAATAACAACAGGCACGTTTTTTTTACTGATATCTGTTGTTGCACAACCTAATAGAATGAATGCACTTAAGCATATCAGCATGATAGGATTTTTTTTCATGATTTTTTAATTTTAATTTATATATTGAAAATATTTACAAGCTTTCTGTTTGTGAATTATTAGTTGACAATCCATATTTTGGTATTTAAAACCGTCTTTGATACGAGACTGACACATCAATTTGACTCCCTTTTTGTCCTACCTTATATTCCTGATTATACAAAGAAGTTGAGATAGACAGAATATTCATTCTTTTTATACTGCGTTTGTACCCAAGAGACACTCCTTTTGAAATAAGCTTGTAGGAGGTTGCGTTATTATAAGCAAGATTCGCATTTGCATCATCCGGAGAAATTCCATAGTTTACACTTACGCTCAGATAATCATCAGAGCCTCCCAAATAATATCGAGATATAGCAGTATATGAATGTGATATATTGTTTCCCCCCGGGACTAATGTCACCCTTGCACTAAACCAGTAATTTTTGTAGTATTTTGATAAGCTACCAACATATATCCAGGTAGAGTTACTAAATTTCAAATATCTGAATCCAAGTTCAGCCTCAAAACTTTTCGGCAACGATGCATACAAGGAGGTGCCAGCCCTATAATGAGGAAATACAGATGAAACATCTGAGATTCCCACATTCATGTATGCATACAGCCCTTTGCAAATCCGGGGATAAGCATCTATCTCTGCTTGCATGGCACTGTTTCCAAAACGAGTTCCATGATTCACGCGACCTATTATTGATCCAAGTAGTGTGTATCTGGAATATTCAACATTTATAATCTGCCAGGGAGATTTATGTAAATAATCGCCATACCCACTATCAAACCACGTAAGATCATATCCCACACTTGCTTTATTGAGGGAAGATGCATCATTTATATCAAGCATTAGTGCTCTGATGGTTGTATTGGATGGATCTTTTTGCAATATCATTGCTGCTATTTGATAAGCCTCTATATATTTCTTCCCCGATTTGAGTACTTTAATTTTCCGGAGTAATAAATCTTTTGAATCTGGATGATATTGCAACCCCTGATTGCAATAGTCTAATGCTGCAGATGAATTATTATTCCAATACTCTAAGTCTGTTATTGCTACTGAAGCATCCTCAAAATCAGGATTCCGTTTAAGTATTGATAGAAATTCAACTCTGGCGCTGTCAATTTTATCTGTCCATGTATAGACACGACCTAAAAAAACTCTGATATCGTTATAATCAGGACTTTTCTTTAAGGCAAAATGACAAAGCTGTACAGCCAACGGATAGTTTTTTTTATCGAAAGCTGCCTCTCTGGCCAATCGGAATAGAGAATCGGAACTGAGGCTCTCTTGAGCAAAAGTCGTTGCAGATAAGCTAAGCAGTGTAAAAAAGAATAAAATAATTCTTTTCTTGTATGTATTGATAATTAATGTGTTCATAAACTTATTGGATTGAATTTATTATTATCCATAGATTGTAAAGAAATACTGATAATTACTTCATACTATATCTAGTCAAAATACTGTCAGGTAACATTTTTTTCTTCGTTATCATTCTGTCATTACGCTGTATGAAGTTATTCATCAACTGAGTTAATCTAGCTCGTTCTTTGTCATCATTGTTTACCAGATCCAATCCCATATTAGATGACAATTGGAATAAACTGTTGCCGCTTATCATATAATTGCCAGATAAATATTCGCTTACACCTTGCTTTGTTGGGATTAACGGATAATTGCTTCTGTTTCTAAAATAACGAACGGTGTCTAACCCCGCTCCCAGCCATGTAACCAAAGAAGGTGATTTGATGTGGTATTGGCTTTTTACATAAGCCAATAGACTGGGAGTAATATCCAGATGAGACACCACAGCCGAAAACTTAGCTGTCCGCTTCAACTTGGGGCTATAGATAATCAACGGTACGTGGTAACGGTCGATTTTGGTACTCATTGGGATGTCAGGCATTCGATGATCGCCGGTAATGATAAAAACAGTGTTTGTGAAAGACGGACGTGATGCATAAGATTTGAAAAAATGGCGTATTGCATCATCCATATACATAATGGAAGCGTATTGTGGTTTATATTCCCGATGCTGTTTAATGGATGCATCATCAAATTTCAAATCTTGCATTCTTTTTTCAAACAGAGCATCATATTTACTCTGATCATTTAATTTGAACGGACTATGGGTAGCAATAGTCAGTAAAATATTGACCTGATGTGTATTATTTGGCAGCTTATCCAATTCTGCCAAATACCTTCTGAATAATTCTGAATCACCGTATCCCCAGGTAAATCCCTGAGGGTTTGCAGGTAGTTTTTTAAAGGAGTGATCATAGGTTGCTTCATCATAAATATGATTTACATGCTGTCGCTCCATAAAGAGTTTCATGTTATCAAACTTTGAGTCTCCACCGTAAAAAAAAGATGATTTATATCCATTGGCTGCCAATATACTGATAAGACCCAGGTGTGAAGGCATGTGTTCTCCCAGTTCGGCAAAGCCGTGCTGACCGTAGGGAAGAGAACCCAAAACAGAGGGGGAAACACTAAAGGTTCGTCCGGCACTACTCAGACAGTTTTCCCAATAAAGACTATGCTGCGACAATGAATCAATAAAGGGTGTAAAACTACCCAGATAGGCATTCTCATTAGTAAAAGCCCTGCCCAGCCCTTCTACAATAACAATAACAACATCAGGAGGCGTGGTTCCTTTATTGAAAAAAGGAGATAATACATCCTTTGTACTATCGGCATGAAGAAAGGGGTAATTTGCATCATCCTTAAACACAAAGTTATTAACGCACCCACTTTCGTGACCAGTTCCGACCAGGTTATCTGCAAACTTTTCTGATATTTCGTCAAAAATATCTCGTTCCGGCTGTGGAAAATAATACTGACACACAGCATCATAGAAATAAGTCGATTTATTTAATGTCAGGTTATTGTTATATTCAGACCCAAATTTCGGAGACAGAGAAACTTGATTGAAGCTTAAAACAATGCCCACTAAACTAAGAACTAGAAATGTCACTGCTACAGCCTTATTCACTTTGATAAACCGTGGAAAAAAAATGAATGCAAAAACAAAAATCGCCAGCATACAACAAAGCGTCAATATCATAGTCAGATTAACGGCAGATCCAACTGTCAGTTTAATTTCAGCCATGGAATATTGAAACACATCGCTACCCAAGGGATTAAGAGCTACCGAAAAATACTTAATCAGCATAAGGTGCCCCAATGCGATTATGGTGGATAAAACGATCAACAACACGCGGGATAGTTTCCTTGAAATAAAATAGATAATTCCGGTGAATACAAACAAATATCCGGCAATCGTGCAAAAGAAAAGCAAATCCGACAGTAATGCTGTACTAATAAAACCAATCATTCGGGATTTGATATTTGTATCCAGTTGATTAACGAGCAGTTCGTAAATGCGTAATAAAAAGATAAATGATAGCAGTACTGTTGAGTAGGGCGAAAAAAGTTTCAACAGAGCCCAAAACTTATTTTCTTCATTTGTTGGATTACTATCTACTTTGGTCTGGGTTTGGGTAGTCTGCGCTTCTCCGTATTTAGTATCATGGCTGATTGGAGCTGAGGACATTTCCGTTGTGGGAATAAATGATAATCCGGTCACAGTGATGTTTTTCGTTTCAGCTCCATCAGAAACAAGCTTAATGGCAGCAACTTGATTTGTTTCAACTGCTATGGGCAGATACTTCACATATAATGCACTCCCATTAGCTTCAATAAAAATCGTGTTGTCCCAACTGATACCATCTGTACTCACCAGATAGTTACCAGGTGCAGTGGCTATAATATCACTAGACAAATTTTCACTTCTTACTACGAAAGCTTGTGTGGTTGACATATCTCCTACTTTGGAAATGAAGTCACTATTTGTTGGAGTTACATTGATAATAGGAGTCTGCCCTGTTGTTATTACAGCGGAAACATCGTTTCCTTCAGTTTCTATATCAATTTTTGATTTATTTTTTTCCATAACAAGTATATTTCTATTTAAATGTTCAAACAGCTTACAGCTTAGTCATCGTTTCGTTCCTTAGTTTTGTAATTTCATCTTTCACCGCATCGTAAATTCGACAACAAACATCCAGTGCTTCGGGTAGTTGATCAAGATTTTCCCTTTTTTTTGCATTTATTTCAATAGTAGCAAGATGCTTAATCATTTCATTCATCTGTAATACACCTACACCCCCTTTTAACTTATGGGCTACTTTAGTTACTGTGTCCCAATCGGTAGCCTGAGCAATTCCTGTTTTTAATTCCTCTAATGCTTTTGGAACTGTATCCAGAAATGTGTTCAGTATCTCCAATGTGAAATCATCATCTTCCATTTCCAGCACATTTGTCATGTCGTACAGCGGCACATCCCCAGACCCTACTTGTTGTTTTATTGCTTCTGCCTTAGCCGTATCGTCAGTAACTTCGCTTGCAGGCTGTGGAGTGAGTTCTTCTTCCTGATCTTTATTTATCAGTTTTCTAATAACATACAATAATTCGTCTATTACAAATGGTTTCGGGACAAAATCATTCATTCCCACTTCTATGCAATGCTCTTTCTCCCCTTTTAAGGCCGAAGCAGTCATGGCAATAATAGGAACCTTCAAGCCAAGTTCATTTCGTATCATAGTTGTTGCTTCATAGCCATCCATTTCCGGCATTTGTATATCCATTAATACAAAGTCATATAAGACAGCATCCTTCCTTAAAATATTGACTCCAATCTTTCCATTATCGGCCATGTCTGCCCTGATACCCACTTTCTTAAGGGTGTGAAATGCTACTTTCTGGTTTATCAAATTATCTTCAAAAACAAGACAACGCATTGGGGGTAACGGCTGAATAGATATTAGTTTAGTTGCACTATTTTTCGATATTGCTTGTTCTATTTTTACTTGTTTTGCTTTTGTGTAGGGGATACTGAAATGAAAAACACTTCCCTTACCAAGTGTGCTACTCACGCCGATCTCTCCTTGCTGTAATTCCACCAGACTCTTACATATTGACAGTCCCAAACCGGATCCTCCGAATTTTCGTGTGGTATCGGAACTCGCTTGTACAAAAGGTTGAAATAATTTTCCTAAGCCTTCTTCGCTTATTCCGATTCCCGAATCTTCTATTATAAACTCAATAATTACTTTGTTGTCTCCCTGGTTTTCATGCTGTAGTTCCAATTTTACAAATCCTTTGGCAGTGAATTTCAACGCATTTCCTATTAGGTTGTTTAATATCTGGCTCAGACGAGATGGATCTCCCTCTAACATAACAGGGGTATCAGATGGTAACTCAATCGAAAAAAGAACTCCTTTTCTGCTGGCTTCATGTGAGAAAACGTTGTTCACAGAAACAAGGATTTCATTCAGGTCAAACAGTACATGTTCAATATTCAATTTTCCAGCCTGGATTTTTGAAATATCAAGAATATCATTGATTAAAACCCTTAGGTTGTATGAAGATACCTTCATCGCTTCCATATATTCCTTTTGTTCTGCAGACAAAGGGGTTTGTTCCAGTAAATTAATCATGCCAACAACACCATTGAGCGGAGTACGCATATCGTGGCTCATGGAAGCCAGAAAACGTTCCTGAGAGCTGGCGGCATCTTCTGCTTTTTGCTTTGCTTCTTCAAGTTCCTTTTCACGAATTACAGAATCTGTAATATCTTTTGTTATACCTCCAACACCGATTAACTTATCATCTTTGTCATAAATAGGGAATTTTACGGTTTCGGTATATAGCATGGAATCATCATTAGTCAACAGCTTATCATAAAATGTCATAGGTGTATTTTCAGCAATTACACGAGCGTCATCAATTCTTGAAAGCTCAGAATTGTAAAAATCCAACGGATTTAATTCAGTGTTTGATCTCGCCAATTCTCGTAATTGTTCATATTCTTCTTTCTTCGTATTAGTCAGAATATAAATGCCATTTTCGTCTTTTGCAAACATGGCCGAGGTTGCATTATCCATAAAACTCTTCAAGAGCTGTTTGCTGGTTTCACTTGCTTGTTGAGCAGCAATCAATTCATCTTCTCTTCTTACCTTGTCCGTAATATCATTTATAATAATTCCAATATAAGACAGTTCCTCTGATGAGTTATATAAAGGAAATTTGTAGGTTGTAATAAAGATAGTTTCTCCTGAAAGAACTGTCATTTTCTCCTGAAGATTTAAGGGTTGTCTATTCTTTAAGACAAAAGCATTCCCTTCTTCAATACTTTTTCGTAATTCAGGGTCCTTCATATATTCGTTGTGATGCAGACCAATCAACTCTTGTTTGGTTTTGCCATTGAGGTGAGCACATACATCATTCAACAGCGTAATTTTTTCTTGTAGATCAAGGATCATAGCAGGATAAGGAATATTATCCAGAAAGTCCTGAAGTAAACGCTTGGTTGTCGCAATTTCCACTTCCTTCATTCTCAATTCGGTAATATCTACCAAAACTTCCAATGAACCGACGAATTGTCCATCATGGCTCTTTTCTGCAATTGCTGACAATAGGCAAGTAATAATCTCTCCATTTTTTTTGACAAACTGGAATTCTTCGTTAATACAGCTACCTTTTCTTATAAAAAGTGGCCATACAACTTCTCTGGAATATTGAAGTGATTCAGGAGTTACAAAACGAGATAATTTTTGTCCAATCACCTCTTCTTTGCCATATCCCATTACTTCCAGCCAATAATCGCTGACAGTAATTATTTCACCCTCTACGTTAACAGAGTAAAGCATGGCAGGAGTTGAATTGTATAAGCTATGAAATCTTTCTTTTGCTTGACGAAGGGCTTCTTGTTGTCTGAGTTCAACAGTGATATCATGGGAAAAAGTCAGGACACCCCATACCTGTCCGACAGCATCTTTTAAGGGAGTTTTAGTGGCAACAAAAGTATGCTCTATTCCGTCAATAACACTAGGTTCATTTGGGATAATAAGAACTTGTCCGCTATCCATAACATCTTGGTTGTCTGCCCAAAAACCAGTGAGTCCTTTCTCAGGGTTACCTTTCACTAATTCTTCGGGAAATCCAAGTTCCAGATCGTCTTTACCTATAAAATCAGACGTAGTCAGATGCATTGCTTTAGCAAAGGCGAGGTTTGCCATTATGTAGCGGTGTTCTCTATTTTTAATGGAAATAAAATCAGGAGCACTATCTATTATAGTACTTAATAATGCATGTTGCCTTTTTAAATCCTCCTGTAACCGCTCTCTCTCCAGTTGCGCGTGCTTACGATCAGTTACGTCTTTCCGAAAAATTCCGATTGCGAATAAGACACCACTTTTATTAAACAAAGGAAATATAGTTGAAAGAAATACTCTGTCTTCTTTATCTGAATGTGAGAACACTTCTTCTGTTTCAATATATTTCTTTTGGTTAACTACAAAGTCCAAATCCTTAGTAACATATTGCAGAAAACGGTCATCTTTTATATATTCATCATAGTGTTTATTGACAACATTCTCTTTCGTATCTTCCCATAAATTTAAGGCATATTGGTTAATAAATTCAACCTTCCCTTCTAAGTTAATTATGCTGGCATAATGTGGTATATTATCTATGTACGACTGCATCAAGTACTCATTGTACTCGGCTTTGAGTTTGTATAGATCAGCATTATATCTGGTACTCTCTAATTCAATTGCATGTTCAATAATTTGAGTTCTGTCAGTCATAATAGTCCCTACTCCATATATCTCTCCATCCTTGGAAAATAGTGGAAATTTAGTATAATTGAAGTGCATTATTTTTTTTGAGATGGGATGTCGCATATCACACTCAAAGGCAACATTTTGTTTTGATTTGAAAACCTGATGATCCATTTCTCTAATGACCTCGTTTTCTTCTAAACCTGACAAGGTATCAACTTCTTCTTTCAGTTTATTCTTGAGTTGTCCACAAGGCATTCCATATATATCTGCAAAAGCTTGATTAATTTCAATTAGTCTTCCGGCAATATCAAGGGCGTAAATTGGGTTAGTTGCGTTGTGAAAAAAAACTGAAAGCATTCTTCTTGTACATAATGGTCCGGCACAAACCCACTTCTGTTCGTGCTTTAACCCTTTGAATTGATTATAATGTTTAATTTCCCCTAAATATTCAACCACTCCGTATTCGTTAAACATTGGAAATATCGTCATAAAAACAGTATATGTCTCATCCTTATGTTCAATCAAAAGTTCAATGGTTTTTCGTTCTTTGTCTTGTATTGTAGCACTTCTTGCAGCGTCTATTTTTTTTCCATCTTCAAGTGACCAATAATTCAATTCGGTTTTGCCTACAATCCGTTCTAAAGAAGAATCATTAAGATCAAGAAATATTTTATTGGCCCAAACAATCGTATTATCAATCTTTCTAATGACGATATGGGCTTCTATGTTCTCAACCAAATTTTGAAATATCGTAGCTTGTTCTTTTGTTACTTCAAGCAACCTTTCTTTTTCTATTTGTTGTTTTTTTTCTTTTGTTATATCTTTTAATACACACTGAATTAGACGGTTGTTATTAAAATCCCTCCGATACATAAGTGACTCAATGGATACCCAACACAACTCGCCTGACTTTTTACATAATTGGATTTCTAAAGCTTTGTCTTCGTTATGTTGCCTTCTAACAACTTCTATATAAACTTTCTTCTTACTGTCTCCCTCATGTTGATTACTGACAAATGAAAATATATCTTCATTTAAAATCTCAGAATGGGAGTAATCAACCATTTTAGCAAACGATTGATTAGCATAAGTTATCGCTCCATTTGAGGAAAGAAAAACGATAGGCAATACTGAATCTTCAATTAGAAAATGAAACAGGTTATTATTGTCATTCCCGAATTGTTGATCTGCATTTGGAATACCAAGCAGGTTATCATTTGATTTTGTATCCTTTGTGTTCATAACTTTAAATTCTAAGGGTAATTTTGAATATATTTTGATATTTGCTAAAAATTTCAACTCTTTGTTGGTTCTTTCTTAGCAAAACCTCCCCGGGTCATTTCCCCCCAACCTGTAGTCTCTTTTAATAGCATCTTTAGGATTCCTCTTATTGCTGCTCCAACCACATAAAGGTGAAAAATAAATGGTTCTAACAGAACTGCTAAAAGTAGTTTTGGCACATCTCGTTTTTCCTTGTATTGTCGAAAAGTAAATGTCTCAACTAGTATTGAAAATGCCGAAAAAAGATAACCAAAGCAGATTATAAAAAGTAGCAATAAAAAGTAGAAGTGCCATTCAATCATCCCCAACATAGCGTAGACAATAAAAAATATCCAACCGGTAAACTCAATAATGGGTGCAAGGAATTCAAAGAAAAACCAATACGGATAGCTTAACAATCCGAGCACCCCATATTTACGATTAAAAAACATCTTCTTATGTTTCCAAAGAGTTTCAACAGTTCCTCTGGTCCACCTATCCCGTTGGCGCCATAAAATCTTGTAGCTGATAGGCACTTCGGTCCAACACAACGGGTCTGAAATATATCGCACAGCATAAGGAAGTTCGTTATCTTCCATATATAACCTCATACGCACTACCAGTTCCATGTCTTCACCTACGGTTTTGGTGTCGTAGCCTCCCACCGTTAATGCAATTTCTCTATCAAACATGCCGAAGGCACCGGAAATAATCAACAGCCCGTTCAATTTACTCCAGGCCATCCTCCCCAATAAAAAAGCCCTGATATACTCTACCGTTTGTATTCGAGCCAGCATATCCTTTGGCACATGTACTTTTGTAATTTTACCTCCTTCCACTTCGCATGAATTTGCTACACGTATCACACCTCCGGTTGCAATAACTCGTTTATTCGCCGTTGACATAAATGGTTTCACCATACGCAATAGAGCATCCTGCTCCAGGATACAATCTACATCTATACAAGTAACGTATTTTTTTGAGGCGATATTCAACCCCACATTTAGTGCATCTGCTTTGCCTCCATTGACCTTGTCAACGACAACTAATTTTTTATAGGCCGCATTTGTACTTTTGTAAACACCCCTTACGGGTTTGGTTGTAACTCTTTCGTTAAAAAAATACGGTACTTTAATTAAGCTGTATGCATCTATTAATTTTTGGAGGGAATCATCCTTGCTGCCATCGTTTATAACTATAAGTTCAAGATTATTATAGTAAATAGAAAACAAGGATCGTACATTTTCAACAATCGTAGCACTCTCATTATATGCCGGAGCCAGAATGCTGATGGCTGGTACAACGGTAGAGCTTGCCACCATGGAATAATCAGTAAACCCATGTTTCCGCATATGTTGTATATTCTCAAAAACAGAATAAATCCCAATGAGCATGTACGCACTTAGAAGAATAATGGAATATATCAATATACCATATGTGAAAAAACAGAAAAACCAAACTTCCCAACTCATAATTTCAAATTACCAGATTTTTATGAAAGTATTTTTTTTATTCCTAATGTCCTGTAGTATTTACAAGCACATATCTATACGAAAAATAGCATAAGCTCACAAAATCAATCGTCATCAGCTTTATTTTCCCTAACCAACAGAGTTTTTATTTCAGAGCAAATCAAATATGGATCAAATGGTTTCTTTATAATTCTTGAGGCTCCAGAAGCTAATATTCTATTGTTATATTCTTCACGCTGAACTTCGGAGAAAAACCATATGGGAACATCTGTTTCGCTGACATATCTTAAATGACGAATAGTTTCCATACAAGACAATTTATTAAAGCCACCATCTAACAATATAAACTCACAGTTTAACGTGACAAGCTTATGATCAATTTCGTCAAAAGAATCGCAAATCTCAATATGAACATCGTTTATCTTTAGATGAAGCAGATTGATAAAAAGATGAGGAAATATTTTTTCATCGGTTATTATAATAATTGAATGTTTCATGGCAATCGCACTCGTTAATATTAAATCACTTTGTTTTTATAAACTGCATTTGACTTCTCTTATTCGTTTTTAATATGGTCCAACATCAAGATGATAGAATCTTCTTTCTCTGGCTCAAGGGTTATAGAATTAATAATATCCACATTATCAAATAGTTTATGTAATACTCTCAAAATATTAAGACGTATTTCCATATCATCATCAGCGAGTTGTTTGTACAGAAATTCAGTACTTTGTTCAGTTGCAAGGGATTGTAAAACGTCTAATATTGCTATTCTAACCGGTTTATTTACAACCAAATAATAAGCTAACAATTGAGACTCCGTGCTTTCATCATAAATATTTCTCATACATAATACAGATTGTATTTTTATAGTATCATTTGGATGATGAAGGAAATGCTGTATTTTTTCTAGCAGCTCAAAGCAATTATACTTTTCGGCTAATCTGAGAGAGAATACAACCACCGAATCATTCTTAGAATCAAGCCATTGGTCAATACCTTGCGGTTTCACATTTTTCATATTGTTCAGTAGATGGAGTAAAGTCATCTGCTGCCATTCCGAAATTGTGTATGTCACCCTCGAAAGAAATTTTAGACCTTTTACCCCAAAAAGCCTTACAATAGCTACCTGAGCTTCCATGCGGACATCCTCCTGAGGATGATTAGTGCATCTGTATACAGAGCGATAATATGCAATAAAGTTCATTTCAGAGAGCTCTCGGATTCCCATCACCATAAGCTGAAAGTGATTGCTTGTCAGTTTTCGATAAGAATCATGATATAAATTTAATTTATCATAGAGCTTATATAAATCCTCAACTCCGGCCCCTGTCAGATTCTTTTTAATTGTCAACATTTCATCAATCATCAATTCACGAAGCATTTTTCGTTTCTTCTTACTTAAACTATTTCCTTTTGATATTGGCTTAAATTCCTCAAAGCCGCCAAGTATGTCATCATTAAACTCTTCCGAATTATCATCAAACAATAGTGTGACCAATAAGGACTCCCTTTCATTTCTTATTCTCTGAATTTCATTTTCCCTTCTTTGAACCAACAAAGAAAAAAAATAAGAAATAAAGAATATTGCGCATACGGCACAACAAAATATGACAGAGAAAATAATCAACTTTGTTTGTAAATCACTTCCAATAAGAGATAATAGGAGCATAAATCTACTGTTTAAATAATTTGAGTCATTTGACAAATTACCTCAATACCGTTATACGTTCATTAACCGTTTGACTCTTAATGATAATTCATTGGGATTAAACGGTTTCGTGATATAATCATCAGCACCCAAAGCGAAAGCTGACGAAACTGACTCTTCTTGACCCATCGCAGACAGAACTATAATAGGGATTTTACTCATTAGTTCTTTCCGAATTTTCTCAACTACCTCTAATCCTGAAAAAAAAGGCATCATTATATCTGTTATTACCATGTCCGGACATCCCTCTTTTTCAAGATATTCCATAGCCATACGCCCATCTTCGGCTTGAATAACTTCATAACCATCTTTTTTTAATTTCATCGACAACATCTTGATAGTCATCGTTTCATCCTCTGCAATAAGTATTTTCATAACTAATAAATTAAATTGTATAGAGTTTTTAATGCCAACAGTTTTTACATTTATAATTCTTATCTAAGCGATATGAAATCATTAATTCGTGTGTCCCTAATGAGCTTCTGCTAATGCTACTAAAATCGTAATTGTAGCTATATGAAACACGTAAATTATGACTTAAATCTATTCCAAATAGTACCCCAGCTTCATTCCATGTACGATAAACTAAACTTATTTGAATCGGCTCATTCCCTGATTCGGCTTTAAAATAGCCCGTCAAATTACACTCTGTTTGATACATAGATGAATATTGGATTTCACACACGCCATACCCAACACTAAAGAAATCAGACCTATTATCGTGGTACATTGCATACGCGAAATTTGTATTCGGGAAAAGCTTCTTACTATTTGAAAAAAGCGAGAACACATTCTGACTTGCAAAACCAAATCTAAAAGATTTATTCGCAAGCTCTAATCCCAAATCTGAATTGATATATTTTTCATTGGACAATACGCTCAATACTGTTGGGTCATTTGGAGTAGGCGAACTTATCTTTGAAACATTGTAACCCAGACTCTGAAAGCTTAGTCCCATTCCCATGTCCAACTTCCAATCATTATTAACTAACACGGAATATGCATACGTAAAATCAATGTCAGTAGTAGAGGTAAACCCAACTTTATCTTGCATGAGTTTTAATCCAAACTGAGTATGTAAATCATCCAAATACATGGTGGCAGAAGCAAAAATTGTTTCAGGCGCACCTTTGAAGCCAACCCATTGCTTGCGATACGCCATGCTAAATTCGGTTAAATACAGATCGTTTATTGACCCCGGATTAATTATGTATGTATTAGACCAGTCGTTAGTTAATCGAATATTGGACTGAGCGAATAGCATATTTGACAACAAACTGATAACTAAGGCTAAAAACGTTTTCTTCATTTTCCAAATATTATCGAACGACAGTTATAAATCCCGTATCAGTTTTTACTCCGTTTGAAGCAGTTACATACAAGACATAGAAGTATGTATCATTCGAAACAGGTCTCCCGTTGTGTGTTCCATCCCAACCTGTGGCACCATCGTATAATAGAAAACCATTTCTATTATAAACCTTGATATGCCATCCTTTCATAAAAACGTCATTAATTCCGTCACCATTAGGAGTAAATACATTACTCTTCGATATATTATTTGTCCAAATCTTTTTGGTAGTATATTCATTGCAGCCATTTGGATTTTCCACTTTTAGTTTTACTTCATAATAGCCATCTTTTAAATTGTCATAATAATGCGTCAGATTGTTTCCCTCATCTGATTTTCCATCTCCAAAATCCCAGAAATATTTAGAGTACGTTATGCTTTCGCTCCATAATTGGATAGACGGATTCTCTGTTGTTATTTCATCTTTATCAGATTGAATCGTATAGTTGTATGATTCAAAATTTGTTGCCTTAAAGTTTAATGTAGATGTACATCCGGCTTTTGATGCTCCAGTCACAGAATAGTCTCCTACTTGTCGAACTAATAAGCTATTCCCCTCAGAACCATTACTCCATCTATATGCATCAGCACCGGACACATGCAACAGAATAGAATCACCTGTGCAAAAGGTTGGTAATTTATCTAGTTGCAATACTGGTAATGATTCCACAGAAACAACATCTGCAAACTGACTTACACAATTTGCACTTTCATATTTTAATGTTACCCTGAAGTCTCCCGGAATTGCAAAAGTATGCTCTGGATTTCTTATCGTTGAACTCACTCCATCCCCAAAATCCCAGCTATAGATATAAACTTCATTCTCATCAGGAACAATTGCTTTAAATTGGTATTTGCGAGTGTTACAATCCAATAGTTCATACTTAATTCCGAGAACAGGAATATCCGAAATAAATGTATATTTGCTTGTACAGCCCAATGCATCAACAACATTCAACAGCACTAAACCACTTTGAGTTATTTGCATAATTTCATTGTTAGCACCGGTCACAGTACCACTAGACCACGTTAGCGTATAAGGAGGAACTCCACCGGTAACATTAGCTGTAAAGGTTTTAGAAATTTTCCGCGTTAAACAATTCAAATCGGTTACGGTATTTATTGAAATATCTATCGGAGACGGTTTTGCAACTACAAATTGTGCTGTTTGTACACAACCATTGGCATCTGTTACGGTTACCAAATAATTCCCTGCAGCTATTTTATCCAGATCTTCAGTAATAGCTTTATTGGACCACAAGTAATTATAGGGTTGGGTACCGCCGGAAACCTTCAAATTAATGGCACCGCTATTTGAGTTATTACAGTCTAACACAGGTGTGATGTTTGCAGTCAGCGTTAACTGCTGAGGCTCACTAATTATAAACGTAGTATCAATAACGCATGGAGTATTATCACTGATGATCACTCTGTAACTTCCAGCCCCGAGATTATTGCGGGTTGTTCCTGCTGTTGAATTATCTGACCATACTAATGAAATGGGTGTCCTTCCGCCCTCGAAATTCAACGTTATGCTCCCATCTTTTGCTCCAAAGCATGACACATTCTTCACTACCGGCTTTGTTCTGAAAATAGGTGCTTCGCTGATATTAACAACAATGCTCTTAGAACAGCTATTAGCATCTGTTACCGTTATTTGATAGTTTCCAGCAGCCAAATTACTCTGAAACAAACCGGTAGCATAATTATTTTGAAACTTATCTCCCACAGACGCAAAAGCCCAATTAACCTTATATGGAGCAACGCCTCCACTTAGAGTTAATTTAATCGTAGCATTATTTGCCCTATAACATGTAATAGGAGAAGTTTCTAAACCTATTTGTATTTCATCCGGTTGAGTTATTTTGACTGAAAAATCTGTGACACGACCATCATTATCAGTCGCCTTAAGATTATATGTCCCTGCAACAATTTTAGTTAGATCTTTTTTGGTGCTTGTATAACCGTTTGGACCAGACCAGGCATATTTGTAATCGAATACTCCCGGAGACACTTCTATCTGTGATCCTCCATGAATTAAAGTAGTAATTGCGCCGGTAGAGTCTCCAAAACAAAGAACATTTTTTTGTTCTATTAAACTAGCGGTAAATCGATCTGCCTCGACAACAGTGTACGTTTTTACTTTTTGATCAATATCGCAACGATTGCTTATTTTCATTGTGATAGTATAAGTACCTGGTTGAGAGAAAACCGGACTAATAGTATCTGTACCCGAGACCCAGACACTTTGATCTGTTGACCCGAAGTCGTTACCATAAATGCCTTTTGCTAAAGAAATGCCATTCGATGGAGAGATGGTCCATATTATCTTTGTATTGACAGAACAAGAGACATTGTTTACCGAACTTCCACTGGAAGTATTGGCTATTATCGTCTTATTGTTTATGCTAGCCGTATCGGGTGAAAGTGTAAAATCAGCAATAGGTGGTGTAGAAACATAAATTGGAACAACTGAAACCACCGAAGTTCCACAAGGATTATTTGCAGTAATTTTAGCAGAGAAAGAGTTTGGAAAAGTTGTTGTACCATCATAACTTGTTATACCACAAGACGAACTTGTGAAAATATGGGTTATTTCGGAAGGAGCCTGATTATATGTTCCCGAAGCAGATCCATCATTAAAAGAGATAGTATAGGTAGTTCCCGGAGGATTATTTTCGGTGCCTGATACCGGAAAAGTCAATTTCTTGCCACTGCAAATATCTGTATTTCCGGGAGTACCAAAGGAAACCTTTGGATTCGATCCAACAAAAACGATATATTTTTGTGTATTCTTACAGCCATTTAAACCTTCTACAGTATACGTAAGATTCCATAAACCGCTTTGATAGGTATGAACTACCGGAGTACTAAAACTTGCGGATTCATAATTAGAAGTCCCATCACCCCACTCAATTTTGTAATTTTGATTTGTACTGCTTGTTGTAGACCCATTCGTAAATGTGAATGCAGATGTGCTATTACTACACTCTTTAAATGACGGAGTGCCATTGAAATCACCAGAGCCGGTTCCATTTAGCTTGCCATCCGGTATTTGTGTAACTTCAATTTGTTTTATTATTGAATTTTGATAGGATGTTGAGTTATCGGTAATTGTAAGTTTTACAACGTATTTTTGACTCAAAGTCCCGTAAGTTTTATATACATGAGTTGGTTGTTCTTCTGATGATATTTCGCCATCTCCAAAGCTCCAGTTGTAGACATATGTTCCTGTAACAGAAGGAGTGAATTTGACACCTGTGCCGGAGCATTGAGTATCCGAAAAAGTAAAGTCTGCCGTAAATAAAGCATTAACTTTGGCAGCAGTATTTAAAGTATTATGTGTGTAAATACTATCGAAAACAGACTTTTTATCAACGTTTGTGGGGACATCAATTGTATATCCATCAAGATTTCCTGTTGTAGTGACAGGTATGCTTAAGCTTTGAGCGTTCGCGCTTTCAGAAATGGAATTTTCACTGTTATAATACTCATGCAGCAGAGTTCCAACACTTTTGGCATCGGTTGCTCTCACAACAATTGTGAGCAAAAAAACTAAAAGAAATATGCGTTTCATATTAAGCATGATCATCGGTTAGAAGTATTTATTGAAGGGAATCAGATTGATAAATTTGTTACTCATTATACTTTCAATTGAAGTCAATGCATTGTCAATTGAATACATTAATATTAATAAATTGTGTATGCTGGTGTTGTTATATTAGTAAGTCGAATAGACAAGTATCTCGTAACCCTTGCTACACCGGTAGCTTGTGATCCAATCGTTCCTCCACTTGATATAGCTATACCAGGGGTGACATTTCCTGTTGTCACAATTGCAAAATTAATTACATCCCCAACCTGCGGCGAAGGCATTGCAGCAACAAGAGATGCTGCAGTTGGAAAGGTAACAGTTCCAGAAACATTTAATACATATATACCAGCGTCCAATACCTGCGTCGCTGTAAGAGTTACAGCCCCACCTGTAGTCGGAGCTATTGGATAATTTCTCACGACTCTGGAGGTGTTGAAACGTACCCCATTCCCAGCTACTGTACTGGCAGCACCTATAGTGACAATATTGGTCCCTGATCCGGTTGGAGCCGTAGTACCAATATTAATGGTTTTACCACCAGATACTGATGAAGTACCAGTTCCAATATTTATCTGATCGACAACAGCAGTAGCTCCTCCACCAACCGTAATGGTTCTAGTCGCAGCAGGTGCGTAGTTACCAATATCGATTGTCGTAACCCGGGGGTTATCGCCCAAATTAATTGCACCGGTACCGGCGGTTCCAATACCGGAAAGTATATTAACGGTAGAATTAGCTCCAGACAATCCATTTGCAATATTGACCGTTTGGGCAGTAGTGTTTGCACTGTTTGCTATCGAAACCGTATTGCCTGCTATGCCATTGGCAATATTAACCGTAGAAGCTCCGACTCCGGTTCCAACATTGACGGTTTGTGCCGCCGATGAACTCCCGAGCGTAATCGGACCTGTTCCTGTCGTAGCACCAATTACAATCGATCCGGTTGTTTGGGGAGTCAGCGTGATGGCATCGGTACCATTACCTCCTTCAATCGATGTTGTATTTGCAAAATTGGTGTTTGTGCCAATCGTTATAGCCGTTACCCCGGCAGTATTTGTGCCCGATCCTATATTGATGGTATTATTTTCCGCGTTGGCACCTGCCCCAATGTTGATGGTTTGGGCAGTGGTGTTTGCACCATTAGCTATCGAAACCGTATTGCCTGCTATGCCATTGGCGATATTAACCGTAGAAGCTCCGGTCCCGGTTCCAATATTGACGGTTTGCACCGCCGATGAATTACCAAGCGTAATCGCACCTGTTTGAGCTGTACCACCAATGATCATTGTCCCATCAACTGTTGAATTGCCAATGGTATAAGTCGATGTACCCACACCATCGAGGCTGTAATTGCCGGTACCTACTTTCTGAGTAAGAGAAGTTGCACCGATCTTATTACCTATTGAAATTGCGTTGCCCCCAATCGTTCCACTGGCAATATTCACTGCTCCTGTAGATGTTCCGGTATTAATGTTTGTTGCAAAGTTTGAATTGTCATTTATACTCACTGCTGCACCAGAGGCCGCCAAGCCTGTGCTAAATGTTCCGAGAGCTGTCCATGTTTTTGCACCACCAATTGTAGATTGCACTGTTGTTAAATCAACCCAATTTTGGGTACTTGAACCTGTACCACCGTTGGCAACAGGCAATATACCGGCACTAGTGGGTAAACCACTTAACAACGACCAGCTGGGTGCATCGGCAGCGGTATTCATCAAAATAGCACCCGTAGTGGCCGAAGGGGTCAAAAGAGAAACAGCATTTGTACCTGTACCATATATCAGATCATTAGCAGGTATTGTTGTTAAACCAGTACCTCCCTGCGGAACAGTTATGGCTGAAGCGCTAGTAAGAATGGTTGCACTTGCATCGGGCAATATAAATGTTTTCTCAGTAGTTGTAGGACCCGTAAATTTTGTAAAACCATTGCCTGTACCACCGTAAGTGGAAGCTATAATGCCTGTAATGTCAGCAGACCCATCAAAGCTACCTCCATAAATTGACTTGGCTGTTGCTAACTTGGTAGCCGTGGAGGCTACTGTTGATGGTGCAGACCATGCAGAACCATTCCATACAAATTCACCCGAAGTGCCTATCGGCAAGGTATAAGTTCCTATCGTTAACGGGAAAGTAGAACCTGCAGCATTGGTTATGGTAAAACGTCTTCCTGCAATAGTATTAGTTGGCCCGGTTAGTGTTACTGTAGCAGCCGAAACAGTTTGAGTAATCACCACGCCTGAGTAGCCATCCACCATAGCTGCAGACACGGGACAAGTGGCTGTAGCGTTGTTAGCAGTAGTCATTCCCAAAATAGTAGATCCACCATTATGTAGAGTAGCAACGGGAAATATTGTGCCGATTCCCACATTACCAGGATATTTGTTATAAATATCATTAGTCACACCAATGCGTGTCCATTTACTGGGATCAATACTCGACACAGTTCCCTTATTATCAATTACCCGTATTTGTCCTTCGGCTAATTGACCTGATAAAATAAAACCCCAAAATAATAGAATATATAGTAATTTGCTATTCATAAATTTGTTTATACTTTATTTCTTTCTTGACAAGCAAGCATTTTACCATCATTTCGTTACTACAATATCACTTTTTCATATAAAATTATCCACTACGAAAATAGAAGCTGAATTTGTCGCACTCCCTTCGGCATGAGTGCGACAAATTTCAAAGTTCCGTATTTATTTAATCCAGTGAACTTCTATAACATCACCTACATTCAATACCCAATCACTTGGTGCAGTGGAATTAGGAACCAAGGTTGCGCTTCCCGAAGCTACTGTATAATCTGTATTTGCCAGCAATTTGATCCCATTTCTATAAACTGATACTTTCGCATAATCACTAGGGAAAGTCGTTGCCGATGGAGTGATTTTTGGAGTTGTAATAAACGCTGCATCCACTGTTTTCGTAGTTTCACCTGCCTGAACTTGTAACAGGTCGGATAGTTTTATTTTCTCTAATGCTCCTGAAGCCTCATCACGTATCAGTACCGTCCATCCGGTTCCTGTGCCATGGCTCGATAAGCTGGTGGCATCAGTCGAAGCTGTAGTGGCATCAGTCACTAATGTTAGTTTGTCCAGAGCAAAAACTTTTCCGTTAACATCAATGTAGGTATTTTCTGTTAGCTGACCACCCAATTGCCAGGTAGTGGTAGTTACCTCATTTGTTGTATTTACAATCTGAGTTAATCCATTATTAACCTGTAAATACTTAATAGTACCTTTGTTGTCGACTAACCTAACCGGAGCTGCTGTTCCTGAGTTGGTTTTCCCTGCAGTTTTTAAAATGTCAGTCCCAGAGGCTGTTTGTGCATTAGCAACTGTAGCCATCGCAAAAATTACAAATGCTACACATGCAATTTTTGTCCATTGTTTTTGTAATTGAGTTTTCATCTTGTTTTAATTTTAGTAATAAAGAATATAATATTTATCATTTTAATTGAATAATTTTAATTTCATCATCCACAAAGCAAGCCGCTTGTGTCTCTAAATCAATATGAGTGTCGTCTACCTGAGTAAACTCCACATTTACTCCATTTCTATATACCTGAACTTTCCGAATATCGGTAATTGTTACCGGAGTGCTAAACCGTCTTTGTCCGACAGTTGTAGCCAATACTGTTGATTTATATCCATTGCCTGTCAACTCATTTGTATTTATTTTTCGGATAACACCTGTATTAGATGCCACAACGAGTATGCTATCTGTACTTACATTGCCATTCTGCAGTCCTTTTATTGCCAGGGTATTAGTAGAAGTTGCGGACAACGTAGTGGGTTTTATCAAAGGACCTCCAAGTTGCGCATTTCCATTTCCACTTGACAAGCCGTTATCAACGGAACTTAAAAGATTCAATCCGGGAGTACTTACCACCCCGTTGACGGTAGACGTAAGTACTCCATCAATCAATGTGAGTGAATTATTTTTAACAATATCAGTTCCCAGACTAGTCACCCCGTTTACAGTAGTTGTGAGTCTATTGCCAGTCGAATTATTGGTCACCGATGTGTTAGTGGCAATCAGCGCTACAAGATCCGAAGTGTTCACAATATTTACCCATTTTGATTTATCCATATCCCAATAATATAAACCCTTGGCAGCAGTGCCACTTTCATTAAAAATGAGCATCCCCGATACGGGAGTACCATCAAGCGTCCAACGGTTAATATCATTGAGCACTATGCGAGGTAAGCGTAATCCTTTACTCACGCTTTCCAACTCTAATATTGAGCCCGGCATAATAGACCCCTGGTTATCTCCAATCTTATTTTGAGCACTCACTGTTACTATAGACATTAACAGTAGGCCCCAAAAAAAGAAGTATTTTACTTTCACTATATGCATAATTAGTTACAACTCTATTCGCTGAAAAACAAAGCAATTACTCAAACACGACACCAGCATTGAACAATCATTCAAAAATAAGTAGCACTTAGCAGTGCTATAAAAAGACATGCCTATAACATATCGACAGCTCTATTACTTGTTCTCTCTGCATCCGATATCTTGTTAAATCGTAGAATAAACAGATCATTTAAATCCTGAAATGAATCAACTTTTATGTTAACGCAAACCGAACTGCCATCAGCACATACAAGTTCCGCGTAAAAAGCTTTTTTCCCATTCATAAACTGATGAATAATATTGTAGATCTGTTTTTTCATTTCAGCCAACTCAGTATTATTTACATTGCAATACATATCTTTTATTTTCAGTAAATCACATGCTGATTTATTCACATTAATCAGTACATCATTCTCTTTTATGACGATACAACAGACTGATGATGCTTTCAACATACTCAGGGTTTCCTCCAAACAATCTAAAAGGGTGAAATAGTTATACATATTTCTGCATAAGTTAACAGTAATATAATACCTCAGATTAATATCTGACATCAACATAACTTACATGAAAATAATACAATAAATAATTGTCTACTCTGAAAAATGGTCTCATTACATACAAAATCAAAATATTGACTCTGAGCTTTTGGACACAGTATAAATCAAATATAGATACTACAAATTGACGCTAATTCAGCATTAAATCTAAAACGTGATCTTGCATTGAAAACTTTTATCAGCCTATAGATTATAGCTTGTACATTTCTAACTGTACTGTGTGTTATTACAGCTATCTGATTTGTATTTATCCCTAAAGCAATGAGTACGCAAATAAAAACTTCGCGATTTGTTAGGCCCTGATATTTTTCTGAAATTGATTGCGATAGTGTCTGAATTAAATTTTCATCTACTTTAGATAAAATCAATTTCCTCTTCTCCTTAGTCAAAATCTGATTTTGAGTTTGCGGGCTTGTTTCGCAGTTGAATATAAAGCTAAAATAATAGTTGCTTAGAAGACTCATATGATCCTGTTGACTTGACGGAGAGCTAAAGGAATCTAATAGTTCAAAGAACTGAAATAAAAAAACTTTCTTCGTACCATTGAGCAAACAGGCGTTAAAAGCCAACATAACAGAATATCCATCAGGGCTTTTTGCAATATAGAGATTGTCTTTGATGTTAACACCTCGATCTAATGTTCGAATAGTTTCTTTAGTAAATTGAGGATCGTTTAGCACCAACCATCTTTTTAATCTATAATCGTCAATATTCTTTATTCCTAAAAAAGTCATCGCGGGTTGATTTATTTCTACCAGTTTCCCAAAGCGATCAAACACAATAGTACATGTTGGTAATGAGTTCATCATAACCATCATTTCTTGCATGTCGGCACTAAGTGAAAGATATTTATACATTGTATTAGAATTAGGTAATTTATAGGTCTTGCGTCGTATATTGTCGACAGTTATTCTCCGGTTTGCATATTGTTCATCAAAAAGTTATGCGTCCCGTTAATACTCACAGCTCATATTCTCGTATCTTCTATTTAAAATTCGATTTGAGCCTTTGAATTATACTGCCTGTAATATTTTGTTTTGGGTCAATATATATCAGCATTGTTTTAAGCTGTTCCATGCTATATACAGCCGTGAGATTATTCTGAATAGCATATTTGCTGATAGTAGCACTTACCCGATCCAGTATCGGTTGGATATTTTGCGCATAGGTAGTTTGCAATATTCTATCGTAGGATGTTTTCTTTTTTTGAACCTGAACGGCTTCATCTTCCAACATGCTTAAGCTCAAAGTGTCCACAGCACTCATTCTTTTCTTTATCATTTGTAAAGTTTCATTCTCTTTAGGGGTATAGGGTTTAGTGATTTTATTGTATTGCAGCTGAAGGGCTGTTTGCTTAGCAACTATCTCTTTGCTGTAACTTTGTTTTAGGCTATCCAGCTTCGAGGTTTCAATTTTGTATTCGGGTATCGCCGACATAATTGAATCACTGTAGAGATATCCTATTTTTTGACTATACATTGACAATGAACACAAAACACACATTAGTAAAATAATCTTCCTCATTTTCATTTTTATTATTAGTTAATTTAAAGCCTGTTTATCTGGCAATAATCAGTTGCTTAAGTGTAATTTATTGTTACTACTCAGCACCTTCAGTTTTTATAATTGTTTGTTCACTTTATCCTCCGGTTGCGCTTCGCTTATCGGGGGTTACTCACATTAAACCCTTACAGTTTTTATTTGAATAGTTTGGTGCCGTTACACCTTACTTACATCACTCTGGGGGCAGCATCCCAAGAGATATTTGTATACTCCGAAGGAGTAAAATGTGCATAACCCCCTGTGAAACTTGCGTAACCACCGGTTACACACATAAAATCCCTCTGGGGCAAATACTTGTCATGATATGGATCAGGCAACTGAGCTTATACATTGTATCACTCACTACAGGGTATTTCAACTCTCACTCTGGTACCTTCGCCGAGGGTACTTGTAATAGATAATTCACCCTTGAGTAAAAAAGCACGTTCACGCATTCCAATCATGCCGTATGAGTCAATTCTTCCATAATTAGTCATGTCAAACCCTACTCCGTCGTCAGATATTTCCAGAAATAATTTGTTTTCGTAATGGCCTAAAACAATGGTTACCACCGAAGCCTTAGCGTGTTTCACTATGTTTGTCAAAGACTCCTGCAAGATTCTGAAAAGAGCTAATGTAGTTTGTTGATTGATTTCAATCTTAGAAACAGAGCTTACAAATTCACATCTCAACTGATGTCTTTTTGCAAAACCCGGGATATACTCTTTAATAGCCAACTCCAAACCAAGCATTTCAAGTTGCTCATGTCTTAATTCATTCATTATTCTTCGGGCAGACTGAAGTGTGTCATTTACGAGGCCTTCTAAAACACCTATTTGCAAGAGTATATCTTTTATGCCAACGGCAGTGACGTCTTTTTTGATCTTTTGCTTTAGTAACCCTAAATCAATTTTTAATGCAATCAGAATCTGACCCAGGTCATCATGTATTTCGCGAGCCAGGGCTTCTTTTTCCTCTTCCCTAACATTTTGAAGGTAGGAGGCAAATTTTCTCAGTTGATTCTCTGAACTAATCAATGCTTTATCTACAAGCTTACGGTTTGTTATATCAACATTGATTCCTGCTACTCCTATAACCTTTTCATTTCTATAGATCGGGAAAGCAATCTGCTGATAAATCAGTTCCTGTTCATTGATTGTATATTCAACTTCTTCGTGTATTATATCTCCATTCAGCGCAGCTTTAATGTGGTTCTCCCAACGCTCCAGATTGTCATCGTTAATTGCATTACTATTTTTCAATTCTTCACCCAGAATGCTGCCAAAATGTTCAAGATGCAAGGTGTTTTCGAGAATACCAATGTTATTTACATCCCTCGCCCAAACTTCAAAAGGCATATTTTCAATGAGTGTACGTAGTAAAATTTCACTTTTCTCTGCCGATTCTTTAGCCAGAATCACATCCTCATGCATTTTCTTTTTATCAGTCAAGTCTAACTTTAGCGACAGAAAGTTTATGATGTTACCACGATTATCTAAAATCGGTGATACTCTGAGATGTTCCCAATAAAGTTCTCCTGTTTTCTTTTCGTTTAGCAAGTAACCGGTCCAGATATTTCTCGATTTTATTGTTTCCCAAAGTTCAGCATACACCTCTTTCGGATTAAACCCCGAGCTGAAAATTCTTGAGTGACTCCCAATAAGCTCATCCATACTATAACCGGACAAGTTTGTTTCCATTGGGTTAACGTATTCGATAACACCGTCGGGATCTGTGACACATATGGCCGTTGAGCTTTGTTCCACTATGTTGGTGAATAACCGGATTTTCTCTTTGTCGTTTCTTTGTTCGGCTATATCCGGCTGAATTTGGTTACTCCCTGAAACGGTGCGAATAAATGAATGAATTACTCTGCTATCGCTCGAAAACACGGAATAGGATAATGTCTCTACAAACATCAGCTCACCATTTTTCTTAAAATGTCGCTGCTCGGTCATTTCGTTCAAAGCATCTATCTGTACGACATACTTTTCAAAATGCAGCATGTCTTCTACAGGAAGCATATCCTTTACATTCATAGATAAGAATTCTTGCTTCGAATAGCCATAAAGCGTAACAGCAGCCTCATTTACATCCAGAAACGCAAGGGTATCATAATCGTAAATCCAGATGGGTTGTGGATGTTTATCGAACAGACCTTTATATTTTACTTCACTTTTGCTCAACACTTTTCTTTTTGTGGTTTTAAATACTATTTAACGTGAGTTTGATATAATATTCTTTTGAATATCAAATATTTACATATTGAACCCCATTAGCTGCGCTGACCGTTGGTTCGGGGTTCGCATTCATGTTCTGTCTTTTCCACCGGTTTAGCTTTGCTGATTTTCAATTCACCGGCGGTTATTCAAATTGAATCCTTTCAGGATTCTAAGATGAATTTATCTTGATTCATAAAAGTTTGCTTATATCAAACTCACTTTATTTAGGGTCTGAAAACATATCAGACGAAAACTTATTGAATATCCGACCATTGGTTCACATTAATTCATCCGGATCTCGCCATTCGTCCCCCCCGGGCAATTTTTACCCTACATTGATATTGTTTTTTTATTAGCGCATCTTTGAGTTGAAAGGCAGATATTCGTTTTTAAATACATGTAGTTGAAACAGCTTTACTTGTACGACTTCAGCATTCTCCCAACCAGTTTATTGCTGAGTCTAGGTCTTTAAACATTTTCGTTCTGATTCCATGATTAGTCCATGTAGTTTCAACAAAATGAAAGAAATATTCATTCTTTTCATTGGCTATATGGGCAGTAGGTATTTTTCTGAACAATGCGTTAATCTTATCTAAATGATTTGTAAACCAAAAATAGGCTTCGCCCAGACCTATACTTACTGTTGCTTGCGAGAAGTCAAAAATTATTTTATAACCAAGTTGAAATGCTAACATGCAAATTTCTACATCCAGTTTTGCAAAGTTTGATGCATTTACGTCCCCAATAATAATCACAACAATGGTCTTGCGGATGTCATTTACGGTGTATAAGTGTTTCATACTATCAGATTTAAATTAATATGTAATAAACAGTTGTTGTATGTTTTCATTTACCCCAAACCCCTAAAGGGGAGTAAATCGTCTCGTATCCCACTCTTTACATCCCCTTTAGGCTTCGGCGTGAGACCTTCGGCGTGAGCTCAGTCGAACGCTTAGTCGAACGGGGCTTGGGGTAGATCACAGGGCTACGCCCCTCATTTCATATTTGATATTTTATTCTACGAAGATTATAGGGCTACGCCCCTTTTCTTAGTTGAGCTTCCGTCGAGCCGGAATGTACCATGCGCCCTTTTTTTAGCAACGTAGTTGCGATATCTTCGTAGCAAATCGGGATTACACAATTTAATAAGGGGCGTAGCCCTGACATCTTCATCATTTTTTTAGTGTAGTGAGGGGGTGACTTGGAGTCACCCTCTCACTTGGCTCCCAGGCTTGGGGTCTCTCACTTCTTCATTGCCGTTTCCATCTCATCCACGGAGGTGGGGATAGACAATAAAACTCCGTTTTTATCCACCAGATACATGTAAGGTGTACTCAGTACATAATAATCGGTGGCAGCCTGGCTGTTTATTCCTCCGGTGGCATACCTGTCGGTCCAGGGGAAGCTGTTGGCGGTGAAGGCAGTTTCCCACGTTTCGCGCGTGTGGTCAAGCGCAATGCTCACCACATCCAGGCGGGCGCTGTTGCCGGGCACTTTGTACCATTTGCGGAGCAGAGCCAGCAAGTCCCGGCAATGATCGCATTCCGAATCGTAGAAAACCAACACCCGATACGCTTTGGAACATACCGATAGGTCGATGGTATTTTCTTTGTCCTCGAAATTACGAACCAGCAGGTTCTTCACCTTCACGCCCGGCACCAGTGTTTTAATGCCCTCGAGGCGTTTGGCAATAGCCAGCTTTTTGCTGGTCAGGCATCGGGGGTTGTTGATGTGGGTTTCGAGCATGGCCATACCTTTATTCAGGTTGTAGGTTTCGTAGCCGGTGTAGAAATAATCCACCATCCAACCGTACACCCGGGGGTGACCCACCGATGCTTTGGCACATGCCAGCCGTCCGGCTTCGGTAAAGAGCGAGTCGCGCAGAGCTTCGGTGGTGGCACGCATACCGTACAGAGCCACGAAACCGCCCATCATCTCGTTCATCTGCCGGCTGCGCAAAGCCAACGTGTCGTTAAAGTTAAATCCGTCGAACCACTCGTGCGCCACCTGGTCCAGACGAGCAGGTGTGGGTACTCTCCAGTTTTCGGCTTTTAGCTTCTGAAACCCGTACAGATGGCTTACGTACAACTCTTTTTGAGCCCGTGCCAGCGAGTCTACCCAGAGGTTATAGCTCGCCCTGCGTTTTTCGTAGCCTTTGAGTACCCCGTTCCACTCGGGCGACTGGGGTCTGTCGTATTGCTCCAGCAGCTGACGGAGCAACCCTATCTGCTGGCGTTGCTGCGCGCTTTGAGCTGCAAAGTCGGCCCATGCCTTGTTTTCGCGGTCGTTGGTCAGGCGCAGGCTGTCGCCCTGCAGGTGCAGCGGGTTAGCATCCACGCCTATATCCTGGCGACTAATGTACAGCTGCATCTCCGCTGGAGCTATGTTATCGGTTTCTTTGGCGCGATAGTCGAAATGAATCTGAAACTCACCCGGCAACAGGGAGTCGGGGATGGCGAAACGCGTGGTTTCGCCGGTTTTCACCCCGGGCACCGTGTGCAGCGGCAGGGCAAACTGCATACCATTAAATGGGGTAAGTGTAATCTTCGATTCGTAGACTCCCCGCAGTTTTACGGTGACGGTGCGGGCACTTACCGCTGCGCTACACACCAGCCACAGCATGGCTACACCCAAAACTCCCTGAATTTTCATTTTTTGTATCATATCTTAGTTTATTAGTTGTAAATATTTATTGTATTAACTCGTTGTGCTTTTTTCTACCAAGGGTACATCTTAGTTATGAGAGACACCTGCCACTAGGGAGCATGATCAGTAGTTTCTTACACATCTGACGGGGTCGTATCGCATTCCTTTTTGTGTAAATGGGGCAGGAGGAGTACCATTGCGCATCAATTGACCGTGATTGTAGTAGTCGCTGTTCTGGAAGGTCCTACCGGGTGTACTCGAATGCCATACACCCATCCCCCCCGATATCACACTCAGAGTGGTGGAGGACGTCGCATCAGAGTAACCACCATCGTGTAACTTTATGGGTGCAGCGAAGCATGCCGCTTCTGTCGTATACTGTGCTGAGATAGTGGCCCAATCAACATCGTTAGCCACGCGCCAGGCGGAGTTTTCTGCGACAAACGCCGATTTACACGGGTCGTTAGGCCAGTCATATGTGCCCCAATCCTGAGATGTTGTGAGAAAGCCGGAGGTGGGGTGGTTACCTAATGTGGAGCCCCAAATCGCCGGCGAATTCGATTGACTGTTGCCCCAAGCGTATAGAAAACCAAGGGCCTCTTCTGTAGCATCTGTTAAGGTTGCCGCTTGATTTGAAGCACCAAGGTTGCGAGTTATCCAGCATAGTTTGTTAGTAGCATCATCATATACACCATAGGTAATTGTCAGCGTTATTGGTACTGTGTGCGTCACAGTCATAGTGCTGGGACAGTTGGCACAGGTAACAGAAAGCCACACCGTACCATCATTTACATGCAATTTTTGGTCGGTAGAGTTCAGGTACACGGTGCCCTTGTCGGTGTCTACAAAGGTGGGGTCGGTAGGCTTCACTGGCATGGCAAAGCCGCCGGTGGTATAGCCGGCTATGTTGCCCGCCATGGTATAGGCATTGGTAGTGGGTGTGGCCAGCAGCAGCTTGGGTGTAAACCAGTCGGCACCGTTGTTGAGCAGCAGCCCCGCACCCCCGGATGGGTAATACAGCGCTCCTGCCTGACCTACACCGGTGTTAACCGCCGACACGGGCAGGCAAGGTATGCCGGCTGCTGTGACGGTAAAATTGGTGTAGGCTCCCAGGGGTAGTGCCGGTTTAGCGGTGCACCACTTCTGCCAGCCGTCGGTGGCACCGGAGTAAAACATCACCGTGCCGTCGGCAGTGCTGAAAATCATAGCTCCTGCCACGGGCGACAGTACGGCAGCCGTATTGACCAGCACCGGCAAGTGGGGCATACCGCCCACCACGCTAAAATAGGCATTCTGTGCCTGCAGGGTGACTGATGCCAGTACACACAGTAGTAGCACGGCCAGCGATTCAAAGCTGTAAATAGTTAGTTTTTTTTGCATTGCATTGTTTTTAAATAGGTTGTTACTAGTTTTTTTGGTTACGAGTTAACGAGTAGACCGGCAGACAAGTTAACAGTTAACGAGTAGACTAGTAAACGGGTAGACAGGTAGACCTATGTTAAGAAGTTGTTTGCATAGATTTGTTAGTTTTGTCTATTAATTGTTTTTGTTCTACGAAGACATCAGGGCTACGCCCCTTCTTCCTAGCAACGTAGTTGCGATATTTTTGTAGATTACAAGGCTACGCCCCTTATTTCATATTTGATATTTTATTCTACGAAGATTATAGGGCTACGCCCCTTCTTTCGAACAACGTAGTTGCGATATCTTTGTAGAAAATCGAAATCACACAAGATTAATAAGGGGCGTAGCCCTGACATCTCCCGGATGTCCCCTTTTTTTTCAAAGGGGACGAGCGAAGCGGAGGGGTTGCATTCTCTTTTTATTAGTGAGGGGGTGACTTCAAGTCACCCTCTCACTTGTTTATCTGACCCCTTCCAGCGGTTATCAACTCTGACAGCGGTTGAAAATCCCTGTCAGCAGTTGTATGCTAATTTCAGAATCCCTGCTCCACTTCGGCGGTATGCCCCGGTAGGTCAGAAGCACGAATGATAATTTTATCGCCCGTCAGTGAGTCGTTGTTGGCAGTGGCTGTGTATATCCATGCTACACCACCGGGAGCGGGTTGGGCATAGCCTTCTTCCACTTCTGTGCCGTCCTCATTCAGAATGCTGACAAATACTTCTACCACTTTAAAGTCGTCGGTAGCCGTTAGGCTAATGGTATCGCCTACCTTGCCGCTGTAGTGGCTCAGGTTTACCTCGCTGATGTCGGGCGCGTGCATAAAATCAGCCACCGCCACATTGTAAGCACTTTCGCCCTCTTTGGCCACTGCTTTGTACTCTTCTTTGAGTGCAGGATCGGCTACGGCCGACTTGGCATAAATAGTGGCTTGCTGGAAGCGTTTCAGATTTTGTTTTTGTCCTTCGGACAACTCGCCTTTCCGTTCGGTAGGTTTGCTTGCTACTATCGTTTTACCATTCAGGTTACGAAATACGATAAGATCGCCAATTTTCCCACTCAGTCCGTGGGTGATAATGTTGTTTTTTGATTGAGCCATAGTGGTTCTTTTTTTTTAGTTAAGTGATTTTTTTTTTAGAACGCGAATAACGCAAAATGCGCAAAGTCAAGCTATATCTTTCAAATTAATATTCAGCAAATGATATTCAACTTTACAAGTTCTACGAAGATTTGTGTTGTTTGCGTCATTTGCGTGCTTTTATCTCCTAATAACCCCCCAGCCCTTGCATCTCCCGGATGTCCCCTTTTTTTCAAAGGGGACGAGCGAAGCGGAGGGGTTGCATTCTCTTTCTGTTATTAGTGAGGGGGTGACTTCAAGTCACCCTCTCACGTGTTTATCTAACCTTTCCCTTTATCCCTGATTATGCACATTAAACCCTTACAGGGTTTTTGATTGATTTACTTTTCCATTGGTAAACTTGTATACTCGTTAACTCGTCTACTTGTAACTTGTAACTCGTAACTATCTCCGTATATTTATTCATTTCGGCTGTTTTTCCCTGTACCTTTTCTCCAAGGTTCCTCCAAGGTTCCTATAAGGTAGCTCCAAGCTAGCCCATAAATGAGTATTTATGCATATTACCCTCCCCAACCTCCTAATGACCCCCAACCCCGTTCGACTGAGCACTCTCGCCGAAGTCTAAAGGGGAGTAAATCCTCTCGCGTACCACTCTTTAAGCCCCGCCATTTATCCCGCAAGGCGGGAGGGGTTTGGGGTAATAAGCTCATTTTTCTTCCAAGGGTACACCTTGGGGCGGGGAGGTAGCTGTATTTCTTTGATAATGGTTAGTAAGATTTAACACATCGCGTGGCATTGTACGTTTGGTTGCTATAAGAGCCAGCACGCCATCCCTGATGCCAGCCGGTCCAAGGATTACTGCCTGCACCCAATGTCACTCCAGGATTATTAGCTGTCTGACTTGCGGTCCCATCATTCGTAGTACTTATACAGTAGGCGCCTTGACTGCTGTAAAAAGTTAAAGTACTGGAGCTGTTTGTGTAAGCACCACCGGAAGAAGACAAATGGAGAGCACTCGCTCCCAGCAAGGCTTGCGTATTATATGTCGCGTAGGCAGTATTACAGTTCACCCATTCAGGGTAAGTGGGGATGTGCCAACCGCTACCAAGTTGCAGCGTACATGGATCACTTCCCGCTTGGCTCCATTGCGCCCAAACCATATTCACCCCTTGCCAAGACCAACTCGAGCTGTATTGGATACCAACAGCGATGTAATACAGTCCGACAGGGTCGCCCCATCTGTAATAATAACCATACGTTTGCCAAGTCGCGTCGGTCCAACTTGTGGGTTGCTTAGTTGCTCCGAGATTTTGCGTCGTCCAGCAGGCTCCGGTTGAGCTCGTCGTAGGAACGTCTACTACTCCATAGACTATAGTAAACGTAGTCGACGTATAGTTAGGGCACTTGGAAGTGCCAT